>Ga0307377_10003934_pt1 | contig 16455 bp, 12 predicted proteins | sample TR3MG_FD_202535 | JGI IMG/M metagenome (GOLD analysis project Ga0307377, IMG submission 202535) | Soil microbial communities from Risofladan, Vaasa, Finland - TR-3 | ecosystem: Environmental > Terrestrial > Soil > Coastal area > Acid sulfate soil | place: Finland: Risofladan, Vaasa | collected... | reverse complement strand
CAGCAGATTCTCTTTCATCGTGAGCTTGGCTTTGCGCTTGCCGAAATACGGGCAATCATGGACCGACCCGATTTTGACCGGGTGGAGTCGCTCAGGTCGCACCGCGCCGCACTTGCTGCGCGCAGAAAGCGACTTGGAATCCTCATCGGGACTATCGATCGGACCATAGCATCGCTTACGGGAGAGGTCATTATGGAAGGACATAAGCTTTTCGAAGGGTTTGATGTGGATGCAGCTCTCGAGCAGCAGAAGCAGTACGATGAGGAGACAGACGCCCGCTTCGATCCTGCAACAGTGGCGGAGAGTAGAAGAAGGACCGCTCGCTACTCGAAGGCGGAGTGGGGACGCATTCTGAAGGAGGGTGCCGCTCTTCAGACGGCGATGGGCGAGCTCTTCGCTGAGGGCGCGGCCCCGGACAGCGAGAGGATGCAGCAACTTGTGCGACAGCACCATCTGTACATTAACGACCGTTTCTACACCTGTCCGATAGCAGTCTGTCGTGGACTGGGTGAGATGTATGCGAATGATCCGAGATTCGCCGCGAATTACGAGAAGGTGCAGCCTGGCCTATCCCGGTTCGTGTCGGAGGCAATCAGGATTTACGCCGACAGTCAGCGGGAATGATTTCAACGGGGCGCTGCATGAGCCGAATCCTCGTCAGTAAGCTGATACGCGAATGTGTAGTGATGCTTCCCTTCGATAACCTCGATCTGGAGCGTCCCCTATCTCGCCTCAAGCGCGCTGGATTTTTTCGCGAGCGCCGTAATGCGCTCTCGTTCCTTCCAGAGGCTGCACCCACCTGAGGTGTCGTCGAACTGCTCGTGCGAATCCCGAAGCAGCCGGAGCAGGGGGGAGCCGAGTGCTTCCCGGAATGAAACTGATGTCAGGCTTCTATCCGAAAACGGCGCGAGGGGACAAGCTTCGAGCTTTCCGTCCGCGCTTATGTGAACAAATCCCCGCCCTGCGGCGAGGCAACCGCCGACATCCTCCTCATCCCACGGAACAGCAATGAACACTGCCCGATACCGGGAGCGGAGATCCTTGACGATCTCTCCCATGCGCATTCTCTGTTCTTCGGTTATAACCCAGCTTTCGGTTCCCTCTCTGACCGGTGTGTACTCGAGGAAGAGGAAGAAACCACAGCCTGAATCGATTGCATCATCAATGAATTGAAGATCAGTGACCGTGTCGAAGTTCGCCCGATTGACAGTGAGGGAGAGGCTGAAGAAGATCCCCGCCTGCTTAAGTTCGCTCATTCGCGCACGCAGTCGTTCATGGACTCCCTGCCCGCGACGAGCATCCGTCTCTGGCTCGTTCCCTTCTATACTGAGTACCGGGATGGTATTCGGCTGCCGTCGCAGACGGGCCACAAGTGGAGCACCGAGCAGCAGTCCGTTGGTGACCAGCAGGAATATCGTTCGGGGAAACGAGCCGACAATGTCGAGAATCTCAGGACGCATCAGCGGTTCACCTCCCGCCACAATAACAAACGATACGCCGAGCTCTACCGACTCTCCGATAATTCGCGATATGTCGGAGGCGGAAAGCTCATCAGTCGGTTCGGTCCGGATTGCCTGCGCAAAACAACCTTTGCAGTGCAGGTTGCATCTGTCGGTAACGCTGAAGATGACGATCGGCGGCACATGAAGCTGCTCGCGCGCCCACTTCGCTCGAACTTGAGCCGATCGCAGCTGACGGACCACGGTGGCCGCAAAGAACGCAGCAAGTCTCGGACGGGTCAGGCTTGCACGCACGAACTGCGAGAAGAATACGCGCAATCCGCGGTTGAGCGTCGGAACATAGCTTTCTCCTGAGAACATGGAATCCTCCGTGGGACAAAGCTGCAAAGGGTCTATTTGGGTGAAGCTTACCCATTGTACATCAGGTATTGCGGATGGGAAAGGCGTGTCCGTTGTCGATTTCAGGGACCCCCGTTCGTCGTACAGATTAGGAGGCGATCGACATGAGATTCATGATGCTGATGATACCTGCAGTCTACCAGGGGCCGGGTGAGTCACCCGCTGCACCGACGCCCGAAGCTATCGCAGAGATGTCTGTGTACAATGAGGCGCTCGTGAAGGCGGGTATTCTTCTTGCCGGTGATGGCCTGCATCCGCCGGAGAAGGGTGCCCGGGTAAAGTTTGCCGCCGGCAGGAAACCGGTGATCTCAGATGGGCCGTTCTCGGAAGCCAAGGAGGTGCTCGGCGGGTTCTGGATGATCCAGGTTCGCTCGAAGGACGAGGCTGTCGAATGGGCGCGTCGATGTCCGGCGGGCGACGGCGATGTCATAGAGGTCCGCCAGGTGTTCGAGCCGGCCGATTTCGAGTCGTAGAGGTCTCAGGCTTGTCCCGATGTGCCGCCGACTGGTAAGTTCTCCCTGTGAACGAATCAGCGATTCAAAGAACACTCGATGCGGTGTGGCGAATCGAGTCCGCGGCGGTGATCGGGGCGGTTGCGCGCATCGTGCGCGACCTCGGTCTTGCAGAGGAGATTGCACACGATGCACTGATAGTCGCGCTCGAACGGTGGCCGGTGTCGGGAATTCCTGATAATCCGGGTGCATGGCTCGTGGTTACAGCACGCAGACGCGCAATCGATGCGGTACGCAGGAAGCGCAGACTATCCGAAAAGCAGGCGGCGCTCGCGCGGGAGTTATCGCTTCGACATGATGGAGAGGAAGATTCGGTGGAACGGGTCGCGCTCGATGAGTTCGGCGATGACCTGCTGAGGCTCATGTTTACCGCGTGTCATCCGGTACTGGCTGCCGAGTCGAGGGTCGCCCTCACACTCCGCCTTCTCGGCGGGCTTTCGACCGACGAGATCGCTCGCGCTTTTCTCGTCTCCGAGTCCACCATCGCCCAGCGTATAGTACGCGCAAAGCGTACGCTTTCCCGCGCGAAGGTTCAGTTCGAAGTTCCGCAGGGAGCCGAACTCGCAGAGCGGCTTGAATCGGTGCTGGGTGTGATATATCTCATCTACAACGAAGGATATACCGCCACTGCCGGCAGCGCGTGGATGCGTCCGGAATTGTGTGACGAGGCCCTGCGGCTCGGAAGAATGCTCGCAGAACGGACGCCGGCCGAACCTGAGGTTCACGGCCTCGTGGCGCTCATGGAGCTTCAATCCTCCCGCGCCCGTGCCCGTGCGGGATCCAACGGGGAGCCGGTGATGCTGCTTGAACAGAACCGTGCCGCCTGGGACCCCCTCCTTATCCGGCGGGGACTTGCAGCGCTCGACCGTGCGCTGAAGGCGGGAAGCGTTGCCGGGAGCTATACGCTTCAAGCCGCAATTGCCGCATGCCATGCGCGTGCGTTGACTGCAGAACAGACCGACTGGAATGAGATTGCGCGACTCTACATGCTCCTTGGCCGCGTTTCCCCATCACCCGTAATCGAGCTTAACCGGGCAGTTGCTGTATCCATGGCCTCCGGGCCTGAAGCGGGTCTCGCAATTCTCGAGGCCGTAGCGACGCACCCTGCACTGCAAAACTACCATCATCTGCCAAGCGTCCGGGGCGACATCCTGTTCAAACTCGGCAGACTGCCTGAGGCCCGGGAGGAGTTCAACCGGGCTGCTGCTCTCACGAGGAACGAACGCGAGCGGAAATTGCTTCTTTCGCGTGCTCAGGCGTGTCTGCAGGTTTAGTCAGCCACGCTCACTGAGGCTTCCCCATCGCTTCGGGAAATCGTATAATAGCGTTTGCATGCGAGTGTAACTTGCCCCGAAGACGAGTACCGGCGAACGGACCGACAGAGAGAAACCCCCGCGGCTGAGAGGGGTTTCCGGAACCGCGTTGAGAAAACCCCTTCGGGATTCCCCCCGGAAACCGGAGCCAGCACCTGTGGCAGACGTGACTAAGGGGGGCGGCCGGTCAGCGAACCGGAGACCCTCCGTCAGCGGGTGAAGAGAGCGCCGGTCTTTGCTGACCGGTGAAGCGGGGTGGTACCGCGGGAAAGAGTGTTTTCCCGTCCCGGCGAAATCGCAAGAGAGCTGGAGTACCACATGGCAGTAACCGCTACCGCCCAGAAACGTCTCGAACAGGACGAATCACTCTTCAAGAAGCGTCACAGTCTTGCCCACGTCATGGCAGAGGCAGTGTTGCAGATCTTTCCCGATGCGCAAATCGCAATCGGACCGCCCGTGGACAACGGGTTCTACTACGACTTCGGACTGCCACGTCCCCTGAACGAAGAAGATTTTCCCATCATTGAAGCGAAGATGCGGGAGATCATCAAATCCCGTTCGCCCTTTGTGAAGGAAGTTGTCGACAAGAAGACCGCAGCGCAGGTGTTCTCCGGTCAGATCTACAAGCTTGCCATACTCGAGGGACTTCCGGAGAACGAAGAGATCAGTCTCTACCGTTCTCACGAGTTCGTCGACCTGTGTCGCGGTCCGCACGTTGAGGATATGGCGCGCCTCGATCCGACCAGCTTCAAGCTGGTCAAGGTCGCCGGAGCCTACTGGAAGGGCGACGAGAAGAACGCCCAGCTTCAGCGCATCTACGCCTACGCGTTCCACAACCGCAAGGACCTCGAAGCGTACCTCAAACAGCTCGAAGAGGCGGAAAAACGGGATCACCGGAAGCTCGGCCGTCAGCTCGATCTGTTTCATCTCGATGCGGAGAATCCGGGGCAGGTCTACTGGCACGCGAATGGGTGGACCATCTGGCGCGTGGTCGAGGACTATGTTCGCGTCAAGGTTCGTGAGGCCGGGTACCAGGAGATAAAGACTCCGTCGGTGATGCCGCAATCGCTGTGGGAGAAGTCCGGGCACTGGGCAAAGTTTCGCGAGAACATGTTGGTCACCGAAAGCGAAAAGCGACTCTTTGCGCTTAAGCCGATGAACTGTCCCGGACACGTTGAAGTATTCAAACAGGGACTGAAGAGCTATCGCGACCTCCCCCTGCGCCTGGCGGAGTTCGGTTCCTGCGTTCGCAACGAACCTTCAGGTGCTCTCCACGGTATCATGCGCGTTCGCGGCTTTGTTCAGGACGACGCGCACATCTTCTGCACTGAAGAGCAGGTGGAAACCGAGATCGTAGCGTTTACCGATCTCCTGCGTGAAATCTACCGTGATTTCGGCTTTGATCCGGAGAAGGTCCTTGTCCGGCTTTCACTGCGCCCCGATGTTCGAGCGGGAAGTGACGCAGACTGGGACCGGGCTGAGGCAAACCTCGCCAACGCGTGCCGTGCCTCGGGATATGAATACCAAGAAGCACCGGGTGAAGGCGCGTTCTACGGGCCAAAACTCGAGTTCACCCTCTACGACGCGCTCGGACGGGGCTGGCAATGCGGCACCATGCAGATTGACTACCAGTTGCCCTCTGCGGAACGCCTTGATGCCGAATACGTCGACGCTGACGGGAGTCGCAAGGTGCCGGTTATGCTGCACCGGGCAATTCTCGGGTCTCTTGAACGGTTCATCGGCATTCTCCTTGAGAATTACGGTGGCGCGCTGCCGGTGTGGCTCTCACCGGTGCAGGCTATCGTTGTTTCTGTCGGCGAGAAGTTCAACCCCTATGCACAGAAGGTAGCCGCCGATCTCAGGGCTGCCGGGTTCCGGGCTGAAGCCGATGTTGCAGATCAGAAAATGGGCGCGAAAATCCGCGAGGCGCAAATGCGCAAGGTGCCCTATATGGTCATAGTCGGCGGAGAGGAAGAGGAGCACGGATCGGTCAGCCTGCGTACCCGGACCGGAGAACAGAAGAACGGCATTCCCCGCGACGAGTTCATCGCGTTTATGAAGGGAAAAATCAATAACAAGGAACTAGTTTAGGTGGGAACAAACTGACGGCATTGCCTGAATAGCACGATACACAATGTGCACCGCCAATCGAGTGTAACTGAATATCCAAAAAAAGGCGGCCGCCCGGGGAAGGAGGTAGGAGGACCCCGGTGCGGCCGCAACTGCTCGGAAAGCAAAGCTCGTGTGGCCTTGTGCTTCGTTACACTATATAAACTCCGACGTGGACGGAGAGTTACACAATTAATGGCGGCTTCAATCCGCTAACTGAGGTTAGTAAAAGGTAGGTGACTCCGGGTGCGCGGGAAACCTCCATGCGTGCGTTCAGCTGGTCGGCAAGCGCCCGGATTATCTGAAGTCCGGTTCCATCGACGTTGTCGCTCATGCCGGATCCGTTGTCCTTGATCCGTATCTGCACCGTGCTGTCGAGTTCAAAGTGCTCGGCCCGGACTGATATTTGTCCATCCGCCCTTCCGCAGAACGCATGTTTTGTTGCATTCCTCAGCATCTCATTGATCATGACAGTCAGTGCCACCGCGAAGTCACCGTTCACAGAGATTTGCGTTCCGTTCCACTCATACGAGAAGTTGACATCGGGATTCTCCGAACCAAACTGCCTCACCGTCGAGTGCAGGACTTCGTCGAGCGCGATGAGGTGATTTCCGCTCTCCTTGTAGAGGAGCCGGTGGATACGGGAGATCGACCCGATGGCAGATCGAATATTGTCCAGAGCTCGCCCCGGATCCGAACCGTTGCTCGAGCGAAGATTCACGAGGCTTGATACAACCTGCAGATTGTTCCGCACCCGGTGTTCGAGCTCCATGATTGATGACTGTTCGGACTCGCGAAGCCGTTTTTCTGCGGATGCCGATTCGGCGTATTCACGAAGAAGATAGTTCGCTGCAAAAGAGAGTATCAGCGAAACAAACGTGAAATTGAAAGTCAAAATGAGCAGAGTTACACTGTCCTGCTTCCATGGGAGAAGCTGGGCCGTACATCCAAGCGAAAATGCGACGAGAGTAAGAGTGGCGACCGAGTTCGCGAGGATAATTGCGCTGCGGGGTCCAAATAGTGCAGTCAGAAAGACGACCGCAAAGAGGTACATGTTGCCCGCCCCGAAGTGCCCGGTGTAGATGAGCAGAACCACGCCGATACCGTAGAACACCGCCACACATGAAAAGACTCGGACTGCGTAACTGAACCGGGTCGAGAATATGGCCAGCACACTCGCGTAGGCTATGCCTATCGAGTCAGCAGCGAAAACGATCCACAAGCCGCTTCGGATCGCAAGATAGGCACTCGGCAGATAGGCGATTGTGCCTCCCACGAGCACCACTACAATGACACGCCCCAGTAACTGTTCACGCAGTTCCTGAATGCCGGAGATCGTCCTGCTACGCGGCACAGGCTTGTGCTTTGCGTTTCCCGGATTCGCTTTCAACGCCTTCCTCGGATTTGACCGTAATATCCATAATATACACTATCTGCAAAAAAGTCGCAAGACAATCGCGAAGACCCAAAAAAAGCGCCCCACTGTGGGACGCTATGGAAAGACAGGCCGATCGTGTCAGGCGCGTTTCTTCAACTATATCTGCATTCCCGCAGGAAGCATTGAATTGATTTTTGCCTTGTTTTTGTTCACAAATTGCTCGGCGCTCGCGTGGGGATCCAAGCCATTCTTGTTTGCCACCAGAACTGAACCCAGGTCAAACTTGGTCCAGTCAAAGTTTGCAAGGAACTTGTAGACACCCGGTTTCTTCTGCTGGAGGTCCTTGGTGACGATGGTATCGATATGCTCGGCGCTCCCGTAAATGCCTGCGTTATCCTTGAGGATCTTCAGATCCCACCGTCCGAACATCCAGTGCGGTTTCCACCCGGTCACGACTATGGGCTGCTTATCCTTGATGGCCGCACCCAGAGCTGCAGTCATCGCCGGACCGCTCCCTTCAACGACCTTGAACTTTCCAAGTCCTTCCACATTGTTCTTGACCGCTTTCTCGGTCTCGATCATCTCTCCGGCTCCCGGATCAATGCCGATGATCTTGTTGTCGAATTGTGCTGCATGCGCGGAGAGCTCCGCGATCGTGTTGTAGGGTACATATGAGGGAACAACCAGTCCGAGTTTGGCGCCGTTGTAGTTGTGGCCAACGTCAACAACATCATTCCTGTACTTGGCGTAAAGCTCTTTGTGAGTATTCGGCAACCATGCGCACAGGAGTGCATCCGCATCACCTGAGGCAACTGATGCCCACATTGCGGCATTCGCCACTGAATTGGTCTTTACCGTGTAGCCGAGGTCCTGCAGGATGACCCCTGCGACATTGGTGATAGCCACCGCGCGTGCCCACTGTACGTACACCAGCTCGACATTGCCTTTGCTCTTTGGAGCCGGGCTCTTTTCCGGTGATCCGTTTGCAAAGGCCATACCTGCCGTAATGCCCGAGACGAGCATCGAAATGAGAATGAATCGCAACATGCGTTTCATGCTTCCCTCCTGTAAAGTAGTGTTTTAAGGAACGAAGACCTCTGTCTCCGTCCGTTAGTTACCCGTTGAGTAATGCGATCGAAGACCATCGCGACAATCACCACCGCGAGTCCTGCGGTAAATCCCTGACCAGGCTGCAACCGCTGGATGGCCCGCCATACTTCGCCGCCGAGGCCTCCGGCTCCGATCATTGCCGAGATAACCACCATTGAAAGCGACAGCATGATGGTCTGGTTTATGCCTGCCATAATTGTAGGAAGTGCAAGCGGCAGCTGAACCTTCATGAGCTTCTGCATCGTAGTCGATCCGAATGAGTCGGAGGCTTCGATCAGTTCAGAATTGATCTGTCGAATGCCGAGACCGGTCAGCCTGATCGACGGTGGAATTGCGAAGATAACTGTGGCAAATACAGCCGCAACCGGACCGAGTCCGAAGAAGGGAATTGCCGGGATGAGATAGACGAATGCCGGCATGGTCTGCATGAAATCAAGGATCGGTGTCATGATTTTGTAGAACCGCGGCGAAAGTGCTGAGGCTATTCCCACAGGTACGCCGATCAGCACTGCAATGAGAGTGGCGATAAGGACGAGCGCGATTGTCGAAAGTGTCGGATCCCAGAGCCTTACGTTCCAGACGAACAGCAGACCGATAACCGCGAATATTGCAACGTTCCTGCCGGCAAGTCGCCACGCCATAATGCCGATTACCAGAATCAGGAGCCACGGGGGGACGAATCCGAGCGCACTCACGATAGCGTTGATTCCATTTTCAATCACATGGGAGATCGCCCGCGTAGCGGGGGAGAGCACCGTGGTCAACCAGTTCAAAAGCAGGTCGATGCCGTGAGCTATAGGGATCTTTGGAATATCAATCATGTGGTTCTCCTCGTTCTGCAAGCGCTGCAAGCACCGAACCGCGCACCACCACGCCTCGCAGGACGCGCTCGCCATCTACAACGGCCACCGGGTCGGTGGAGCCTGCTACCACTGAGAAGAGCTGGCGGACCGGAGTATCCAGGTCGGTTGTCAGGACCTGGTCGTAGTCCACCACGTGAACCAGCCAGTGATCATCCCGCTGCGCCGCAATCGACGCGTTCTCCGCTGTAACGTACCCGACAAGTTCGTGATTCTGCCGCACGACAAAGAGCCCTGAAAGTCCCTCCTCTTTCATCTTCCGCAGCGCAGTCCGGGGACCATCCTTGACGAATGCTACCTGCTTCGGTCGTCTCATCACTTCTGCTGCGGTAAGCACTTTCGTGATGTCCACGTTTTCGAGGAACCTGGCAACGTAGTCGTTGGCCGGATGCGCGAGGATATCCTCCGGAGTCCCGATCTGCACAACCTCTCCATCTTTCATAAGCACAATTCGGTCGCCCATTTTCAGCGCTTCATCAAGATCGTGAGTGATGAACAGAATCGTCTTTCTTACCTTCGACTCGAGTGAGATGAGTTGATCCTGCATCTCAGCGCGGATGAGCGGATCAAGCGCGCTGAACGCTTCATCCATGAGGAGGATGTCCGGGTCAATCGCAAGGGCGCGGGCTAGTCCCACCCGCTGCTTCATGCCGCCAGATAACTGGTGAGGCATTGAGGCGCCCCAACCATCGAGTCCGACCTGACTCAATGACTCCTCGGCGGCTCTTCTGCGCACGGCGGGGTCCACGTTCTGGATCTCAAGGCCGAACTCGACGTTTTCCAGTACGGTCCGATGCGGAAAGAGCGCAAAGCTCTGAAACACCATGCCGAACTTCCGGCGCCGTACGCTTCGCAGACCGTTCTCATCCAGCTTCGTGACATCTTCGCCGTCGATCAGGACGGACCCCGACGTCGGCTCGATGAGGCGATTTATGCAGCGGATCAACGTTGATTTTCCGCTACCCGAGAGCCCCATGACAACAAGTATTTCGCCCTCGTATACATCAAAGGAGACATGTGAGATGCCCACGGCAAGCCCGGTCTTTGCAAGTATGTCCGTCTTGGTTACTCCGCTCTTCAGAAGGCTCAGTGCCCGTTCCGGATGCCGACCGAAAACCTTGGATAGATTACGAACTTCGATCTTCACTTTTGTGGGCTCACCCACGTTTTTGTTACTCAATCCTTTTTCCCATATCACTAGCATGACCGGGAACCGATCAATTCGGTTCCGGAATGCCCGAGTACGCTGCATAAGAGAAATAGTGGCGATCATCACACGTGGAGATTGCTCACGGGACCATTCACGGAATGATTGTACGAGCGAAATGCGAGATCACACTGAAGTTTGCCGGGTTCTCCCCGGCGCGTGGTCTCAAGTTATAGTATATGGTCCAAGGCGTCAACCTAAATGAACAATAAAACGTAAATTTCTGTATTAGATTCTGGTATTCAAATATATTATGACGAGACCCTGCCGATTAACAACGACCCGGAGGGCTTTTCGCAACACTTTCAGGCAGGAGGAAGAGACTGAGATTTAAGCTCCGGAGTCTTCTACGTTTGGGAAGGAGCCCGTTCGGTGCTGCGGGAGTTCTCACCGACAAAGCGCACCCGGTGGAGCTTCCATCCTGGCGCTGTGTGTGTATACCAGACTCCGGGAACGCCATTGATGCGACCAGTTATCGCCTGCATTTTCAAATTGATCGGCAGGTGGACTTCCAGTTCAAGTCGAATCAGCGACTCACGAAGAAGTCGTTCTTGAGCCATGGAAATACGCGTTCAACCTGAGAGGACGCCCGCGCAGCGACTGCGCTGCGCGGGATTCAAGGCAATTACTGTTTTTCCAGGGCGGCGGCTACGTTCGTGTTGTCCAGATAGTTCCAGTTGCCCGTGGCGGCATCCACTATCACGGGCACCAGTCCGAAGAGCACGTCCAGCACGATCCATCCGGCACCCACATTGCTGTTGATGAGAACCGTCTTGTTCGCGTAACCGTCCTTGCGAAACTCAATGGTGTACTGATGCTTGGACTCAAGCCGCAATTCCATCGGTGTTGTGCCCATGTACTGGCCATTTACATACACTTTCGCTGAGGCGGGATCGGAAGAAAAGTTCACCTTCTGGGTAGAACCTTTGAACACTGTTGCGCATCCACTGAGGAGCAGTGTCGCAACGATTGCAGGAGCCAGAATCCAGGAAAGTCGTTTCATCTATGATTCCTCCTCAGCTAAGTATAGGTGAAAACGGGCGCGATCACGCAAATGTTGTTTTCATGCGGTACTGTTTCGGACTCGCTCCGGTAGCTTTCCTGAATCTGGTACTGAAGTAGTAAGCATCGTGGAAGCCCACCCGTTCGGCAATCTCGTAGATTCTGAGATCGGTGTACCGGAGCAGTTCCTTCGCCCGGCGAATGCGGAGTGAAGAGAGATAGTCGACGTACCGCTCGCCGAGGTGCGAGCTGAGGGTGAGGCTGATGTAGCTCGGGCTCCTGCCGAACCGTCTTGCAAGGTGGTCGAGACTCATCTCCTTGTCATAGTTTGTATCGACGTACTTCTTGAGTTCCTCCCCGATTGACCGTTGCTCGCGAATGCGATCATCGATCGAGTGCCGCTCGATTGCGCCGAAGAATGAATGAACCCACTCTTCGAGCTCGGCAATATCTCTACACTGCCTGACTGCGTGCAGCGGATCGAATGCGTCGCCAAATATCGTCTGCGCCTCCTGACCCATTTCGTGAAGTATTACGCACGAGCTCATGGCCAGGCTGCCCGCGAGGATTGCGGCAATCGAGCCGTCGAATGACGAATGGAGGATTTTCGAGAAAAGGGCATGAATGTCCTCGCGGATCTCGGAGAATGCGCCTTCGCGAAGGTGATCGTACAGCTGACTCTGCTGCAGGAGTTCGAACCCGCTTGTCAGCTTCTGTCCCGCGATGTCCTGATACCGGAACGTCTCGTTTGTTCCGTGGACGAAGCCCATACCTGCGGCGACTCGTGCCTCTCTCAACGATATCCAGACTTCGTTCAGGTTTGCCCGCGGGGTGCCAATGCCGGCGGTGCACGCAGATGATGTCGACTCGAAGATCGTGTGGCGAAGCCTGTCGAGGTCCGCCTCCGCCTCATCAGTCTCGCCGGCGATGAGCAACGCAAGTTCCCGCTCGCCGTACAGAAAGGCCTTCCACTTGAGGTTGTTGAGTTCGATGAATCTCTTTGCGACCGAGAGAGCGGCCACACCGGATTCCTCACCGTCTGGATGCGACACGTGTGGAGTCGTTGAGCTCGCGGCTAGTACTGCGGCACAGACTGCACCTTCGGCGAATAGCGGCAGAGTAATTCGATCGGCAGCTCTCTCGAACTCCCGCGAGGGGCCATGCTGGACAGCATCGATCATAAGTCGCTCAAAGAGCATCTCATCGCTTTTTGAAATCTGGTCATGCAGACTCTCAAGACTGCGCCTGTGCAGAGCCTCGTCTTCGAGGCCTTTCCGCATTTCCAGGAGTATCCGCAGAAGCTTGTTTGAGCGGAACGGCTTCAGCACGTAGTCGTGTACCTCAAGCTTCATGAGTGCGCGGGCGTATTCGAACTCCGAGTAGCCTGAGATGACGACTACCTTCATACCGGGGCTGGTCTTTCGCGCCTTTTCCACCAGCTGGATTCCGCTCATTCCGGGCATCCTTATATCCGTTATGAGGATATCCACATTGCCTTGTGTGAGTAACGCCGCAGCTTCCTCGCCCGTGCTGGCAGGTATTACCGGAGAGAATCCGTTCGCGTGCCAGTCGATGCCGTGCATGATCTTTCGACGGATGATCTCTTCGTCTTCACATACAACTACGCTGTACACTGAATCCTCCTATCCGGGCAGATGGGCAACAACCGACGTGCCCTGACCTTCAATCGAGGTCACCCGAAGTCCGTACTGTGGTCCGAATGCAAGCTGAATGCGTGCATGCGTGTTTCTCAGACCAAAGAAGCGGCTGTTCTCAAACGTGCCCGAGCTGTCCGAAAGTGCCGACAGGATCTCACACATGTGCCGCTCATCGATGCCGATGCCATTGTCGGAAACAGAGAGCTCGTATCCGTCAGTCACCGGTTGACCCCTTATAGAGAGATATCCCCCGACAGACTTGCCTTCAAATCCATGGAGCAGAGAGTTCTCCACTATCGGCTGCAGCAACAGACGTGGCGTCCTGCGCGGGAGAATTGCGCGATCGACCTCTACGTCGAACTCGAAGGATTTGCCGAATCTGATGCGCTGGATCGAGAGATAGGTCGTCACGTGAGTCAGCTCTTCTTCCACCGAGATGGTATCGATACCGTTTGCAAAGCTTGTCCTCAGAAAGGTCCCGAAGTTTTCGACCATCTCGATTGCACGCTCTTTGTCATCCATCTCGAGCAGGCTGAGAATGGAGTCAAGCGTGTTATAGATGAAGTGCGGCTGGATCTGTTCCTGCAACGCCTGCGCCTCAAGCATCCGGATCTTCTTCTGATTGGAGACGATTTCGTCCATGAGGTTGCGGATACGGCGGATCATCTCGTTGAAACTTGCCGCGAGCTGTCCGATCTCGTCATGCGAGGAGAAGTTCAGGCGTGCCGAAAGGTCATTCTCCGAAACACGCTGCATGTGCTGGCGTAGCCGGTGAATGGGATCCGTGAGCAATGTCGACAGATAGAGACTGAAGAACACGATGAAAGCAAGCACCGCGACTGCGAATACGATTACCGCAGCAACGCGCACCTGTGCAATGCCTGAGACAATTTCGTCCCGGGGCGAAATGCTTACGAAGGTCCATCCGGAAAGTGCATCGGTCCGGAATGAGACGAGATTCGGCCTCCCCTGCGTCCAGGTAGTGAAGCTCCCGGATCGCGCCGCCCGTATCCGGTCGATGGGAAAAAGGCTCGAAGCAGACTGTCCGATCTGCTTATTGTCCGGCGCAAAGACGATGCGGCCTGTCTGATCGACAACCAGGATGTAGCCATTTTCTCCGAGGTTGACGCCAAGGGTTGCATCGCGGAACAGCCTGTCCGAAACGTCCTCCGAAATAAAACCAAGGTTCACCCCGTCTTCCTCGATGATCGGCTCGGCCACCGTGAACACGTCATCGCCGAAACGCGAGAGATGTGTGGGCACGAAGTAGACCTCGGTCTGCCGGGAGTTCTTCAGGCGTTGGTATATCGCATTAGTCGCAGGATTTACATAGTATTCGCCGATCGTGCTCAGCGCAATTCCACCCGAGGTCGTAATCACGATGTCCTCGAGATCGGATTTGGTCTGCCGGAGATAGTCGAGGTTCTCGGTGATCCGGTACGCGTAACGGGTGGCAAGCTCACGGTGCCCGAGGTTGTTCAGTTTCACATACTGCAGCACGTAGTACGTGTTCTGCAATTCCATGATATTGATGATGTCGTGAAAGTAGGTGGCCACGCCCCGTTCAATATCGTCAGTTACATTCTGAAGATAGTTCAGTGCGTTCCTGTTCATGACGCGCTCGTAGGCGGAGTAGGTAAAAGAGAACAGGACGAGCAGCGGAATAATGCCGAGCAGAACGAAGCTTGCGATGAGCTTCGTTTTCAGGCCCATCATCGACGGCTTTACCGCGAACGCATCCTCAATCATCATTGAATCTCGTAATTCGTTGAGGAATCGAGGTAGGAGCTCACCTGTTTCGGGGTGACAGTACGAATACTGGTGTACACGATCTTCGGCACCTGGGCACCGTGGATGCTCCGGTCGAGCAGTTCGACGCCGAGTTTCCCCATCTCAGCGAAATCCTGACCGCAGACTCCCTGCACCAGTTTCCGCTGCTCAGCCTCGAGCACCGGATAGGTGCTGTCGATGGTTACAGCCACCCCGCCTGCGTGGATCCAGTTGGCGTAGTTGCGCATCGACTCGAGTGGTGCATAGAAAAGCCAACCGCCGGTAAAGAATATGATGTTGAGGTCCGGATCCGTCTCAGTGATCTGACCGGTGAGATCGATGGCCTGGCTTATGCTGTCGTTGCAGTAGAGTGTCGGGAGATAGGTCACTCGCAATTTGCTCGAAAGCGTCCTCTTGAATGCATCGATCCTCTGATTGAGATTGTACGCTTCTTTCTTTCCGGTGAGGATCACCGCTTTCAGCGGCCGTTCCGTGCCGCCTCCGGCGCCGGTGCCGGCGCTTCCTTTCCGTTCGGCGAGTATCCCGAGCAGCGTCTTCGCTGCAGCGGACCCAAGCGCCGCATTGTCCGTTCCCACGTAGAACAGGCGTTTGCTCGCAGGCGAGTCCGAATCGAAGGTTGCAATCTTTACGCCTGCCGCAATCCCTTCGTTGATGACAGGTGCGAGCGCTGCCGGATCATTGCAGCTGATGAGGATTCCCGCTACATGGCGCTTGATGAGCCAGCGGACAATCCGGATCTGTTTTTCAGTGTCGGTGGTATAGGGCGCAATCCATTCGATATTCAGTCCGAGCTTGCGGCCTTCGCTTTCGGCCGCCACCTTTGCATCCAGGAAGATGGGATTATTCAGTGACTTGGGGACGATGCTGATAGTCGGAAGTCCCGTGGAGTCGTCGGCGGCTCCGGCGGACGGCGCGGCGTTTGTGCCCGCGAGCGCTGAGGCGTCGGTTGCCGACTGTGCTGCTGCAGGCGCCGCTGCCAGGATCGCAGGGTGTGGAGCGGAGGCACCATGAGCTCCGCAACCTGAAAGCAGTGCCACAGTGCCAAACGCGAAAACCATAGCGCAGCGGGAAAGAGCTCCGCCGGAGAACATGCGCCGCATCTTACTCATGCGAGATTATACCATCGAAATCTTCAAGGCTGCGAAATGAATGTGCGATGCAAAAAAAGATCGAAGCATTATTCAAGAAATCACATTCATGACCTGGAATACCACGCCCATAATGGGGAGGCTCGAATGTTACGCGGAAGGAGGTAGCATACGGTTCACCGGGTGCACGGGATATCGTCGGCGAATGCTATAGACGATTCATCAATTCATATTGAGGAGGATTTGGTATGAAAAAGGTAGTCGTTGCCCTGCTTTGCATGCTGGCAGTCTCCGGAATGGTATTCGCCAGCGGGTCAAGCGAACAGAAGGCTGCATCAGCAAAGTCCGGGACAATCAAGATAGGTCTCTCTTTTTCCGACTTCGAGACGCCGCGTTGGCCGGTAGAAGACGCGCTCATGACGAAACTTGCCTACCAGCAGGGTGTGCAAGTCATCTCCCAGGTTGCGAACCATGATGCCAAGCTTCAGAATGACCAGATCGAGAACATGATCACCCAGGGCGTGAATGTCCTCATTATCGTGGCTGAAGACGGCAGTGCAGCAGCAAG
>Ga0307377_10003932_pt1 | contig 16463 bp, 14 predicted proteins | sample TR3MG_FD_202535 | JGI IMG/M metagenome (GOLD analysis project Ga0307377, IMG submission 202535) | Soil microbial communities from Risofladan, Vaasa, Finland - TR-3 | ecosystem: Environmental > Terrestrial > Soil > Coastal area > Acid sulfate soil | place: Finland: Risofladan, Vaasa | collected... | reverse complement strand
CGTGCGTGGAAGGATAGGTCACCATGATCGCCGCCAGTTCGTGGCTGTGCTGCGCGGCCTTGGCGCGCAGGTCGGCGAGGTCGATATCGCCGCGGGCATCGCAGGCGATTTCCACCACCTGCATGCCGGCCATGTGCGCAGACGCCGGATTGGTGCCGTGCGCCGAAGCCGGAATCAGGCAGACCTTGCGCTGGTCCTCGCCGCGCGAGCGATGCCAGGCGCGGATCACCAGCAGGCCGGCGAATTCGCCCTGCGATCCGGCGTTCGGTTGCAGCGACACCGCCGCGTAGCCGGTGATCGCGCACAGCATGCGCTCCAGGCCGCCGATCATTTCGCGATAGCCCGCGGTCTGCGCGGCCGGCGCGAACGGATGGATCTGCGCGAACTCCGGCCAGGAGATCGGCAGCATTGCGCTCGTCGCGTTGAGCTTCATGGTGCAGGAGCCCAGCGGAATCATCGTCCGGTCCAGCGCCAGGTCGCGGTCGGCGAGCTCGCGCAGATAGCGCAGCATCGCGGTTTCCGAGTGGTGATCGTTGAATACCGGGTGCGCGAGAAACCCGCTGCGGCGCTTCAGGCCGGGCGGATAATTCTCTGCGACGGCGCGCGCGAGCGCATCGAAATCGGGGGCCGCCGCGCCCGCAGGCGCAAAGATCTGCCACAGCAGCTTCACTTCGGCGGCGGTCGTCGTTTCGTCGAGCGATACGCCGACGCGGCTCACGTCGATGCGGCGCAGGCTCGCGCCATGCGCTTCGGCATCGGCGTGCAGCGCCTGCGTGCGCGCGCCGGCGGCGATGGTCAGCGTGTCGAACCAGGATGAATTCTCGACCAGCACGCCCATCTGCTTCAGGCCTGCGGCGAGCACGCCTGTGAGCCGCTGGACCCGCTGCGCGATGCGGCTCAGGCCGCGCGGGCCGTGATACACGGCGTACATGCTCGCGATCACCGCGAGCAGCACCTGCGCGGTGCAGATGTTGCTCGTGGCCTTGTCGCGCCGTATATGCTGTTCGCGCGTCTGCAGCGCGAGCCGGTAGGCCGGATCGCCCTGGCTGTCGCGCGTCAGCCCGACCAGACGGCCGGGCAGGTTGCGCTTGAATTCTTCCCTGGTGGCGAAGTAGGCCGCGTGCGGGCCGCCGAAAGCCAGCGGCACGCCGAAGCGCTGCGTCGAGCCCAGCACGACGTCCGCGCCCCACTCTCCCGGGGGGCTGAGCAGGGTGAGCGCGAGCAGATCGGCAGCGACTGCAACCAGGCCGCCACGCGCCTGCACCGCCTGCACCAGCGCGCGATAGTCCTCCACCTCGCCGTCGGCGCAGGGGTATTGCAACAGCAGGCCGAAGCACTCGCTGGCGGCCGCAGCCTGCGCCGGACCGGTTTTCACTTCGAGGCCCAGCGGCTCGGCGCGCGTGCGCACCACGTCCACGGTCTGCGGCAGCACCGAATCCGCAACGTAGAAAACATTACTCTCGCTTTTGCTGCAGCGCCGGCACAGCGCCATCGCTTCGGCCGCGGCCGTGGCCTCGTCCAGCAGCGATGCATTGGCGATGGCCATGCCGCTGAGATCGCACACCATGGTCTGGAAGTTGATCAGCGCTTCCAGCCGGCCCTGCGAGATTTCCGGCTGGTAGGGCGTGTAAGCCGTGTACCAGGCGGGGCTCTCGAGGATATTGCGCCGGATCACGCCGGGCAGCTCGGTGCCGTAATAACCCTGGCCGATGAAGCAACGCGACCCCTGGTTCCTGGCGGCGATGGCCCTGAGTTCGGCCAGCGCCTCGGCTTCGCTGCGGCCTGGCGGCAGATCGAGCGCGGACGCCTCGCGTATCTCGGCCGGAACCACGGCGTCGATCAAGTCTGCACGCGTGGAAAAGCAGAGCATGGACAGCATGGCGGCCTGCTCCGCGGCGTCGGGGCCGACATGGCGCGCGCAAAAATCGTCGCTCCGATCCGCTTTTGCCGGTGGCGGAACCTCCGGCTGCGCCGCGCTGCGCGTCACTGCGTCTTGCATGGCAGCCTCCTATTTCTCCGCATGCGCGGCGTAAGCGGCGGCGTCCATCAGGCTGCCGGCATCGGCCGCATTGTCCGGCTTGATTTTGAACATCCACGCCGCATAAGCATCGGCATTGACCTGCTCCGGCGATTTCGCCAGCGCCTCGTTGATGGCGACAACCTCGCCGGCGACGGGCATGTTGATGTCGGAAGCGGCTTTCACCGATTCGATCACCGCGCAGCCCTCGCCTTGCGCATAGTGCTTCCCCGGCTGCGGCAATTCGAGAAATACGATGTCGCCCAGCACTTCCTGCGCGTGATCCGTGATTCCCACCGCGAGCGTGCCGTCGGCTGCGCGCGCGACCCATTCGTGCGTTTCGGTGTATTTCAGTTGCTCTGGAGTCTTCATGATTGTTCTTCCGCCCTCAATTGACCAGCTTGACCAGGATTCTGCCCTTGCGCACGAACGGCGGCTGCACCACCTGCGCCGCGAGCTGTTTATCGCGCACCGCCACCTGCACGGTCGCGCCCGGCTCCACGCCCAGCGGAACGCGTGCGAGCGCGATCGAGCACTCCAATGTCGGCGAGAACGTGCCGCTGGTGACCTCGCCCTCTCCTTGCTCCGTGGCGACTTTCTGATGGCGGCGCAGCACCCCGCCCGCCTCGATGAGCACCAGCCCCAGCAATTGCCGGCGCGGCGGACGCGCGAGCAGCGCCGACTTGCCCACGAAATCGCGCGCGCTCGCCAAGTCCACCGTCCATGCGAGTCCGGCGTCCAAAGGCGATACGCTCTCGTCCATTTCCTGCCCCCACAGATTCATGCCCGCCTCCAGGCGCAGCGTATCGCGCGCGCCCAGGCCGCAGGGTTTCACGCCGCAGTCCAGGAACCGCTGCCACTGCGCCGGCGCCTGCGCGGCGGGCAACATGAGTTCGAAGCCGTCTTCGCCGGTGTAGCCGGTGCGCGCCAGCAGCGACTCGCCCAGCTGCGCGGCATGAAAGGACGGCAGCGCCTCGGTGAGCGCGCGTGCCAGCGGCAGCGCCTGCCACAGCCGCTCCTGCGCGTGCGGGCCCTGCACCGCGACCATGGCCAGGTCGTGCCGCGGCCGGATCGTCGGCGCCACGCCGGCGCTCGGCTCGAGCGACTCGAGCCAGGCGAGGTCGGTCTCCGCCCTGCCCGCGTTTACCACCAGGCGAAACCGGTCTTCGCCGAAGAAATACACGATCAGATCGTCGATAACGCCGCCGCCGCGGTTGAGCATGCAGGTATAGAGCGCGCGCCCCGGTTCGCGCAGCTTGTCCACATTGTTCGCCAGTGCGCGGCGCAGGAATTCGCGCGCGCCGGCACCGTGCACGTCGATGGCGAGCATATGCGAAACGTCGAACATGCCGGCGTCGCGCCGCACCACGTGATGTTCCTCGATCTGGGACCCGTAGTTGAGCGGCATGTCCCAGCCGCCGAAATCGACCATGCGCGCGTTCAGGGCCCTGTGCGCGGCGTTGAGCGGTGTGATTTTGAGCACGTTCGCCTCGATAGCAATGAAAAAGGGGCAACGCGGACTTCTCCGTCCGCGTTACCCCTCTGTCCTTGTACCTGAGAGATTACAGCCCGATGCTGCCGGCTGCGCGCCCCTTCGGTGGCCGCCCGCAATCGGCGGCTGCTCTCCAGAGTAACGGAAGCATCGCTTCCGCCCGACCGGTCCTTTTGCCTGAGAGTTTCTGGGTATTGCGCCTTCGGCGGCCACCCTGCAACGGCGGCGCTCTCCCGGTCGGATGAGTTGACTTTAGGCGCGCGAGCAAGCCTTGTCAACGAATTCCATCCGAATTTCACCCGACACCGGCGGCCCGGCCGCGCCGGGCCGAACCGGCGCCTCAGTTTTCCCCGCTCAGTTTTCCCCGCTCAGTTTTCCCCGCTCAGTTTTCCCCGCTCAGTTTTCCCCGAAGAGCTCGTTCGACTCCATGCCCACGCGCACGAACGTAGTGCGCTTGGTGAGTTCCTTCAGCGTGCGCGCGCCGACGTAGGTGCACGCCGAGCGCAGGCCGCCGAGGATACCCTGTACGGTTGCGTCCACCGGACCGCGATAGGGCACCAGCACCTCCTTGCCCTCGGAGGCGCGATAGTCCGCCACGCCGCCCGCGTACTTTTCCATCGCGGCGCGCGAACTCATGCCGTAGAAACGCTTGAAGCGCTCGCCGTCGCGCTCGATGACCTCGCCCGCGCATTCGTCGTGGCCGGCGAGCATGCCGCCCAGCATGACGAAGTCCGCGCCGCCGCCGAAGGCCTTGGCGATGTCCCCCGGCGAAGTGCAGCCGCCGTCGGAACAGATGCGCCCGCCGAGACCGTGCGCGGCATCGGCGCATTCGATCACTGCGGACAACTGCGGGTAGCCGACGCCGGTCATGGTGCGCGTGGTGCAGACCGAGCCCGGGCCGATGCCGACCTTGACGATGTCGACGCCAGACAGAATCAGCTCCTCGGTCATCTCGCCGGTCACGACGTTGCCGGCCATCAGCGTGAGCTTGGGGTAGGTGCGGCGAAACTTGGCGACGAAGCTGACGAAGCTTTCCGAATAGCCGTTGGCGACGTCGATGCACACGTACTGGATCGCGTCGCCGGCGCGCCGCCGTACGCGCCCGAACTTGTCGAGATCGCTTTTCGTGATGCCCAGAGAGTAGAACGCGTTCGACTCCGGCTTGCGCGCGTTGAAGAACGCGACGAGTTCGTCGACGCCATAGTGCTTGTGCAGCGCAGTCGACAGGCCGAAAGGCGCAAGCGAGCGCGCCATTTCGAAGGTGCCGACCGTATCCATGTTCGCGGCAATGATGGGGACACCGCGATAGGCGCTGTCCGCATGCTTGAAGCTGAATTCGCGCGTGATGTCGACTTCCGCGCGCGAGGGCAGCGCCGAGCGCTTCGGCCGGATCAGCACGTCCTTGAAATCAAGCTTGATGTCGCGGTCGATGTGCATGGAGTGTCGGATTCGCGGATCGGGATCGAGTCGGAATTGCCGCAATGGCGCCACGGCAGACTTCGTCTCCGCCAAGCATCCGCCTGGCGCACGCCGCAGTCAAGCAGCAAGCTTCTGCGCCATTTCGCAGTCGGTCGATCAGGGCCGCGCCTGCCCTAGCTCCGTGTTTCGCTCACGGGAAGCGCCACCTTGATGTCGAATTCCAGGCGCTCGTGCGCTTGCCGCAAGCTCGCCTCGGTGGCGTCGGGCGAGGCGCCGTGCGCAAAAATGAAGCCGAGGTAGCTGGCGCCTTCGGGCGGTGCCGCGATCAGTTGGCCCGGGCTGGCGGTGATCTGCACCTCGCTGATCCCGGCCACGGCCAGCGCCTGCTCGAGCCCGTGCACGCCTTCAAAGATACCGTAGTCTGGAATCGGGATCATCATGACGCCGACTGCCTCCCCCTGCCCCGCTTCGGGTAGCGGCAGCTTCAGGGCGTCGCGCAGGATCAGTTCCTCCAGGCTCATGCCCAGCGCGGAGCGCAGCATTCTGCCGCACAGGCCGCCGATCGATCGCGCCGCGATTTCGAGCAGCCATACGCCCTGCGCGTTGACGCGCATTTCGGCATGAACCGGACCGCTGTAAAGTCCCACCAGTTCGCAGGCCCGCTGCACCGATTGCGCGATTTCACCCTGTGCCGGCTGCGGCAGGCGCGAGGGCGTGACGTACAGCGTTTCCTCGAAATAGGGACCGTCCAGCGGATCGGGCTTGTCGAACAGCGCCAGCACCCGCAGCCGCCCGTCCTGCAGCAAGCCTTCGAGCGCATGTTCGCTGCCGGGAATGAAGCGCTCCACGATCAAACCGAGCTCGGCGGCGTCGCGATCGGCTTTGGCCTGGATGGCGCGCACCCTGTGCACGGCGTGCGCGTAGTCGGGCGGCGCGTCGGCGCGGATCACGCCACGGCTGGCATTGAGCCGGCGCGCCTTGACCACCACGGGAAAGCGTAGCGGCGGCGGCAGCCTGGTCCCCTGCGCGTCGCTGTCCACGTGGCGAAAATCGGGGCATAGCAAACCGCCACGGCACAGCAGGTTGCGAAACGCGAGCTTGTCGCGCGTCTGCCTTACCGCCTCGGGCGAATTGCCGCGAAGGTGGAAGTATTCACACAACAAAGCCGCCAGATCCAGGCCGCTGTCGTCCACCGCGAGCACCGCGTCGGGCTTGCGCCCGAGCGCGGGCAGCAGCTGCTTCAGCGCGACGACGGGTTGATCGAAGGGCACAGCTTGTATTGGACTCATGCCCCATCCGGGCGCGAGTTGGTGGCAGTAGTTCGCGACGCTGATCACTTCGACCTCGAGTTGCTTTGCCGCCGCGAGAAAATCGTCGTTGCGGTAACTGGCGGCCGGCAACAACAGCAAAATGCGCTTCATCGTCGCCCTAGAAACTTTGCAGCTGCTGATCCGTCGGCTCGGCACAGCAATACCAGGGCTCGGACAGATGCGCCATCGGGTCGCCGTAGTCCGCGCGGGTCAGCGGCGGCGTCGGCAGGTCCAGCGCGGCGTGCGCGCGCTGCCATATCTGCGCGAAGATCTCGCTGCGCGCGAGTCCACGCTGATCGCCTTGCGCGGCCAAGGACTGCAGCGCCTGCTGCAGGGCATCGACGCGGGGATCGGCGTGCCGCCAGGGATAGCCCAGCAATTTCGCATCGAACACCCCGATCATGTCGCGAAATCCGGGCAGCTGCAGCAACCAGGAACCTTCGGGCACGAGCAGGCGGATGCACAATTGAATCGGCGGCACCGCCTCGACCAGACGCAGGCGCAACAAGGTGCGCAACAGCTCGAGGTAACCCTCCAGGGTGGTCCAGGGCGTGAACGGCACGAAGGTCGGCGCCATGTCTATGCCGGCATCGCGACACAACTGCAAAGCGCGCTCGAAGTCGGCGCGCGTATGGTTCTTGTCCAGGTATTGCAGCACCTGATCGTCCACCGACTCGACCGCCGAAGTCACGAACAGGCAGCCCGCCGCCTTGAGCGCGGGCAGCAGTTCGGCATGCGCGATGAGGTGCTGAATCTTGATCGTGGCGTCGAAGCTCAGTCCGGGAAACTCGGCGTGCATGGCCGCGAGCACTTTCATCGCATGCGTGCTGCCGTTGAAAAAATCGGGGTCGCCGAAGGAAATATGCTCCGCGCCCGAGCGCACTTGCTGCGCGATATCGGCCATCACCACCGGCACCGGCACGACGCGGAACTTGCCCTGGTAGACCGGCACCACCGGGCAATGGCGGCACAGATGCTTGCAGCCGCGGCTGGCCTCGATGAAGCCCAGCCGTTTCTTGCCGCCGCCGGGCAGGAGCAGATGGGCGTAGCGCTCCAAATCGGGCAGGCCGGAGCGGTCAGGCCTCAGAAAATCGATTTTGGCCAGATGCACCACCGGCCCGACTTGCGTAGCGCAGGCTTCGCCCGCACGCAACCGCCGCGCCAGATCGGCGAGCTCCGGCTCGCACTCGCCGCCGAGGATGGTCTTCACGCCCAGGCCGCGCAGCAAGGCCTGGTTCATCGGCGCATACAGTCCGTACACGCACAGATGCGCATGCGGCGCGAGCGCACGAATGCGCGGCAGAGCTTCGACCGCGATGCGCGTGGCGGTGTGCATGCCGACATACAAAGCCACCAGGCGCGCGCGCGAGAGCAGCTCCGGATCGAGTTTCTGCAGGGAAAGGTCCAGGCAGTGCACCGCGAAGCCGTCCCGCTTCAGCCATGCGGCGGGCTCGGCCAGCGCGAACGGCTGCCGGCCGAGTTCGTAGGGGTTGATCAGCACGAGCTCGAAGCGCGCCGCCGCGCCGGCCTGCCGTCCTTCGCCGGCATCTTCGAACAGCTGGGAAGCGCTGCCGCTATCCATGCGCAGCTACTTCGACTTGGGGCGCTGCTCGAACGCGCCCGTCGCAGCTTCGCGGCTTGCGCCCGCCTCTTGCAGGCGCTCGAGATAGCGCGCCCACATTGCGTCCTGGTTTTCACCCAGGTTATAGAAATAATCCCAGGAATAGAGACCGCTGTCGTGCCCGTCGGAAAACGTCAGTTGCACCGCATACGAGCCCACCGGCTCGATATTGGTGATGTCCACATCCTTCTTCCCGACCTGCAGAACTTCCTGTCCCGGCCCGTGGCCGCGCACTTCTGCCGAAGGCGAGTACACGCGCAGGAACTCGAACGGCAGCCTGAACCGCCTGCCGTCGCCGAAGGCGATTTCCAGCACGCGCGATTTCTGATGCAGCTTGATTTCGGTCGGAGACCGGGTGGTCTTGTCTGAGCCTGCCATGAAATCTCCTCGTTTCGCGATACCCCAATGGTAATGGCATTGTAAGCGCGAAGGGCGCCTGATTTTCTGCGTGCTGCAGAAAATGACCGGGCCGCGCTAACCGGCGGAACCGACCGCGGCGCCGGCTTTGTCCACACTGGGCGTGTGGATTTGCCTGACAGCTTCCGGCAGAGGTAGTTCCCAATTGTTTTTTAAACTTGATATACATCAAAACACGGAATGCTAATATCCGCCAACATGCCGAGCAGTAAGACTCCAGCCCAGTTATTGAATTGATGGAGTCATAATAAGCCGCGATAGCGGTAAGCGTGTGGAATCCCATTTTTGCTTAAGGAAGAGCAATGAACGCATGGTTGATGGATGTTTTTTTTGCCGTGTTCGCGCTATTGGCGTTTACCGGCCTGTTTTTCTTCGTGGCGACCAGGGGAGCGCTGCTGTTGCGCGGGCTGTCGGCAGGTTTGCATAGCGACAAGGCGCATGTGTATCCGATCTATTCGAACATGCGGCTGATCAAGCTGGTCGACTTTCAACCCGTCATCTCGGCGATTTTGCTGTTTCAGTATCACCACCTGGTGTCGAAGATCGTCGCCGACCTGAAGCAAATGGATCTGCGGAACAAAAAGGTGCTGATCACTTCCTGCGCATTCGGCAATGTGATTCCGCGCGTAGTCAAGGCCGCGCTCGATTCGGGCGCCGAGCGCGTGCTGATCGCCGACATCATCCAGAACGAACTGGTGCACGCCAAGACCAAACTGCGCGAGTACGGCGGAAAAGTGGAATATGTCGAGGACAATGCCACGTCGATGACGCTGAACGATGGCGGCGTCGACGCCAACGTCATATTCTTTCTGCTGCACGAGCTGCCGCACCACCTGAAAGGACAAGCCCTGAACGAGGCCGGGCGCATGCTCGCCCCGGGCGGCAAGCTGTTTCTGGCGGAATTCCACCGGCCGCAGCCGTGGGTCTTGCGCGCGCTGAGCTGGACTTATTTCAAGGTATTCGAGCCGCTGGGCCTGGCGCTCTGGGATACCCACGATCCGGTCGACCATCTGGAAAGCGTGGGCGGATGGAAGTGCGAGCGCACAACCTACTTTTTCGGGAATTTTCAAATCATCGCCGCGACCAAACAGTAACAGGCTGCCTGCAGACTGCGCAAAAAAGGCTCCATGCGGAGCCTTTTTTGTTTGCGGCTAAACATCCGATATCGCGAGTCCGGCCGCGCGCTCAGATGCGCAGCCATCCGCGCTGCGACGCATGGTGCGCCAGAATCCCGAACAGCACGGCCGCGCCGACGTTCCAGATGGCGAAGGCGGCCGTCGCCAGCACTACGAAGCGGTCGGCTTTTTCCGCGCCGCTGTCGCGGCTTCCGAGGGCAAGCTGCAATCCGGCCAAAAACAAAATGACACCGAGGACGCTCGGCGGAAAAATCCTGAACACGGTGGCGATCGACGCAGACAGGAACAGTCCGGCGGCGAGCAGGATGCTGCCGAGAATGATGGACGATCCGCCGGTGCGTGCCCCGAACTGGACGTGACCCGCCATGCCGCCCGCCCCGTGGCACATCGGTATGCCGCCGATCAGGCTGGACGCGAGATTCATCAAGCCGGTGGATAGCGCTACCGAACGCTCGCTGACCGGCCGGTCCGGAAACAGCCGGTTGTTTTCCTCAGTGATGGCGACGAAGGCATTGCCGAAGGTCAATGGCAGTTGCGGCAGTGCGAGCAGAAACAAACCCGTCCACAGGTCGTTCGCGGACAGCGAATGCCAGGCCAGGGCCGGCAGTTTGAACCCGGGCCTGAGGGCGCGCAGATCATGTACCAGACCGGGCTGTCCGATCAGCGCGATCGCTACCCCGATGGCGAGCAACAGCAGCATCGCCGGCACCCGCGGGCGGCCGAGCATCAGCAGCGTCAACGCGAGCAGCAGGCCCGCGACCCAGGGACTGGCGGACATCATGCGGATGCCCCCGAGCATGAAGGAGAAACCCAGGCCCATGACCACGCCGAGCAACGCCGAGCGCGGAACCCAGCGCGTCGCCCGCCTGCCCAGGCCGGTCACGGCCAGGAATATCCACAGCAGACCCGTGGTCAGCGCGGCGCCGATCACGGTGGCCGGCACCACGCCCAGCGCGATCATGGTCGGGCTGACCGCGGCCGCACCGATGGCCTTCATCGGCTGCACCGGAAACGGCGTGCGGTAGAGGGATCCGGCAGCGATCAGCGACAGCCCGAAGGCAACCAGCAGGCCGTTGGCGTCCATTTTCAGGATCGAGACGTAGGCGGCGACGAAAGGGATCAGCGTACCCAGATCGCCGAAAGCCCCGGCCCATTCGGGCAGGTCGAAGCGGTTCGGCGGGCGCGTAGACGTATCGTGCATACGCCGGGGATCATACAAGACTCCCGAGCGTGCTGGTAGCGCAGCCATATGACGCGGCGCGAATTGCGCGGCACGTCCATGCCATGCGCCGCTTCGGGCCGCCGATCGCGCCGAGGCGCATGACGCGCGTGCGCGCGCAGGGGCCCCTATACTGTGATCATCGTTGATCCGGAAACGAGGAATGCCATGTTCGACCATCTGCTGAATGAAGAACAGCGCCGCGTGCGGGATGCCGCGCGCGATTTCGTCAACTCGACGCCGCGCCAGCTGATCCTGGACATGGACGAGGAAAAAATACGCTTCCCGAGGGAATGGCTGCGCGAGGCCGGGCGGCGCAACCTGCTGGGCGTGCGCCACCCGGTCGAATGGGGCGGCAAAGGACTGGACTGGGTGACGTCCTGCGCCATCAGCGAGGACATCGGCAGCCTCAGCTACGAGCTCGCCTGCGTCTTCGGCGTTGGCGCGGATCTGGTCTGCGACGCCATTCTGCTGCATGGGACCGACGAGCAGAAGGCGCGTTATGTCCAGCCTCTGCTGCGCGGCGACGTGTTTGCCGCCGAATGCCTCACCGAGCCGCGCGGCGGATCGGATTTCTTCGGCGCTGCATCGACCGCGGAAGACAAGGGCGATTACTTCCTGCTCAACGGCCAGAAGCGTTTCATCGTCGGCGCCGAAGGCGCGGATTATTTCCTCGTCTACGCCCGCACCGACGCGGACCCCGCTGCCTCGCCGCAAAAGCGAATCACGTGTTTCATCGTCGATCGCGGGCCCGGCGTCGAAGTCGAATACCTCTACGGTTTGATGGGCTGCCGCGGCGGCGGCACCGGGCGCCTGGTGTTCAGGAACGTGAAAGTTGCGCGCGAGAACGTCGTCGGCGAAGTCAACGGCGCCTACCCCGTGTTCAACACCATGATGATCCCGGAACGGCTGGGGACCGCCGCCATGACCATCGGCCCCGCCCGCTCCGCGCTGGACGTCGCCACCCGTTACACGTCCAAGCGCAAAGCCTTCGGCGAGACCATCAACCGCTTCCAGGGGGTGAGTTTTCAGGTGGCCGAGGGGGCGATGCTGCTCGATGCATGCCGTTCCCTGGTCTATGCCACCGCGCGCGCAGTCGACGGCGGCATGGAGATGAACCGGGTGCGGCGCATGGTGTCGGAAACCAAGAAGTTCGTCACCGAATCGTGCCAGAAGGTGGTGCACAATTCGATGCAGGTGGTGGGCGGAATCGGCTACACCAGCGTATTTCCGCTGGAGCGCATTTATCGCGACATCCGGCTGGCTTCGATCTGGACCGGCACCAATGAAATCATGGCGAGCATCGTCGCCCACGAGTGGTACCGCGAAGCGGCCGCGGCGCATGCCGGCCGCGGCGGGCGCGATTACGCAGCCGACGCCCCCGAAGCGGACGCCGCCGACGAAATCATTTACGGCTAGGACCGGGACATCAGCCGAGCAGGCTGGCGGCGACGTTGATGGTAAGCGCCAGGAGTGCGGTATTGAAGACGAACGCGATCACGCCGTGCGCCATCACCAGACGGCGCATGCGTGTGCTGGCGAGGGCGACATCCGCGGTCTGGGAGGTCATGCCGATCACCATGGAAAAGTAGAGGAAATCGACGTAGCCCGGAGCGTCCTGGCGCGGAAACACCAGCGGCGCGCCGCCGTCTTTCGCGGGCGAGGCGTAATAGGCATGCGCGTAGTGCAGCGCAAACGCGGTGTGCACCAGCAGCCAGGATGCGGCGAACGTGGCAGCGACGAATGCGAGGTGCAAACCCTGGCCAACGCGCGTCCCGGTCTTCAGGCCGGCGAGTTCGAGGACCATCGCCGCAAGACTCGCGAGCGCCCCGGCCACCGTCAGAAACAGGATCACGGCGGCGCCGTCGTCCTGCACGCGGGCGCGCTGGCGCATGTGCTCCACCGACGCGCGTCCCATCATCGCCCAGGCCAGCAGCAGGTACAGGCCGGCGCCGACGTCCCAGGTGATCAGGCCGCGGGTTGGGGTCGCCAGCCTTGGCGACAGCAGCGAGAACGTGAGCGCGCCGGCGATGACAGAGGCCAGCAGCCGCGGCCGCACGCGAATCGAATGCCACAGCCTGGCGATCGGAGAACGGGCGTGATTCATCAGGCGTCGATTATGCAGGCGGGTGCGGCAGCTGCGCCAGGCGGCGCCCGGGGTCAGCGCAGCAAGGTCACATAGATCGCTGCAATGATGGCCGACGATATCACGCCGCAGATGCTCGCGCCCATCGCCCAGGGGAGGATCATCGCGACCTTGTTCGCGTCGCGCGCCGCCTTCTGCGCCACTTTGGCCGTCGTCGGCACGCAGGACACCCCGGCGATGCCGATCACCGGGTTGAACGTGCGGCCGCTGGTCCAGTAGACGATATATCCCCCGATGAGCCCGCCGATGCCGGAAATCAGCAGCGAAACCATGCCCAGAACGAGCAGCGTGAGCACCGTGGGGTTGAGGATGGTGCCGGCTTCGCACAGCACGCCGAGCAGCAGTCCGAGGAAGAACGTCGAGCCGTAGAGCACGGGGCCGCCGATGAAGTCCACGAACTGGGTCACACCCGATTCGCGAATGACGATGCCGAGGAAGAACGACATGAACAGCGGCGCCGCTACCGGGAACAGCAGGCAAAGAACCACGGAGGTGACGACGGCGAAGGTCATCTTCTCCGCCTTGGTCGCTTTCGGGTTGTTTTTGGTGTCCATCTTGATTCCGCGCAGCTCTTTCGGGATCAGCAGCTTGATCAGGTAAGGGTAGCCGGCGTAGGTCAGGCTCAGGTAGAGATAGGCCACGATCGTGATCGGCACGAAGATTTCCTTGGCGAGAATGAGCGAGGTGTACAGCACCATCGGGCCGTCGGCGCCGCCGATCATCGCGACCGCCGCAGCTTGCTTGAACGGAAGACCGAACGCGACGGCGAGCGGAAACGTCAGCACGGTGCCGAGCTCCGCGCACACGGCGATGAACATGCTGCGAAACGGCGAAATCAGCACGTAGCCGATGTCCGAGATCACACCGATGCCCATGAACACCAGGCAGGCGATCAGGCCGTTGCTGAACATGAAGGTGTAGATCGGTTGCAGGAAATCGATCTGCAGCACGTTGACCAGCGCATTCGGCTCGCTCGCCATCGGATCGAGGAAAATCGTTCCGGTGGTCGTCGCCGAAAGATAGAGAACGCCGGCATTGACCGAGGACATGCCGAAGCCCATGGGGATCATGATCAGCGGCTCGAGCGTCCCCTTTGCGCCCAGATATACGAACAGGATGCCCAGCGCGATCAGCACGATGCGCGCGATGGCGATGGTCGGGCCGGCAGCCACCATCGTGGCCACCCCCTGGAAAATGTGCAGCACGTCGATATGCGGCATGTCAGGCCCCGCTTTCCGGCCCGGCCTGCGCGGCGGTCCGCTTCCCCTGGTCTTCGCCGGACGCCTTGCCGCGTGCGCCCTGCATTCGGATAAGCACGAAAGTCAGCTTGATGATCCAGGCGACGAGAAACGAAACCACCGCCGCCACCCCGTAGACGAGCAGCATCAACTTGCTCGCTTCCCAGACATTTTCCATGTTGCGCTTTCCTGTGATATGGCGATCGAGGCCTCAAGCGATCCGGGCGAATTCTCCGGAACACTTCGGCCGCACAAATTTCCACCGCATTCCCGCTTACCGCTCCCTGCCCGACAGCGACCGCTCATCCGCCCGGCTCCCACCTGCTCGCTCCGCCTGCCACCGCACTTCGGGGTAGTAGCACATGAACCCTGCGCGGCAATGCTCTTCCGTCTTGCGGATACCCACTGCAAACTCGGCCACCTCCTTTTGCGTGCTGCCGCCGTGGACCCGGTCCACCACCGCGCGCACCATTTCGACGCTCTTCAGCTTGCGTCCGCTCGCGCCCTCCCGGCCCGCGATCTTAACCGAGGTGACGCCCGCATCTTGCAGACGCGAAATCGCGCACAGCCCACAGGGACCGAACGGATAGCTTTCGGGAGTGGTCGAAAATCCGCAGCCGAATCGATACCACAGCCAGCGCTTGTAGTCCGCGTCGTTCTCGCGCAACTTGCGCGCGGTTCTTTCCGAGATCATACCGCCTTTCGCGTCGCGATAGATGAAAGGCCGGCTGTCGATGCAAATCGGGCCGCCCTGTTTGGCAGGCAGATGAATCGAGTGGCACGCGCCCTCCTCGAAGACGCAGCCATCGTTGAGAACGAAGACTTCCACCTCGACATCGCCGGCGGCCTGTGCGATCGCGCCGATCTCGTCGAGCGTGACGTCGCGCGGAAGAATCACACGCCTTACTCCCAAGTCGCGATAGAAGCCGACGCCGGCGCTGTTACGGCAAGCCGCAACCGAGCTTACGTGAATGGCCATGTCCGGTACGCGTTCGCGCAGTTCGACGATCAGCGCGGCATCCGCGACGATGACCGCATCGCCGCCGAAATCGCGGAACCGGCTCGCCAATTCCACCAGCGCAGGCTGATAGTCGGCGCCGTAGTGCTGGGCGTTGAGCACCAGGAACAGCTTGGCCGCGCTGCGATGCGCGATAGCGGCGGCTTGCTGCAAGTCCTCGAGCCCGCCCAGGTTGCCGAAGTAGCGGCGATTGACGGCCCCGGTATTGAACTGCGCGATCCACTCTTTGGGCACTACGCCGCAGTAAAGCTCGTCCGCCCCGGCGGCCGTCAGCATTTCGATTTCGTCGAGCCGGCTGATCGGTGCGGTGATCTTCATCTCAAACCGCGGAAAACACCACACGCGTGACGCGGCCGGTATCGAGCGCATCGCGCACAATTTCCGTCATCGCCTCGTCGTGGCGGTAGAACAGGCTGTTGCCACGTGCGTAGGAGGCGATTCCGGAAGGCGAGGCGTTCACCCCGAGCTCGTACATGCCCAGGCACTCGTGATGGCACGCTCTCCCCGGCGCGAATTTTTCCGGGCGCTCCTGGCGCAAGGACCCGATTTTGCAGATGCGCCCCTTTGCCACGTAGGCATAGGGCGCCCAAACGCTGAGCGCGAGGTCTGCGGCCGAAAACAGGCCGGGGGTCGCGAATGGCGGTACGTCGAGCTCGATGCGCCCGATGCCCAGGCGTTCGAGCAGGCGCCGGTGTCCCGGCGTCGAATAGCTGTTCGAGTAGGGTTTCATCCACGCCGCCGACGACACCCGCGGATCCTTGATCATTTTCGCAAGTTGCCGCCCGGCGACCAGGCGCCGCTGCGGATGCGCCGCCCGCAGGAAACTCGCTACGCCCCAGTCATTGACCAGGATTTCGGCATTTTCCGGCAGGCTCGCCGCAGCCTCGCCGATCCTGGCCACCAGTGCGTCGTTGGCCACCGGCGTCGCGATCACCAACGTCAAGCCGAGTTTCTCCGAAACCTCCACGGCGCGCTGCAGCGCCTCCCGCTCCGGAAAAAGATGCTCGCAGAATTCGCTGCCGAAATAGAGATGGCTCGCGGCGGCATCACCGGGCAGCATCGCAGTCGCAGCGTCGTCTCCGAGCAAAACGGCGATATCGCTCACCCTGAGCAAGGACAGCGCATCCAGCGCTGTCAGGCGGCGCGGATCGACGACGGCCATGCCGATTTCAAGGGATGGCATCAGGCCGCTCTCGGCGACGCCCTGCGTTCGCGCCCGCGATATGCCGCGTCTGATTGGAGCCAGTCCACGCAATCCGGGACACCCGCGTTCGGCCATGCACCGAAAAACAGCGCGGCGAGACCGCTTATCCGCGCCGCCGCATAACTTGCGCCGCCGTGCGATGTCCCGTCGGCGGCGGCGGTGGAGGCTCCAAGCAGCCGGCCCGGCTCGATCACCGACCAGTTCGGTCCGTCGCAGCGTGCGTCGC
>Ga0307377_10003931_pt1 | contig 16471 bp, 16 predicted proteins | sample TR3MG_FD_202535 | JGI IMG/M metagenome (GOLD analysis project Ga0307377, IMG submission 202535) | Soil microbial communities from Risofladan, Vaasa, Finland - TR-3 | ecosystem: Environmental > Terrestrial > Soil > Coastal area > Acid sulfate soil | place: Finland: Risofladan, Vaasa | collected... | reverse complement strand
CCTCGCTTTGACCCGCATGGTGTCGCCCCCTTAGGGAGGACCCGAAGCGCCGGCGACTCCATGCTTTTTCAGCCGCCACAGCCACACGCTGCCCAGCGGCTTTCGGCGCCGCTTGCGATGATCCCGACGGTAGACGTCTTCCGCTGCCGAGATAGACCATGCCCATAGGCTGGATTGCTCGGTGGCCGATTTGCCGGCCATCGCCGCCGTGATGCCGCTGGCGATCGCCCCTTGCTCGGTCCCGCGGAACTGGCGCATGCTTAGTCCGCGTCCATCTCTCGCCTTCAGTGACTCGGTCGACTCGAATTGCGCGGTAGGGTACAGCCGATTGTAGACCGCCAGTGTCAGCGGGTCCGAAGCGGCGTTCGCGTTGCTGCCCTTCGCCGGGGGCTCATCGTCGCATTCGATCACGGCCTCGGGCCCGCCCGGGCTTGCCGCTGCCCTGGGGTCGGCCCCGGTCGGCTCGATCGGCTCCTCGGCGATCGGCTGGCTCGTGCCCTTGCGCGCCTGCGCCCGCGGCTTAGTCTCCATACTGCCGATCTTTGTTTCTGTCGGCGCATCCGATCCTGGCCCTGCCGATTGCTCTGGGCCTTTTCCTTGCTCTTGCTCTTGTTCTTTGGGCGTACCCTCAACGCGGATCGGCGTGCCCGTTTCGCCTGTCCGCGCCTGGCCAGGCGGCCCGCACGCGGCAGGTAGCCCGTTCACCGGCGGAGTGTGCTCGACGCCCGTTCCGCGTGGCCCGGCTGTCCCTGGTTGTTGCCCGCCCGCCTGGCGGCTCTCGCGATCACCTGTCGACCCGGGGTTATTCCCCGGCCCGGGGGGGCCATCCGAACCACCGGCTGGCCTCATGCGGCCGTCGCCGCCTTTGGGCGTGCAGGACTCCCTGGCAGCCGCCCTGAGGCCGATCGGCGTCCCGACCTCCACTGAGGGCGTCTGTTCAACGAATGCGATCCTGGGGCCGCTGAGCGTCTTCAGGGCGGCCTGCATTCGTCGAGGGCGTGCACCAACTGAGACGGCGATTTGCGGTGGGCTCGCCGGTAGCCCGAGGTGATCGACCAGCCGCCCGTCGAGCCTGTCCCGGCAGGCGGCCATTCTCAGGAGTTGCATGGCGATCCCAAGCAGCTCCAGTCCGCCGGCGGCGAGTATCGCCGCCAGTTGCGCATCGACGTAGTTCCCTTCCACGGTCGTCTGACCGCACCAGAGCCTCACGTATTGCATGGGGTACATCATCGCGTACTTTTCAGCGTCGCTGCCCGGCTCGACGGGCGCGGCGTACAGGGCTTTCCATTTGCAGATCCGCCAGCACATGGCGGGCTCGTCGCCGGCGATCCGAATCACGGCCTCGCGGCGGTCGTGCCTTGCCGCTGGCCGTCGGCGCTGTCTCGACGGGGGCTTCGCCTCGCGAGGGGTCTTCGTCGCTTGTCGCCGCCTTGCCATCCCTGACCTCGTCGCAAACTTCCGTGCCGGTTGCGGTCCGCCGCCGTAGCGCTGCCCGGCGGCGGGGTCCTGGCAACCGAACTTTGATGCTGCCGCCCGGTCCCGGTGTCCCCGCCGCCAGGGTCAGCCCCGGTTCAAGAACCGTCGTCAAGAAGGTCCTCATCCTTCGGGCACGTGTCGCCGCCCTCGCACTCGTCGAGCTCGCAGCCGTCGCACTTGAGCGCGGCGATCCGCTTGGCCACCGCCGCCCTTCGCCAGTCGCCCTTGAGTCCGTAGCCCGTGGCGGCCTCCAGGACGCGGATGTCCGTGCAGCCGTTGATGACGGGGATCGCGGCGCCCCTCTTGCCGATCACGATGTCGGCGAACGAGGACAGGTCGAAGCACGCGCTGCAGAGCGTGTTCTTCGGCCCGTCCACCCAGGAGCACCCGCCGTCGCACGGCGTGTCATCGGTGCAGCCGCAGATGCGGCACGTGCCCTTGACGGGCTTGCCCGGCGGCGGTGGGGGGGCCGCGGCCTCTGCCTTCCCGGCTACCGGCACCTGGCTGGCGGCCTTCGTCTTCCGCTTCTTCTTTACGGGTTCCGGGTTCCCGGTTCCCGGTTCCGCCGTTTCTTCTTCGCTGGGCCTGGCCGGCACGGTCACGCCGCAGGCGGCGGCGATCCGCTCGAGTCCCGCGATCCGCTGGAGGTGCTTAGCTGGCAGCGGCACGTTTTTGATCTTACCGTCGTAGTTCACGCCCGGCTCGTCTGAGGAGTACTCCGCCCACCCTGCCGAAACCCGCCACCACTCGGCCAGGTCCGCATCGGGAATCCCCGCCCCGGTCACCTGCTCGACCGTCGGACAAACCTTCGGCGCGTCGGTCCCATCCCCTTCGACGCCCTGCGCCCAGAGGATGATCTCGGCGACGTTGGCGCAGTTGCCGTCGCCGCCCGCCGTGCCATCGGCGATCGCCTTGGCGATCAGTTCCGCCACATCCTGCCCGTGCTTGTGAATCGCCGCGGCGAGCTTCTGCTCGGGCGTCCAGGGGAACTGTTTCTTCGCCGCCTTGACCCGTTTCGCGCGTGACTGCCACGTCTCGCTGTTGCCGTGCCTCTCTGTCCGCTTCTTCGCCTTCTCGGCGCACTTCGGGCACATCCCGACGCCGTCGATCTTCTCCAACTTCTCGCCCGTGGCCAGGACGCGGGCGCAGCCGTCGGCCCCGCAGACGTCCAGCCCGGCCTTCTTCGCCTTGGCGACGGTCTTCTTCTGCTCGCGTTCTTTTTCCTTGCGGCGCTGGTCGACGACCTTTTCCCATGCGGCCTTCTTCGCCTCGTAGCATGGGCCGTTGGTGCAGTGGCCCTTCTTGGCCGATCCGGCCGGCTCGATGCCCTCGAATAGTTTCGGCTGGTCGGCGTAGGTCTGCGTGTTGTCGGGGCATTTTCGGCAGGCCCGCCGTCCGGCGTACTCCTCAGCCATCGGCCATCCGCAGGCGGCCAGGCCCTGCATGGCGTCAGCGACGGCCTTGCGGAGCTGGTCCATCGGCAGGATATAATCGCGGTCGGCGATGGTGGGCTCGCCCTTGGCCGGCTCGCAACTCTTGCTTCGCCAGTTGTACGAGCCGCGAGCGGCCCATCGTCCGTCCCTTGCATCCCACGCCAGCCGCGTGGCGTCGCCCGCCAGGCCGATCTGCCCCAAAAAATCGCCGACTCGGCTGATGACCTCGGCGTGCTGTACGGGCAGGCGTCCGCTAGCGGTCAGCGTCGCCACGGGCGGGCACAGCCGCCGCAGGGCCAGGTGCCTCCGGACGGTGTCGTCGCTGACGTGGTGCATCGCGGCGATCTCGGCGACGGTGAGCCCGGCGTCGGCGTCCACGGCGAACAGCCGCGACATCTCGATGTGATTCAGATCGGTGCGGATGATGTTCTCGGCGGCCCGCGCCTTGGCCTCGAATCGGTCATCGGCGTCGCCGCCGTAGACCTTGGCCTCGATGTATATCTCGCCGGCGGCCTTGACCGCCGCGAGCCGCCGGTGCCCCGCGATCATCCGGAATCTGATCTTGGGATCGGCCGCCCCTCGCCCGCTCGGCCCCGGCGTGGGGATCTTCCGCACGAGCACCGGCTCGAGCAGTCCGAGGTCCGCGATGGAGTCCGCCAGCTCGCGCTGGCTGAACAGCGTCCGCTCCGTCGGCGCGGTCCGCACGTTTCGGCTGGCGTCGATCGCGTCGACGGGGATCATCATCATGTCCGCCTTCGGCGGTTTGGATTGCGGATTGCGTCCCGATGTGGCATCGGGAGCGGCTTGCGGATTCTCGCTCTCGCCCAGGTCCCGCCCGAACTGGTCATCGAACTCTTGGCCGGCCGCCTTGGCCCCGTCGACGCTGAGGTATGGGCCGATCATGATCTTGGTGCAATCCGCCAGCAGTTCCGCGTCGCTGGCGTATAGGGACCAGCCCCGGCTTTTGCCCTTGCCCGATGGGCGGATCCGCCAGGTCAGCCCGCCCTCGGTGTCCTCGTAAGCGATGCTCTCGGCCTCCCATTCATCTTTGCCGATCCCCTCATTCCACTCCAGCCGCCGGCGCCCGGCCCGGCCGGACGCCGGGAACTCGACCGACTCGATCTGCCCGCCGAGGACTTCTTGCCAGTCCTCGAAAAATATCGTTTTCCGGACGCCGTGGTCCCAGAGGATCGTGCCGGTCTTGTTTTCCATGTCGACCTCGATCAGGCGGCCTCGGACGCCGTCGGTCGTCGTGATGATCGTCCTTTCCGGCCAGGGGTTGGCCGGGTCGAACCGCAGGGGCCTGCCGTCGGGTTCGGCCTTGTCGGCCCCGGACCTGTCGAGGGCGGACCCTGCCGAGCCCGCCGAGGGCGTCCATACGTCCGGGTCGCAGGGCGCGTAGACCGCGTTCCAGTGCCGGAACGAGATCGCGAAGGTGCTGCCGTCGTCATTGGCCAGTCTGATGCCGCGGCCGGCGGTCCCGAGGCTGGCCTCGAAGCCGTCCGCGACGACTTCGAGCTTGAACTTCCGCGACCCCGTAGCCGGCATCTCGGTCCGTGGGTCCGTGTCTCCCTGGCGGATCGAGAAGCCGAAGGACGTTCCGGCGGCGAATCTTTCCGCGCCCTTTGGCAGATCCGAGAGCTTGCCGCGGTACTCGAGCGCGGCCCTTTCCGCCGAGGGGCCGCCCCGTTCGTTTGCCGGGTCGAACCTCACCGTCCTGCCGTCGCCGGCGGCGGCGTCCGGCGGCTCTTTCAGTATGACGGCAACCGTGCTGCCCTTGGGGCCGGGCTTGAACACGACGTACCCCTCGTCGATCAGGTGGTCAAACAACGCCGCGGCCCCATCGCGCGGCAGGTTCATCGCGCGTTGGAGTTCGGCGATCGTCGTGATTCTCTCCTGGCTGATGTGGCGGATCGCCCTTGAGATCACCTTGGCCGGAAAGCCCGCAAAATCACTCTTCCCGTCGCCCGCTTTCTTGCCCGCTTGCGGTTTCGCCGCCTTGCCTTTGCTCGTGCTCGCCTTCATGTTTTGTCGCGTGTTCTGGAATCCCATCGTGTTCTCCTGTGTTTTGGCGAGCCTTACCGGCTCGCCCCACTTGTCAATGTGAACTCTCAGCCCGCCCGGGTACGTCCGGCCGAACCATTCGGCCAGGGCCTGCGAGTACCGCTCGGCCGGCGGCGGGGCCTCGCCAAGCCGCCGCAGAAACTGCTCAATCGCCTGTAGCCTGTGCTCATCTCGCTGCCAACCCCACTCGCCGTCGTCATTCTTGCTGCCGTCGTTGCGGTCCCTTACGTACAGCCACCAGCCCATGTAGAACTGGGCCTTGCATTCCTCGGCCAGCAGCCACATGATCCTTGCTCGCCTGCTCACGCCGCTTCTTCCATTCATAATTTCTGAATAATTTTGCTCATAATTTGCGCGTAACTTGCGCACTTGCCGTTTCTACGCCGCTTCCTCATCATTCTCCGCGTCCTCCGCGTCCTCCGCGTCCTCTTCGCGAGTCTCTTCCGCCGCCTTCAGCAGGGGCAGGTCCTCGCGCTGGACCAGCACGTCCACCAGGAGCCGCAGGTCTCGCCGCCAGGGCCCGTGGCGTTCGACGACGCCGGCGAACTCCTCGACGTCGTGCTTTCGCATGACCCACTTGATCCTGCCTTCTTTGTCGCGGTGGTAGTAGCGGACCAGGACCGCCTCGCCGTCCTTGACATCGCGGCAGGTTTCGACGTGGTCGTCGCCGAGCTCGGCCTCGCGGTCGGTGATGTCCTTGACGGCCACGAACTCGCCGGCGATCTTCGCCCCGCAGTGGCTCAGTTCGTGGTCGATCAGGGCCGCGGCGAAAGGCCGGCTCTCGGCCTCTTTCGGCCAGCCGATGGCGTCGAGTGCGTCAAGGCTCAGGCGGACGACGAAGTCGGGGCGTTCGTAATGTGCGCGACGCGGGGCGGGTGCGTCGGCCTCGTCGGTGATCCTCACGCTCGCCAGCAGTCTGTCCAGCGGCCGTGCCTTGGCCGCCTTGCCGATGGAGACCCGCTTGCCGGCCTCGATGGCCCTGGCCGTGGATTCTTTGCCCACGACGACCAGCAGGATCCTCGCATGCTGGAGGTGCCGGTGCTCGCGGACCTCGGCGATCAGCCCCTGGGCGATCTGGCGGAGGTCCTTGCCGGCCACGCCGACGACCTCGCGGGCCATGGTCTCCGGGTCGGCTGCCGGCGCGATGATGTTCGGCGTGTCTCGCCGCGGCCGGTCGATCCGTGCCAGGAGTGCCGCGGAGGCGGCATGGATTGCGGATTGCGGATTGGTTCCCGGTGTCACATCGAGATCCGCTTGCGGTTTCGCCGTCTTGTTCTTCTTGCTCATCGGTTCACGATCTCCATAACAAGGTCCACCGCGTCGCCGACGGTCGCCACCGCCTCGGCCTCCGCGTCGGTGATGCTGATCCCGAACTCATCCTCGGCCTCCATCATCAGCTCGATGGAGTCGAGGCTGTCGGCGCCGAGGTCCTCGCGGAACCGCGTGGCGGGCGTGATGAACTCCTTCTGCTCGCCATCCTCCGGGTAAAACTGCCGCATGACGATCTCGATGACCCGCCGCTCGATGTCTGCCGGGTCGGCGTTGGTTGGTTCGCCGCTCATGGCATGACTCCCATAACGACCTCGGCCGGCCGGATCTCGCCGTCGGGCGTGACGACGGCGGCCTTGCCGTTGGTGGTATTGACGAAGACGTGGCCGGCCGGGTGGGGGAAGTCGGCGAGGTGCTCGCCGAGCCCGATGAGTTGGATCAGCCGGGTGGCCGCGTGTCCGACGGCCGCTATCCCGTCGGGTGGTTCGGCCGGTGACGCGGCGGAATCGGCCCTTAGGGCCCCCAGGCGGGGGACCGGGAACGTGGGGCCCGGGGCGGCTCCCGCGGCCGCGGGCAGTCCCCGCTCGCGGCGGCACTTGGCCTCGTGGCGGCTGTGGACCCTGGCGTCGAACTCGACCCCGCAGATCCCGCACGGCCTCTTGCGGGGCCTGGGCTGTTTGGCGGTCGCCTCGCGGTCGCTGTCGCCGCACTGGCTGTGGCCGAGGTGGCAGGCCAGGGCGTGGGCGGTCTTGAAGGTCCGCCCGCACCGCGGGCACGTTTTCTCGTTTGCCATCGTGTTCTCCTTGCTGCTGGTTGTCGGCGGCTCCTGTTTGCCGCTATCTTCTTTCGGGTAATGCCGCCAGGGCGTTTCGTGCGGCGTTTCCGGCCGGCGGTCGTGGACGGCGTGCCATCGGCGGACGGCCTCGGCGGCTTCCGGGTCGCCCCGCGTGGCGAGTTTCAGCAGGTGCCTTTTGCAGATGCCGTCGCGCAGGGCCTCGCCGGTGCATCCCTCGACGCCGCACATGCCCAGGACGTTGTCCGGCTCGGTTTCCGCGTCTTCCTTGCGTTCATCTTCCATGATTCGCTCCATCCATCCGCGACGGCGTATCTGTCTCCATATTGCCGCCAGTTTGGCGGTGAGCTGTTCGTCGCTGCCCGGCCGGTTGACCAGGCGTCGGCCCGGCTGGCGGACCTTATCCGGCCTCATGGCCAGGCCGACCCTGGCGCACCTCAGCAGCCGCCGCAGTCCGTGCTCGTCGAAGCTCGCGAGTTTGCTGGTGTACGGCCGCATGGCGGTCAGCCGCCGGCCGCCATCTCACCCGCGGCGGCGTCGAGGTCCTTCGGGCACAGGTGGCGCCGGTAGTCTCCGCCCGGCCCGAGGGTGACCAGCGGCGTGTCGGCCGTGCCCGCCGGCGGCTCCGGCCGTCGCTGTTCGCGGCAGTCCTGCATGCGGGCCCGCCAGCTCCGCCACGCCTCGTCCCACTGGGCCCGCCGGATCCGCCAGGTCCTCTCCGCCTCGCACGGCCGGCCCGCGGCCGCCGCCGGCGGCCGCGGCGGCGGGTTTTGCGGCGGCCGGTTCGCGCGGAGCAGGTCACGTGCCCGGCCGCGGATGGCCCTCAGGGCGTCGCGGTTCTGGAGGAAGTGTTGAAGCTGGCCGACCGTGATATTCCCGGCGGCCAGTTCCAGTGCAATCATCGTCTCGACGGCGTCGGGCTGGGGCGGGGCGATCATGGTTCCCCGCATGTTTCGGAGGGACTCGATGATCTCCTCGTCGTCGTCGGCCAGTCTGGCGAGCTCATCGGCCGTGGGCCGGAAGGTCTCGACTCCGTCGCGATCATCGGCCGTTGCCCGGCGGAGCTGGACGCGGTCGGCTCCGGGCTCTGGCGTCGGCGGAGTGCCATCCTCGTTGAACGCTCCGCAGAGCTGCCGTTTCACCCGTGCGTCCGCTTCGGATTCCGTTCCCATCGTGGCATCCTTTCCCGCGTGACCGCTGTCCGCTGTCCCTTGTCCCTTGTCCCTTGCCGCAAGATCCACCGCCCCGGCGCTCCCGGCGTCCGGCGCCCATCGTCGCGCCGGGGCCAGGTCGCCTTCCGTTTCGTCATTCCCCGGCGGGGCCGATCTCGATGTAGTATGCGCTGTGGCAGTCGGGCAGGATCCCGCGTAGCCTGGCGTCGTCGGCGGGGTCTCGGCCGGGGCAGTTGGCTCCCTGTTCCACGTGGCGTCCGCACGTGGCGCATGCGGCGGACATCCCTCGCGGCTTGCAGAAGATCTCATATATGCTCGGCCCGCCGGGCGTGTAGGCCCGCCGGTCCCGTATCCGCTCATGCTCGCGCCGGGCGTTGACCTCGGGGGTGGTCGGCCGGGCCCTTCGTTCGGCGATGTCGGCGGCGATTTCCGGGGCGGCCCCTTCGGACAGCAGAGGGTAGACCCGGCCGTCGCTCGCCCGTTCGCCCCCGCCCGCCGGCCCCGCCGCCCTCGTCCCATGCAGGAGCTCGGCCGCCCTGGATCGTCTCGTGGCGGCGATCGCCGTCATAGCCGGCCCTCCTCGCGTCCGTCCGCTGTCCGTTGTCCACTGTCAATTGTCAATTGTCTTTGCACCTTTCGCCAGTAGGGCAGCGTGGCGGCCTTGCGTGCCCCGTTGGGCCCGCCGTTGTGGACTCGGGCGAGGGTCCGGGCGTCTCCGGCGGCCAGTGCGGCCGGGCAGTATCGTTTCCAGTACCCGAGGATCACGGGCCTACAGGCGGCGGCGTCCCAGGCGTCCAGCCGATATCGCCCGGGCTCGCCTCCGCCGTCGATCCAGTACTCGCGGTGCAATTGGTAGGGTCCGATGGCCTTTCCGCCGTCGCCGATTGCCCGATCGTTCCCGCCGGACTCGACCTGTCGGATGGCGGCCAGGAGCCGTTCGATTGCGGATTGCGGATTGCGGATTGCGGATTGTCGCGACGAAACTCCAGGCCGGGCGGCGTGCGTTCCCTGCCCGCCGTCCGGCCCGCTGGTGGCGGCGCCGTCCGTGGCGGCCGCGGCGGCCACGGCGGCCGCCATTGTTATCATCAGGATCATCGGCACGACCGGCCGGCCGCGGATCGGCCGGGCCGCCGGGCTGCCTCGGTAGTCTGGTCCTCGGGTCGGGCCCGATGACACACCGGCAGCTCCGGGCGGTCCGAGCCGGCAGCGATGTTTCTGCGGCTCACACGGGCCGGCCGGGACCGGGCGGTGGGGGGGGGCCGCCTCGGTCTCCGGCTCGGCCCAGACGGCCGCGGCGGGCGGGGGTATCGCCTGCTCGTCGGTCATCCGGATATGGGCGGGCCCGGAGCAAAGGAGTCGGCCAACGAGGCCTACAGGAAACTCCGGGCCCGTGTGGATTTCGTCTGCCGGCAGTTCGCCGCCGGTTTCGACGAGCGGCTCGCCGGTCAGCTCGTCGATCTTCGGGCCGGCGGCGGGCGTCGGCGTAAAGCACGCCAGGGCGCTATGGCTCGCCACGTCGTCCATCTCGTGGCCCCGGCAGTCGCCCAGGGCGTCGGCATGCTCGCGGCAGCGGTGGCATCGCGGGTCGATCATGCGTGGCGGCCCTCCCGCGCGGCATCACGCGCACATGGGTCTGATTGCCGGCTTGCCGGCGAGCTGCCGGGCAGGCCGCGGGCGGGCGCCCGTTCGGCGGACCATCTCGCGATGGAGGCGGGGGCAGACCTCGAAGGACCCGGCCTCGTAGATCGGCCAGGCGCGGCTATCGGCCGGTCTGGGCGCCGCCGGGTGCGCCGCGGCCAGTGGCAGGCCGCAGTAGGTGTTTGGGCACTGGCAGTCTGAGATCGGGACGTCGAACCGCCAGCGCCAGACGGCGCGGCACGATGGACACGATCCGCAAGTGGCCATGGATTGAGCCCCCCAAATTGGCGAGGAGAGAGGCTCCATCCCGACCTGTGGCTGGTCCATGCCCCGGCTAGAGCGTCACGGGTACCAACGGGCCTGCCGGTACGATATTGCGAAGAAATGGCGGCGGCGGGATTTATGTTCCCCGCCCCACTCTTAAGGTCCGATAATATATCTCCCGTAATCATTTATCTTCTTGGGTTTCGGGCAGGGGGTAGCAGTCCTCGATCTTGACGCCGAGGAGCTTGCAGACCTCGTGGAGGTACGCGGGCCGGGGGCCCTTGGCGTTGGTGATCCGCCAGATGGCCTGGCGGGTGCATCGGCCGCCGACGCGGGCTGCCAGCTGGTCGAGTGTGAGGTTGTAGATGGCCATGGCCCGCACGACGGGGCTGGGGTCGAACGTCAGGGTTCGGTTCCTGTTTTTGATCCGCGTTGCCTTCATCTTCCGTGATTCCCTTGTTGGTCTTTCTCGACTGCGCCAATGACAATATCGGCTGTCGGCCCCGCCTGTCAACATCAATCCCAAAGATTTTAACAATTATTTTTACCCCCCTTGCCCGCCGCCGGAAAGGCGGTATAATGTAGGTGAGGAGAACGGGCCATGATCGGATTGCGATGCCAGAGATGCGATGCGGAGATGTCGGTGCCCGACAGCCTTTGCGGGCAGTTCGAGGCTTGTCCGGCGTGCGGCGCGCTGGTGTCGGTCCCCGGGCCTTACGTGGCGGAGTTGCCGCCGTCCTGGAGGCTGGCGAGGTCCGACCGTGGCGGCCGCGTCCCGGTCGATGCCCGCCGATCGAGGCGCGTTTACCGCGCCGCCATCTGGTCCTCGACGCTCATCGGGGCGGTGCTGTTGGTGGTCGGGCTTGCGGGGGCGATCTCGCTCGATCCGGCGGTGGCCTCGGGTTGCCGGCTGTTGGCGGTCGTCGGCGGCCTGTTCGCCGCGATCGGCCTCGGTCTCATTCCTGGCGCCGTGGCCAGTGACAGGGGCCTGGCCAATGCGGACGGCATCTTCGCCCTGGGGCTGTTCGGCGTGCTGCTGCCGATTATCTGGCTGGTGGCGTTAGTGCTGGCCCTGGCGGGCTCGCCGGCGGGCGGGAGGGCGGGAGGGTGGCCTAGACCATGAAGACGATCCTATATATCTGCTACACCGCCCTGTTCGCCCTGCTGCTTGCCTTCCTGGGGGCGATGGCGGTCGTCGGCGTCCAGGTCGCCATTATCTGCTGGCGGCTGGGTTACGTTCCCGCCCCGTAGAAGTCCGCGCACTTCCGCGTCGAACTGTGCCGGGGCAACCGGCCAAGCCGTCATCGGCACGCGATGCCCGACGCTGCCGGCCTTTGCTGTCCTGATTCCGAGTTTTGCGCAGGCATTGAACAACGCCGAACAGCCGCAGCCCTTTTCTGCCGGCGCGATCCAGCAACCGCGCAAAGCGGTTGCCGCCGTCCGAGAGATTTTCACCGCCGCCCCGGCCAGGGTATGTGAATGGACTTCCCGGCCGTCTGTAGCCCCGACGACATGCGGTCCGGTAACGTGGGCGGCGCTTTCCAGGAATGGCAGGCTTCGTTCGTCGAAGACAATATCGTCGTCCAGCATCACGAGCCAGGGCAGGTCCGTTTCGGTCAGGAACCACGCCATGATCTCGTTGCGTGCGGGGAAGATGCCTTGCCATGTGGCCGGGCCTGCGAACTCGCGGTAGTGGGCGCAGCGGGCCCCGAATTGCCGCAGGTGCCGATTGACGGTAGGGCGGCCTCGGAGGACCGCGAATTGCATTTCAGGATAGAGCACTAGTCTACCGGCTCCCAGACTCCATCGCCCCAGTCGGCATCATCGTGGCAACCGCCAGCCCCGAACTCGATAGTGCCGGGGGCCTCCGGGTAGCTCTTGCGCCAGACGGCGCCCGCGATTACGCAGCTCATCATGGTCAGGCTGTCGTTCGTCGTCCTGATCTCCAGGACTCCCGCCGTCGTCACGCGGGCATGGAAGTGGAAGTCGGTGATGGCCTCGACGCCCGAGTTTATAAGGACCCCGACCTTGTCGTATGCAGTGTAGCCCAACTCGACCCATTCATCATCGTCGCCTGCCCAGGACGCCAGGGCATTGCCCGAAAAGCCGTCATTGGCCCTCGTCTCGGTGTTGCCCGGGTGATCGCCGCCGGGCAGATCCTCTTCGCACATGCGGAGGTCGAGGCATATTTGCAGGAAAGAATTGAGGCATCCGGCCAGCGTCCAGAACGTGCATTCCTCGGGGAAGCTCTCGTATGCCTGGCTCATGCTGTAATGGGCGGTGAATGACGCGGTCTCGGCCGCCCCCCCGCCGGTGGCTATGTCCACCAGCGTGATCCATTCCCCGTTGACCCATACCTTCCAGCCGTGGACGATGAGGCCGATCCCGGCGGCGCCGACGGCGGCCCCGTCTCGGCCGCGGATGTCGAGGACGGCCACGGCGCGGTTATATTCGGGGTGGTGGGTGTCGGCGACGTCGGCGAACTCGCCGTTTTCGGCGTTCCACGCCTGGGCGTAGGCGGCGTACTCGCCGTCGCCCTCGTCGGTGGCCAGTCGGTAGAAGGCGGGCTTGTACTGGACGTGGCGTTGGCGGCCGGGGCCGCCGGGCCTTTCATGGCCTCCGCCCTCGTGGTCGCGCACGAGCTTGGCCAGTTTCCTGGCGGCGCCTTCGCTTATCTCGTAGCTCTTGGCCATGGTTCGTTCCGCAATCCACAATCCGCAATCCGCAATTCTTAAATCCCCTCCACGGTGTACTTCTTATTCGAGCCCACGTCGCAGGTAATGTCCCTCAGCGAGCAGTAGGGTGTTTCGAACGGGTTGGTCCACGTGACGGTGCCGTTGGGATCGAGGTTGGATGATCCCTTGTAGAACCGGCCGGTGGTGACCACCTTGTCGCGAAGGTCCTCGGTGGAGAAGTCCGCCTTGCCGTAGGCCTCGAGCAGCGTCAGCGTGCCGGTGGAGTTGTAGAACAGCGTGCCGGCCTTCTGGTATATCGCCGCGACGGCGCCGCTCTGGTGGGTCTCGACGCCGTTGTCGTAGTGCCGCCAGATTCCGCCGGACTGGTAGACGCTGGCCAGTCGCGAGTAGGTGTGGAGCTTGACGGATCCGCTGATCATGCTGATGGGCACGGCGGCGGCGGCCTGGGTGGTGACGTTCCGGAGGTATACGGTTCCGGTGCCTGTGATCAGGGGGATGGTATCGAACTCGGCGGGCGTGTCGACGTTCGGCCCGACGGTGACCGTGCCGGCCGTGTTGACGCGGAGGTTTCCGTTGTTGATGCCGTCGAGCTCGACGGTGCCTCGGCCCATGATGTTCGTGTCGGCGGCGTTGGTGACGTTGATGTACCGCGTGCCGGTCCCCGAGTCGCTGAGGAGGTTGGTCGCGGCGCCGTCGGCGGATCCGACGTTGAACAGAACCGGGTTATCGGCGTCCGCGCCGAAGTTGCAGGCGGACAGGTTGACCACGCTGTTGACGGCGGTGGCGGACAGGTCGCCGGTGAGCGTGTAAGCCGTCGTCGCGTCGGCGGGGAATATGAGGTTCTGGTCGGCCGCCACGGCGGCGCTCCAGTTGTCGTTATCGGTCAGGTCGCCGCTGTCGGCCCCGCCGGTGAAGGGGTTATCCGCTATGGCCATGGTGTTCTCCTGTCAGATCTCGTTCCTGTCGATGCCGAGTGGCGACCAGCCCTTGGTCTTGAACTCGGTAAAGTAGATCCAGTGCGGGTTGGCGGCGTCGGTCGCCCTGCCGTCGGCGTCCAGGAGCACCTGCTCCCCGTTGGGCGTCGCATGCAGTGTTTTGTCATCCCCGTCCCCCTTGTAAATGGTCCCCTTATCCAGCACGGCTCGTTTCCACGCGTCGGCGTCGGCGACGCCCGCCGGCGTGTTCATCCGGAAGGCGATCCGGTACGCGACCCGCCAGTAGGGCGTGGCGGCGTTGACGCTTCGCGCGCGGATCTTGCCCATGCGTGCGCGGCCGGCGGGCGCTCCCCAGAAGTCCTCGGCGCAGATGGTGTCCTGATAATCAAGTTTTGTGTCCGGGTCGAATGCGGCCTCGTTTCTCTCGATGACCAGGATGGGGTCCGAGACGCTCCGCGTCAGCGGCGGGTCGAAGGGCTGGTCCCAGGCGTTGGACACCACGTTGCCGTCCAGGTCGACGTCGTAGGCGACCTCGCGGTCGTCGTCGTCCCACGATATTTCCGCCGCCTGGTCGAGGGGGGTCAGGTTGGGGTTCGGCTCGGCGCCGGCGATGCCCGTCGCCACGTAGGGTATGCGGATCTCGAAGTAGGTGGGGCCCCTGGCCGTGATCTGCGGCACTCCGGAGATGAACTCGGCGGCGTCGGGGTGCGGTGTGCCCTGGGCCGGGATGGTGACGCCGCCGCTGGTCAGGGGGAACGAGAATACTCCGCGGCCCGGGGTGCTGGTCTCGACGGTGAACGCGCGGACGGTCTGTCGTTCGTTGTAATCCCCGGACCATGTGATCCCGCTCCACGATTCGGCGACGCTGACGACGCTCATGGGCAAGCCCTCCCTTCGGGAAATGCGGAAGGCGAAAGGCGGAAGTCAGAAGTCGCAAACAACTTCTCTCTCCCCTCTTCGGCTTTGCATTCGGCATTCGGCATTCAGCATTTCCTCTCGTATCTCGCCAGCACGTTGTAGAAGCACGTCTCGTGCGTGATCCACGCCCCGTCCTTTTCCCGCAGTCCGACGGGGTGTATCTCTGGCGGCCTGGCGGCCAGGCCGGGCATATCGGGGTGCGGGCTGCCTGCCGGCGGGATCCTCAGGGCGGGCTTTTCGGGGTCGCTGGCGGTCGCCACGATGCCGAGCTCGCCGCCGGCGGGCCGGCTGAGCGTGACGGAGAACGTCCGCTGCGGCATGCCGTCGGGGCCGATCCCGGCGGATCCGCGTCGCACGCGGACGACTCGGATCGGCTCGGCGTCGCTTGTCGGTTCCGTCGTGGTTCCTTTCGCCGTTTCCATATTCGCTGCCCCGTCTTGTCGTTCTTGTTTGTAGCCTTCGGCGTTGTCTCAGAAGTTCACCACCATCGGCCTGCCGAGTTCGAGCCTCAATTCCCGAAAGTTGAGTTCCTGCCGGTCCGTCGAGACCACCAGTGTCTCGACGGCCTTCGCGGTCCGTTCGGTGGCCTTTGCCGTGGCGGCGGCGGCCTGTATGTCGCCCGTGTAGTAGTTTCCGGGCGGGGCCTGGGTCAGGAATCCCCGGTCGATGGCCGGGATGCCGGCGGCGCCGGCGCCGGCTCCGCCCGGCCGCCCCTGGTGGCCCTGGCGGGCCAGGTCCTTGAGGAGCCCGTACTTCTCGCGGATCTGTGCCTTGTGCCCCTCGGTGATATTGGCAACGGCGAGTTCCTTGTTCTGCCGCTGGTCCAGCAGGGCGAGCTCCCGGTCGAGGCCGGTTTTCGAGATCTCGATGCGGAGCCTGGCGATCTCCTCGGCATTGTCCTCCTCGAGCCGCTTCCGCCGTTCGGCGGCCTGTATCTCCCCCTGTTCGATCTGCTCGTCGGCTAGCTGCTTGGCTTCCCATCCGGCCGCGGCGGCGGCGTCTTCCTGCGCCTGGTTCCGCTCGGCCTCGTCGGCGGCCTGCTCGTCGAGCAGCCGCCGGTCCTCGGCGGCCTGGGCCTGCCATATCTGCCTGCGTTCCTGGGCGAACTTGTCCTCGACGGCCAGGCGGGCCTCCAGGGCCGCTCCGGGGGCCATCTCGCCCAGGTCCTCTATCCGCCTGGTCTCCGCCGCCTGGCGGTCGGCGATCTCGGCCAGCCGCCGCTCGTCGGGGCTCATCCGCATGCGCTTGGCGGCCAGCTCGTCCCGCTCGCGGATTTCCGCAAGCTTCCGCTGCGCGTCGAGCTTGTCCCCGTAGGTGTCGCCCTGCCTGACGTTCCAGCCCATCGACTCGTATGTCCGCGCCATGATGGCCTGGCCCAGGCCGTATCCGGCGACGGCGCCCTCGCCGATGACCGGCACGCCCCTGATGGCGGCGGCGAGCTCTTCCCAGTCGCCCTTGACGATAGCGGTGGCCAGGTGCAGCCCGTCGGTGGCCAGGCGTGCGGCCAGGACGGCCCGTCCGAACCTCAGGGCCCCCTCGACGCCCTTCTGCCCGTCCTGGGCGATCTGGCGGCTGTTCTCGGCGACGGCCCGCGTCTTGGCGCCCAGCTCGTCGGTGGCCCCCACGCTGGCCCGGATGGCGGCCCTTTCCGCCTTGAAGGCCGCGAGTCGTTCCTGCAGTGCGGCCCGGCCCTCGGCCTGCTGGAGCATGGTTGCCCGGCGTTCCTCGGCCCCGGCGAGCAGGCCGTGCTGGCCGAGTGCGGCGGGTATATCCCCGGCCTTGGCGGCGGCCTGGACGTTGGCCTTGATCCGCT
>Ga0307377_10003930_pt1 | contig 16474 bp, 15 predicted proteins | sample TR3MG_FD_202535 | JGI IMG/M metagenome (GOLD analysis project Ga0307377, IMG submission 202535) | Soil microbial communities from Risofladan, Vaasa, Finland - TR-3 | ecosystem: Environmental > Terrestrial > Soil > Coastal area > Acid sulfate soil | place: Finland: Risofladan, Vaasa | collected... | reverse complement strand
GCTGCCCCCCCCTGCCGGCCGGGGGGGCGGGGGGGGCGGCCCCCCCGAAAAAGGCCCAAATTGCACCATTTTTGGGGCAAAGGGAGGCTGACGGAGGGGTTGGTGAAAAGGGATTCCATGCAAGAAGCATGCGCGGGGTGGGGGTAATTCTCTGCAAAACAGGGGTCAGGGGTCACGGATCAGCGCTCAGGGAACAGCGGGACGAGTTGGCGGGTTTGGCGGGTGCGAAAATCGGGCAAAAAAGAGGCGATTTTGGCTGTTTTTGATCAAAAATCAGGGCAAATTACGCGTTGGGTCTGAGAGCTGATTTTGCGTCTAAGATGATTGATATCTGGTGGTTATCTCCTGGATTGGGTTGTTTTTTGAGGGCAGAATTGCGGTTTTTTGCGTTCTGGCTGCAGTTTGTAAGTGATTTGGTTTCAGAGATTTGCTGGAATCGTGATTTTTTCGCGTGGGTGGTGGGGCGCTGGTGCGACGTCTTGAACGTCGACGGGCAGTCAATCGTTTGTAATGAGTTTGCTTCCCTGAGATTCGGGGCACCCGCCTTTGGGCATGACGGATGAATTCTAAACCGTTCATGTGGAAGCGGAGTTTGTCGTATCCCACCCTCGCGCCAGAAAAAAGGCGCAAGGATGGGGCACCCTCAGTTTTTTGGTTGGATGAGTGTTTTAAAAACTAAAGGGTGGGGCACCCGGCATCCGAATCCAGCATAATCCCCAACCAACCATGTTCATCTCTGGACCTAACTCGCACCGCGAGTCGGGCTGCTCAAGATGACAGTGCAAATTTGATGAGAAATGCAGAGGGGGGACATTAGTAGGCTTCGGGCAGGAGGGACTTGTGATGCAGGTCACTCAATATGGCGCAGTTCTGTGCTCTGCCTTGACGGGACGAGGCTGAAAACCTAAGCTCAAACGAGCGGCCTTTTCGAGCGGAGATGAGACTTATCCGCCCGGGTTGGGCGCCATCTTACCTGGACCTGTTCCAGACTGGGCGGCAATGAACCCGATCCCCTATCACTGGCAGTATCTTCCGCTGCTTATGCAGATTGTGGCGGTGTTTGTTCTTGGGCTGGTGATGGTTATAGCCTCCTGGTTTGTTGGCCGGCATCGCAATACCAAGGTGAAACTGGCTGCCTATGAGTGCGGCATTGAGGCTGTGGGGAACGCGCGCACGAGGTTCAGCGTGCGTTTTTACCTGGTGGCAGTGCTGTTTATCCTGTTCGACGTGGAAACGGTGTTCATGATGCCGTGGGCGGTCGTTTACCGGAAACTGCCGGCACTGACGGGTGTGGGGCGGTTTTTTGGCTTCTGGGAGATGGTGGTTTACCTGGGGTTTGTTGCCGTGGGCCTCTACTATATAGTTCGCAAAGGCGTCCTCGACTGGAGCCAGGATAAGGCGGACCTCTGATTATGGGCGAGGCTGTGAATGCAACATTGGCGGACAAGGCGGCAGTTCTGGCCGGACTTGGGGAACACCCGGCGGTGAAGGCGATTTTGGCCTGGAAGCCGGAAGCGCTGACGGATGCGAAGTTCGACTTTGGCGAACTGACGCTGACGGTTGCAGCGGACCAGATTGTGGCAGCGGCGGCTGCGCTGCGGGATGCAGGCTACAACTTTTTCGAAGACATGACGGCGGTGGACTGGTATCCGGCTGCGCCGCGGTTCCAGTTGAGCTATCACCTGCTTTCGCACGCACTGAAAGAGCGTATCCGGCTGCGGGCGATGGTGGAAGAGGCCGGTGCTTCGGTGGAGTCGATTACGTCGCTGTGGGCGGGCGCGAACTATTACGAGCGCGAAGTTTTCGACCTGTTTGGGATTCGCTTTGAAGGGCATCCGAACCTGCGCCGCATTATGATGCCTGACGATTGGGAAGGCCATCCCCTGCGCAAGGACTATCCGGTGGAGGGGTACCGCTGATGACGAATCCCGCAGGGATGCCGACGCTTGAGCCGGCGGTAGGCGCAAAAGACCAGCACATGGTGATTAACATGGGCCCGCAACACCCGGCGACGCACGGGGTTCTGCGGCTGGTGCTGGAGATTGACGGCGAAATTATTGTGCGGGTGTATCCGGAGATTGGGTATCTGCACACGGGCATTGAAAAGACCTGCGAAGCGAAGTTTTACCAGCAGGTGGTTCCGCTGACGGACCGGATCAACTATCTCGATCCGCTTTCGAATAATCTTTGCTACGCGCTGGCGGTTGAGAAGCTGCTGGGGATGCAGGTTCCGGAGAAGGCTGTCTGGATGCGGGTGCTGATGGCCGAGCTGAGCCGGCTGAACTCGCACCTGATCTGGCTGGGCACGCACGCGATGGATATTGGCGCGCTGACGGTGTTTCTTTACACCTTCCGCGAGCGCGAGGATATTCTGCGGCTGTTTGAGGCGGTGGCCGGGCAGCGAATGATGTTGAGCTATATCCGCATTGGCGGGCTCTCGATGGAGCCGCCGCTGGATTTCTTTGAGCGGGTACAGGCGTTTATCAAGACTTTCCCAGAAAAGATTGATGAGTACGCGAACCTGCTGACGGGGAATCCGATCTTTCGGAGCCGGCTGAAGGGGGTTGGATATCTTTCGCCGGAAGATGCGATTGCGCTGGGCGTGACGGGGCCGCCGCTGCGGGCTTCGGGCGTGGATTTCGATCTGCGGCGCGATATGCCGTATTGCAGCTATGAGAAGTTTCAGTTCGATGTGCCGGTATCGACGGACGGAGATTGCTGGGCTCGGTATGAGGTGCGGCTGATTGAGATGCGCGAGAGCGTGAAGATTATTCAGCAGGTGCTGGACGGGATGCCGGAGGGTCCGGTGAAGGCCGACGCGCCGAAGATTGTGCTGCCGGATCGCGAGAAGATGAAGACGCAGATGGAAGCGCTGATCCATCACTTCAAGATTGTGACTGAGGGGTTTGAAGTTCCGGCGGGCGAGGTGTTCCAGGGCATTGAGGCCGGACACGGGCAGACGGGCTACTATGTGGTTTCAGACGGGACAGCAAAGCCCTACCGGGTGCATATGCGGTATCCGTCGTTTGCGACGCTGCAGGCCGTGGAAACGATGGCGAAGGGGCGGATGCTGGCCGATCTGGTTGCGGTGATCGGGTCGATTGATATTGTGCTGGGAGAGATTGACCGCTAGTGTCGGGCGGGGCGCAGTTGAATGCGGAGCTTTGGATTTCACTGGGTTCCCTGCTGCGCAGTTATACGGCGTTGCATGGGCTGAGCGGCAACAGGCAGGCCGCGATTGAGCAGGATGAAGACAGGATTGTGGCGCGGCACGGAGAGAAATGGCTGGCGCTTGAGAGAAGCGGCGCAACTGTAACGTGGAAGAGCGATGATGGTAGCGGCGGCGCAATGCAATTGACGGAAGATGGGCGATTGCGGAGCGAACAGGGCGAGGAAGAGATGGATTTGGCAGCAGAAAGCTGGGCACGGGAGTTGATGCGATGAGTCCCGAAACAATGACACTGTTTTCGCCGAAGCTGGCGGCACGGCTGGATGCGCTGGTGGAGAAGTATCCGGTGCGGCGCTCGGCGCTGGTGCCGATGCTGCTGTATGCGCAGGACGAGGTTGGGTATCTGTCGGACGCGGTGATTGCCGAGGTGGCCGAACGGATTGGGATTACGGAACTCGATGTGCGCGGTGTGGCGACCTATTACTCGATGCTGCGGTTCAAGCCGGCGGGGCGATACAACATTCAGGTTTGCACGAACATTTGCTGCATGTTGCGCGGCGGCTATGAAATTTACGAGCGCTTTCAGGATGAGCTTGGCATTGGACACAAGGGCGTGACGGCGGACGGGACTTTTTCGCTGGAAGAAGTGGAGTGCATTGGGGCCTGCTGCTGGGCTCCGGCGATACAGGTGAACTACGAGTTCCACGACGAGCTGAAACCGGAGTCGGTGCCGGAGATTCTGGATGACTATCGCGTGAAGGCGAAAGCGGAAGGGACGGCTCGGAATGCCTAGGCTGGTCTCGCATCCGGATGAGGTAAAGATTGTCTCAAAGCGCTTCGGCATGGGCGCGGCGGAGATTGATCGCTATATTGAGCTGGGCGGGTACGCGTCGACGAAGAAATGCCTGGAACAGGGGCCGGAGTGGATCATCTCTGAGATGAAGGCCAGCAACCTGCGGGGGCGCGGGGGCGCGGGATTTCCGACGGGGATGAAGTGGTCGTTTGTGCCCAAGGAATCGGCGAAGCCGAAGTATGTGCTGGTGAATGGGGACGAGAGCGAGCCTGGAACCTGCAAAGATCACTTGATCTTTTTGCATGATCCGCATGCAGTGATTGAAGGTACTATCATTGCCGGCCTCGCGATTGGCGCCAAAATTGGCTTTATTTATCTGCGCGGCGAGTACCGCTATCTGCTGAAAATTATGGAGAAGGCGGTTGCGGATGCGTACGCGAAGGGGTTTTTGGGCAAGAATATTTTTGGCTCGGAGACCGAGTTTCAGGTGATTACGCAGACCGGCGCGGGCGCGTACGAAGTGGGCGAAGAGTCGGCGCTGATGGAGTCGCTGGAAGGCAAGCGCGGGGTGCCGAGGATCAAGCCGCCCTTCCCTGCTGTTGTGGGACTGTATGGCGGACCTACGGTAATTAACAACGCTGAGACGATTGCTTCTGTTCCTCATGTGATTGAGATGGGAGCCGAGGCTTACGCGGCTGTGGGCTCGGTGCGCAACGGCGGAACGCGGCTGTTCAGCGTGAGCGGGCATGTGGAGCGGCCGGGCGTGTACGAGCTGCCGATGGGATACAACCTGAAGAAGATTGTGTACGAAGTGGCGGGAGGGATTCGCGGCGGGCGGAAGTTGAAGGCCGTGGTTCCGGGCGGATCGTCAACGCCGGTGCTGCTGCCCGATGAGATTGAGAACCTGGGAATGGATTTTGACCAGGTGGGCAAGGCTGGGTCGATGATGGGCTCGGCGGGCGTGGTGGTGATTGACGACCAGACGTGCATGGTTGAGTTTGCGCTGCGGACGATCAGTTTTTATCAGCACGAAAGTTGCGGGTGGTGCATTCCCTGCCGCGAAGGAACGGACTGGCTGAAGAAATCGCTGACGCGCTTTCATGCGGGGTTTGGCGAGGCCAAGGACATCGATAACATTCAGTACCTTGCGGAGAACATGCTGGGGCGGACGTTCTGTCCGCTGGGCGACGCGGCGGCGATGCCGACGATTGCGTTTGTGAAGAAGTTCCGCAAGGAATTTGAGGATCACCTGAACGGGAAGCCCTGCCCGTTCGCCAAACATGTTGAGTTGGCGGTAATTTAGGGGCGCTGGAGACGAATTGGCAGACGTAACCTTCACAGTCGATGGAAAGACGCTGACGGCTCCCGCGGGGACGCTGCTGATTGAGGCTTGCCGGAAGGCGGGCATTGAGATTCCGGCATTCTGCTACTACCCAGGGCTGAGTTTGCAGGCGGCCTGCCGCATGTGCGTTGTGCGCCAGGAGAAAGTGGGCAAGCTACAGACGGCGTGCACGACTACGGTTGCCGAGGGGCAGGCTTTTATTACCGAGTCGGCGGAGATTGCGCAGGCGCGGAAGGCGACGATTCAACTGCTGCTTGGGAATCATCCGCTGGATTGCCCGGTGTGCGACGCGGGCGGCGAATGCGAACTGCAGGACATGACGTTCAAGTATGGCGCGGGCGAGAGCCTGTATGCCGAGGCCAAGCAGCACCGCGAAGAACAGCAGTGGTCGCCGGCAGTTTACTTTGACCGGCCGCGCTGCATTCTCTGCTACCGCTGCGTGCGCATGTGCGGCGAAGGCATGGATGTGTGGGCGCTGGGAGTGCAGAATCGCGGCGTGACGTCGGTGATTGCGCCGAATGGCGGCGACCATCTGGACTGCGAGCAGTGCGGGATGTGCATTGATGTTTGCCCGGTGGGCGCGCTGACGAGCGGCAGTTATCGCTACAAGACGCGGCCGTGGGAGATGAATCACGTTTCGACGGTTTGCACGCATTGCGCAGACGGCTGCAAAGTGACGCTTGGAGTTCGGCAGTCGAATGATGGAGCGGAGATTGTTCGCGCCGATAATCGCGACAAAAGCGGCATCAATGGCGATTTTCTTTGCGCGAAGGGACGGTTCGGATTTGATTTTGTGGAGAGCCCGGAACGGCTGACCACGCCGCTGGTGCGGAATGCCAAGGGCAAGTTGGAGCCTGCAACCTGGGAACATGCACTGCGCACGGCGGGGAAAAAGTTGAAGGAGATTCGCGATGCGCGCGGCGGCGAGGCCATTGGCGTTATCGGATCGAACCGAACGACGAATGAAGAGAATTATCTGCTGCAGAAGTTTGCGCGGACGGTTTTGAAGACCAACAATATTGACCACAAGCGCAGCGCCGGTTACGCAGAGTTTACCGGAGCGTTGGCCGGGCACACGGGAAAGACGGCGGGGCTGAGCGAGATTGCGCAGGCACCAGCAATTCTGCTGGTGGGCGCCGATCCGACCGAAGAACATCCGCTGCTGGCCTGGACGCTGCGCACCGACGTGCGTTTGAATCGCGCGCGGCTTTATGTGGTGAATTCGAAGACGATCAAGCTGGAACGGCAGGCGAAGGCTACGCAAGGTCTTCCGCCGGGTGGCTACAAAGACCTGGTTGCTCTGCTCGACATGGGCACGACGGACCTGAGCAAGGGCGTGCTGGCGGAAGAGTCGCTGGTGGTGATTCTTGGAGATGAGTGCCGCGGTCAGGCAATGACGGAGTTGATTGCGTGGGGGCTGAAACGGCCGAATGTGGGCTTTGCACTGCTGGGCGACTACGCAAACTCGCGCGGCGCGGCAGACATGGGAGTTTCACCCGATTTGTTGCCGGGCTATGTGCCGGTGACGGCCCCGGCGGGCTTTGCAGAATATGCCGGAATGCCGGGGGCCGCTGGCAAGACGCAGCAGCAAATGGTCGCGGCAACGGCCAGCGGTGAGTTGGGCGCTCTGCTGATTGTGGGCGCGAATCCTCTGGTGAAGCTGGCTGCGGCATCGGATACGCTCAAGAGCACATTCCTGGTTGTTCAGGATCTTTTTCTCACCGAGACCGCAGCGCTGGCCGATGTGGTGTTGCCTGCCGCCGGTCTTTATGAGAAGTCCGGCACGGTGACCAACACGTATGGCGATGTGCAGCTAGTGAACAAGGCCGCTGACCGCGCGGGAGTGAAGTCTGACTTTGAGATTCTGGTGCGGTTGGCGGATGTGATGGGCGCGGACGTGAAGGCATTGGTGCCATTTGGCAAGGGTGGAGTGACGGCGGACCTGGGGCAGTCGCGCGGTGCGCAGGCGGGCGAGGCCGATCGGCACGCTGTGTGGCTGGCGGCAAACAATCTTGAACCGCGGCTGAGTCCGTTTGATCCGCTGGCGGTGCTGGATGAGATTGCCCGGCTGGTTCCGGGTTACAAGCTGGATCGGGTGAACCTTTTCGGCGGGAATGCGGTGAAGTCCGAGCCGAGCGTGGGAGCGGGTTTTGTTCCGCTTGCGGCGATCACGATGGCGCCGGCGCACGACACGTTGTTTACCTCTGGAACGCTGGGGCGGTATAGCACGGCGCTGGGAGAACTTGAAAAACATCAGGCGCATGACGCGGCAGGAGTTGCGGCGGATTGAGTGGCAGCAATGAATTTGCATCGAAGTGAACGAAGAGAAATTGCAGGATTTTAGACTTTCGCTGTTCTTCGCTCAGAATGACAACCTGGAACGTAAAGGCTGAAGGCAAGTGACGATTTTAGAATTCTTTTTGTGGAGCCTGCTCAAGGTGGCCGTGGTCACGGTGGTGATGCTGCTTGGCGTTGCCTACACCGTGCTGCTGGAGCGCAAACTCGTAGGCCGCATCCAGAACCGCTGGGGACCCAACCGGGTCGGTCCCTTTGGCCTGTTGCAGCCACGGGTAGATGGCGCGAAGTCGTTTCTCAAAGAGGATCTGATTCCTACGGGGGTTTACAAGCCCCTCTATCTGCTCGCTCCCATTCTTGCCCTTGGCTGCGCGTTGATCTCGATTGGAGTGATTCCTTTTGGCGCGCCAAAGATGGGGCCGCACGGCTTTGACTTGTTTGAGATTGCCAACGTCAACATCGGGCTGCTGGTGATTCTCGGCATTACTTCAATTGGAGTGTACGGAATTGCGCTGGCCGGGTGGTCGTCGAACAACAAGTATTCTCTGCTGGGCGCGCTACGCTCTTCGGCGCAGTTGATCAGCTACGAACTGGCGCTGGGGCTTTCGGTGGTAGGTGTGGTTTTGCGCGCCGGTTCGCTGAATCTGCGCGTGATTGTGGAGCAGCAGGCTACGCTGGGCGCGGCAACCTGGAACATTCTCGGCGGCGGACAATTTCTGGCTTTCTTCATCTATATTATGGCCGCGTTTGCGGAGACCAATCGGTCGCCGTTCGACTTGCCCGAGGCGGAGAGTGAGCTGACGGGCGGCTACCATACCGAGTACAGCTCGATGAAGTTCGCCATGTTTTTCATGGCCGAGTACGCGAACATGATCAACGTGGGCTGCGTTGCGACACTGCTGTTTTTTGGCGGCTGGACCAGCCCGTTCGGCAACCTGATCGGCCCGTTCGAGAACAATTTTGTGAACGCGTCGCTCTCGCTGTTCTGGTTTGTCTTCAAGGTGTTCTGCTTCCTGTGCTTGTATATCTGGGTGCGCGGGACTCTGCCGCGCTTCCGCTACGACCAATTGATGAACTTCGGATGGCGGGTTCTGATGCCGCTTGCCATTCTCAACATCGTGGGAACAAGCCTGTGGCTTGCGTACCATTGATTTACAATCGGGAAGGATTTTGAGCAACTTGGCTTGCTGCTTTGTCCTTCCCCTTAACCGGCCGGAGTTTGAACCGGCTCGAGCCTGAACGCTAGGGAACGATGCACCTGATTCTGTTTCTTCTTTTTGCCGGAATATGCCTGGCCGGGGCGATCAATCTCCTGCTCCAGAGCCATCCCATTAACAGTGCTCTGTCGCTGATTGTGGTGATGACTTCGCTGGCGGTGCTGTATCTGCTGTTGGGCGCGGAATTTCTGGCCGCAGCGCAGATTATTGTTTACTCCGGCGCAATCATGGTGCTGTTCACGTTTGTGGTGATGCTGCTGAACGCGGGGCGCGAAGAGCGCACGCTGGGGAGCAGTGTAGCGCGCGTGCTGGGCTTCCCGGCTGTTGCGGCGATTCTTGCGGCGATTGCTACGATGATTCTGCATGCACAGGGACTCGGCGCTGTCTCGCTGAACGACCCAATTACGACCACAGAAGACCTGAGTAAAGTGCTGTTCCATGAGTTGCTGCTGCCGTTTGAAGTGACGTCGGTGCTGATACTGATTGCGATTCTGGGCGCGGTGGCACTGGCTCGTCATGGGCACGGAGATACCGAAGCGCAGAGAGAAAGGACGGCGGGCAAGTGAATCTTTTATCGCAGGAAGTTCCGATCTCGTGGTATCTGCTGTTGAGCGCGATTTTGTTTTCGCTGGGCGTGGTTGGGTTTCTGATCAAGCGCAACCTGATTACCGTCTTCATGTCGATTGAGCTGATGCTCAATGCAGTGAATCTTTCGTTTGTAACCTTCGCGCACGAGTGGCACGCGGTGAAGGGACAGATTTTTGTGTTCTTTGTGATGATGGTTGCCGCGGCTGAAGCCGCGGTTGGATTGGCCATTATTATTGCTGTCTTCCGCGCCCGCGCGACACTGGCCGTCGACCGTATCGACTTGATGAAACTATGAACGGAACACTCAATCTCTGGTTGATCCCGCTGTTGCCCTTTGCGGGGTTTCTGCTGAACGGAATTGTTGGCTCGCGGCTGCCCAAGTGGCTGGTAACGACGATTGCGCTGCTGACGCCGCTGGCGGCGTTTGGCGTGGTGTTGAATGCGGCGCGGAGCGTCTTCGGAGCTGGAGCGGCGATCGCTTCCCTGCCCTACATTGAGATCTGCCCGATGGGCTGGATCAATGCGGGCACGCTGCACATTAACTTCAGCTTTGTTCTCGATCAGCTTTCGCTGGTGATGCTGCTGGTCGTGACCGGCGTCGGGTTCCTGATTCATATTTACTCCGTTGGCTACATGGCGCATGAAGATGGATATGCGCGCTACTTCAGCTACCTGAATCTGTTTCTGTTCTTCATGACGGTGCTTGTGCTGGCCGGCAATGCGCTGCTGATGTTTGTGGGCTGGGAGGGCGTGGGTCTCGCGTCTTACCTGCTGATCGGGTTCTATTTCAAGAAGGACTCGGCGGCGAATGCGGGCAAGAAAGCATTCATCGTCAATCGAATCGGCGATTTCGGATTTCTGATTGGCATGTTTCTGTTGCTGGCAACGTTCGGCACGCTGACGTTCAGCGAGATTGCGGCGAAGCTGACGGCGAATCCGGCGTGGCAGGGCGGGATACTGACGACGATTGCGCTTTGCCTGCTGCTGGGCGCGACGGGCAAGAGTGCGCAGTTGCCGCTGTATATCTGGCTGCCGGATGCGATGGAAGGCCCGACGCCAGTCTCGGCGTTGATTCACGCAGCGACGATGGTGACGGCCGGCGTTTATATGATTGCGCGGACGCATGTGCTGTTTAACCACTCGCCCTTTGCGCTGGGAGTTGTAGCCGTTATAGGCGCGGCGACGGCGCTGTTTGCGGCGACGATTGGCCTGGTGCAGAACGACATCAAGCGAGTGCTGGCCTACTCGACGATTTCGCAGCTTGGGTACATGTTTCTCGGGTGCGGCGTGGCGGCTTACTCGGCGGCGATCTTCCACCTGATGACGCACGCGTTTTTCAAGGCGCTGCTGTTTTTGGCTGCGGGTTCCGTGATTCACGCGGTGGGTGGTGAGCAGGATATGCGCAAGATGGGCGGGTTGCGGAAAAAGCTGCCTATCACTTTCTGGACCATGACAGCGGCTGTGTTTGCGATTGCGGGATTTCCGCCGCTGGCCGCGTTCTACTCGAAGGACGCGATTCTTTACGCGGCCTATCTGCAGGGGCCTGGCGGGATGGCGCTTTGGTTTGTGGGAGTCGTGACGGCGCTGCTGACCTCGCTCTACATGTTCCGGCTTTGGTATATGACTTTCATGGGCGAGTCGCGCAGCCCGGAAGTCCATCCGCATGAGAGCCCCTGGTCGATGCTGGGACCGCTGGTGATTCTTGCGCTGCTTTCGATTGGCGGCGGGTGGATTGGGATCGAGCGCTTTGGGGCGTTCCTTGCTCCGGCAACTGGGCTGAAAGTTGAAGCGGGCACACCGCACTTGGAGTTGATGCTGAGTGGCGTAGCGGTGGCTGTTGCGCTGCTGGGATGGTTGATTGCCGACCGGCTCTATCGGCAGAAGCCTGCCGAACCGGCGCAGATGGCGGCGGCGCTGCCGGGCGCTTACAAGGTGCTTGCCAACAAGTATTACGTCGACGAGATGTATGGCGCGACGGTGGTGAAGCCGCTGCTGGGCTTCTCTCGGTATGTGCTGGGGTGGGTGGTGGACGTTGGGCTGCTTGGCGGACTGACGTGGCTGCTGGCGAGCATGGCGGTATTTGCGGGGGCTGTTCTGCAACGGTGGCAATCGGGCAATCTGCGGTCTTATGCGGCGTGGCTGGCTGCGGGAGCGGCGGCGGTGCTCCTGTTCGTGCTGTACGGCGGATGGCCAGCTTCGATGGAACTTATTTTGAAAGTGGCGGGGCGCTGAGAATATGGACGCTATGAACCAATCGATTCTCACGCTGATTCTTCTAGTTCCGCTGGCCGGAGCTGTACTTGTGGCGCTGATGCCGGACCGGGCCAAACTGCCGAACTGGATTGCGCTGCTGACGACGCTGGCGACTTTCGTGATGACGCTGCATCTGCCTGCGCACTTTGTCGCGGGGCAAGGCGGGTTTCAGTTTGAGGTCAACACGCCGTGGATTGAGAGTCCGGCGATCTTCTACCACGTGGGCGTGGACGGACTGAGCATGTGGTTCGTGGTGCTGGTAGGACTGCTGGCGCCGGTTGGCGTGGTTGCAAGTTGGAATGCGATCAAGGAGCGGCGGAAGATTTTTTATACGCTCTTCCTGGTGCAGCAGACGGCGATGGTGGGCGTGTTTATCTCGCTCGACCTGATGGTTTACTACGGCTTCTGGGAGCTGTCGCTGGTGCCGATGGTGATTCTGATTGCCATGTATGGGCGCAAGGATGGACCGAAGGCGGCGCTGAAGTTTTTCCTGTACACGTTTATCCCTTCCGCTCCGCTGCTTGTGGCGATCTTGTGGCTCTACAAGGTGACGGGCAGTTTCGACTACACGACGCTTCAGATTCTGCTTGCCCATGGAAACTTCCCTGCCGCGGCAATGTTCTGGGTTGCGCTGGCATTTCTGTTTGCCTTTGCGGTGAAAGTTCCAATGTTTCCGCTGCACGGCTGGCTGGCGGATACCTTCAGCGAAGCGCCGGTTGCGATGGCGATGATTGTGGCGGGCAAGCTGGGGCTTTATTCGATGCTGCGCTTTCACATCGGACTTTTCCCGGTGCAGGCGCGGGCGGCGGCGCCCTGGCTGATTGGGCTGGCGGTGATTGGCGTTCTCTATGGAGCATGCCTGGCGTTGGTGCAGCGCGACTTCTGGAGGCTGATGGCGTTTGCTGCGCTGAGCCACCTGAGCCTGATTGTGCTGGGAATTTACGGGCTTACGTTCACGGGGTGGACGGGAGCTGTCTACCAGATTCTGAACCATGGCGTGGTGGATGCAGCGCTGTTCCTGCTGCTGGGTGCGCTGGAGGTTCGCTACGCAACGAGCCAGATTGACGCGTATGGAGGACTGGCGGCGAGGCTGCCGCGCACGGCGACTTTCTTTGTGATTGCGTCGCTCGCGATGATTGGATTACCCATGCTGGGCGGGTTTATCGGGGAGTTTCTTATTCTTTCGAGCACGTTCACCGAGGTCAGCAAGGGCTGGACGATTGCAGCCGCGCTGGGCGTGATTCTGGGGGCGGCTTACATGCTCTGGCTGGTGCAGCGGATCTTCTACGGGCCTGAGAGCAAGCTGACCGCGTCCAAAGCAGGCGAAGATGCGCGCCTGGGCGAGATGGCAATGCTTGCGCCGCTGGCGGTTTTGATGCTGGTGATGGGACTTGCGCCCTCACTCTGGACTAACTCAATTCAAACCGGGGTGCATCCGCCGCCGTTGAAGGAATCCAGTGCCTTGCCTCCATCGGTTCTTCTTCTGCCGACGTTTTCAAACATGCCCAATGCGGAGGTGCAGCGGTGAATCCAGTGCCCGACATCTTCCGCATTATGCCTGAGGTAATTCTTACCGTTACTGGTGTGGTGATCATGCTGATTGAGGCATCACTTCCACCAAGTTGGCCTCGGCGTCCGCTGGGTTGGGTGGCAGCGATAGGAACGACGCTGGCGCTTTGGGCCAGTCTCTGGCAGCTCTCATTGCCTATGGGAACGGGGTACTTCGGCACAGTCGAAACGAGTCCGTTTACGGTTTTCTTCCACGTGCTGATTTGCGGAATCGTGCTGGTTGCGCTGCTGCTCTCGCTCGATACACTGCCTGAGGACAGCCACCACCAAGGCGAGTTTTATGCGCTGATCGTTTTCGGTGCGGTAGGCATGTGCCTGCTGACCGGGGCGGTGGAGTTGCTGCTGGTTTTCATTGCGCTGGAGATTTCTTCGATCTCGACGTACATTCTGGCCGGGTATCGCAAGGATACGGGACGCGGGCCGGAAGCTGCGATTAAGTATTTCCTGCTGGGGTCGTTTGCGACGGGATTTCTTCTCTACGGCATTGCGCTGATCTTTGGAGCCACGGGAACGACGCAAGTTTACGATATCTCTCGCCTGGCGGCCACGGCGCCGAATCACGCTTTCGTGCTGGCGGCTCTGGCGCTGATGCTGGTTGGAATTTTGTTCAAGGTTTCTGCCGCGCCGTTCCACGTGTGGACGCCGGATGTGTACGAAGGCGCGCCCTCGCCTGTGGTGGCTTTGATGTCGACCGCGCCCAAGGCCGCTGCGTTTGCGCTGCTGCTGCGCGTGGTCTATGAGATGTTCCCATCGCTGCACAGCCTGTGGGCGCCGCTGCTATGGATTGTGGCTGTGCTGTCGATGACGGTGGGAAACCTGGCTGCGCTGCGTCAGCAGAATGTGAAGCGGATGCTGGCCTACTCGTCGATTGCTCATGCCGGGTATCTGCTGGCGGCCTTCGCGGGTATCGGATCCATCGGGATTGCGGCTGCGAGCTTTTATACAGCAGCCTATGCGGCGATGAATGTGGGTATCTTTGCGGTGATCACGCTGGTAAGCGGATACAACGATGAGCGGCCAATGATTGACGATTATCGCGGGCTCATTTATCGCGCGCCGCTGCTTGGCAGCCTGCTGATTTTCTTCCTTGTCTCGCTTGTTGGGATTCCCTTTACCGGCGGATTCTTCGGGAAGTTTTATTCGTTCTCCGCCGCGGTGGATGGCGGTGCTGTTGCGCTGGCCATTATCGGCCTGCTGAACTCGGGACTGGCTGCGGCTTACTATCTGCGCCTGGCGCTGGCTTCGGTGCAGCGCGAACCGGGTGCGGCGGAGAGACCTGCGGTTGCCGCGCCACAAATTGGTATTGCGGTGAGTGCTGCTTTGCTGCTTGCGGTTGCGGCTACGCTGACTCTAGGGATTGTGCCCGGCGGAGTGCTGCAAGCGGCCCAATCCGGGGCGCACACACTGCAGGCGCCGCCAATCGATAGCACGCCGTCTGGGGATGCAATTCAACCGTAGCGAAATCCACGGCGTGAACGGCCTGTCGGCTCTTCCGGTACAATTTGATCGATGAAGCTAGGCGAATTGGCAAGTCGGCTGGGCGCGGAACTCCGCGGCAATGCGGAGTTGGAAGTAACCGGCGTACAAGGAATTGAAGAGGCTGGGCCTTCGGAGATTACGTTCGTTGCAAATCCGCGCTATGCGGCTTTGGCGCGTACGACACGCGCGGCGGCGGTTGTCGTCGAGCCCGATTTTCAGGAAATTTCAGCTGCCACGCTGCGGATCAAGAATCCCTACTTTGCGTTTTCGCGCGCATTGGGAATGTTTTATCAGCCGCCAGCTTATCTGCCGGGTATCCATCCAACCGCGGTGATCAATCCATCAGCACAAATTGGAAAAGGTGCGCACATTGGGGCGTATGTTGTGATTGGCCCAGGCGTGCGCCTGGGACCGTGTGCAACACTGCTGCCCCACGTTGTGCTTTATCCCGGCGTGCAGGTGGGCAGTCATTTTTTTGCCCATGCTCATGCCGTGGTGCGCGAAAACTGCGTTCTTGGCGATCACGTGACGCTGGAGAACGGTGTGATTATCGGCGCGGATGGATTCGGCTTTGCCAAGAACAACGAGGGACAGTGGGAGAAGATTCCTCAGTCGGGTCCTGTAAGAATCGGGAGCCGGGTGGATGTGCAGGCGAACGCGTGCATCGATCGGGCTACGGTGGGCGCGACGGAGATCGGCGACGGGACCAAGGTGGACAACCTGGTGCAGGTGGGCCACGGCTCGCGCGTTGGCGCTAACACGCTGCTGTGCGGGCAGGTGGGCGTGGCCGGTTCTTCGGTGATTGGCAACAACGTGATTCTGGCTGGGCAGTCCGCGGTTGCAGGCCATTGCACGATCGGCGACGGCGCGATTCTTACGGCGCAATCGGCGGTGTCGCATGATGTTGCGCCGGGCAAGATGATCTCCGGCTCGCCGGGATTTGATAACCGAGTCTGGTTGCGCGCCGTGACTATTTTTCAGCGACTGCCGGAGTTGCTGAAGCGATTGGACCGCGTGGAGAAGGCGGTTGCTGGACAGTTAACCGATGCCGCTGAACGGAGCAAAGATGGGGGCCAGGAATGACGCGACGCGCGAGGATTCGCATAGGGAGTTGGGCTGGGATTGCGCTGGTGGCAACGCTAGCGGTCTCAGGCTGCCGTTCGCATCACGTAGCGGTTACGGTCGAGAATCGGACCGGCGCGGCGGTTCAACTGCTTGAGGTGGATTATCCGAGCGCCAGCTTTGGCGCCGACAGTCTGGCCGGAAACGCGGACCTTCATTACCGCATTCAGATTCGAGGCGAAGGTGTTGTGGCGGTGCAGTACGCAGGGAGAGGTGGAGTCCCGGTAAAGATGACTGGCCCACAGTTGGCTGAGGGTCAGGAGGGCAGCCTTCATATTGTGCTGCTTCCGGACGGCAAGGCGGAGTTTCATCCACAGTTGACCGCGGCACATTGATTGCCCGCGCTATGGTCTAGTGGGCGACTCCGCAAACCACGTGCCAGACGATGACTTCATAAACAATCTATCCGGCAAGGGACGGGAAAGGCCGGCGAAGGATCTCTCGATGACGAGAGGCTTCGCCGGCCTTTGGTTCTGTGAAGAAAACCGCAGTTAGTGCACGACGCTCTGGAATAGCGGCGACTGGAGCAAGGCGGTAAACTGTCCGTCAGTGGTTGCAAAGTGGATGGTAAGTCGTCCGGAGTCCGAACTGATGGATGTGGCGCTTAATGCCTGCTTCTCGGCGTCCGATCCGCTCAACTTTCTGAG
>Ga0307377_10003929_pt1 | contig 16476 bp, 2 predicted proteins | sample TR3MG_FD_202535 | JGI IMG/M metagenome (GOLD analysis project Ga0307377, IMG submission 202535) | Soil microbial communities from Risofladan, Vaasa, Finland - TR-3 | ecosystem: Environmental > Terrestrial > Soil > Coastal area > Acid sulfate soil | place: Finland: Risofladan, Vaasa | collected... | reverse complement strand
GCCACATTGAAAACAACTCATTTCCAGCCATTTTTCTAAACATCTCTCGAGCCATTGGTGAATTCTCCAGTGTCTCCTGAGTTATAGGAAGAAGGGCATACTTAAAATAAACAGCTTCATTTCTAGTTAAATCATTCTTGTCATATACAGGCTTCATCATTCCTTCGCCAATAACTCCAAGCTCTTTTCCTCCGTATGAATTTTTAAATAAAACATCCCAAATAGGATTCGGAATACCAAGACCATCAGTTTTAAGATAATTACCATCATGACCAAAAATATTTGATAACTGATCATAGTGACCTGAAAGATCCTGAAGTATTACTGCTGAAGATTTTTTACCAATTCCACTTGGGGACGATGTATCTGGAGCCCATCCAGCAGCAACTGGACCTGTACTTCTTTTATAAACATCTTTCACATCTTTATACTGAGTAGTATCTCCCATCATGACCTGGCTAACCATACTATCAGCAAAATGATACGCAAATAAATAAGCTTCAAGTGCCTCATTAATAACAGGTTTTTCTCCAGATCCTTTTTGATATTTCCAAAGACTAGTATCTGCTAATTTAGGATTCAACTTAAATCCTATTGATGCTAATTGAACAGCAGCATTCATATTTCTTTGAAAGAACATTCCTTTGATTAACTCAATAGGAGTTTTTGTTCCTTCAGCTAATTCAGCTTCAATAGTAGCTCTTACATTTTCGTAATCTTCTTTACTTGCGTTCAATAATCTTTCATCAGTTTGTTCTGCAACATACATGTCATGCATTGCATCCTCTGAAGATCTAGCTTTCTTTAATCTTGAGAAATTCTTGAAATTATAAACAGAATCAACATTGAATGTCGGAACATTACCTGCTTGAACACCACTCTTAGTTATTTTATAATCATTTCTCAACATTAGTTTAGTTGATCTCTTAACATAATCAGAAAGTTCAGGTATTCTTTTTTGAACATCATCTAAATATATTTGAAAGTTAATTGGATCTTCCATCCATGCATCAAGATGATCCTGATCAACAACAACTCCAAGTTCTGCAAAAAACTCAGACCATTTTCTATAAGACTTTTCTCTAGCAACATTATGATAGTAGAATTTTTGAGTAACCATTTTCTCAATAGTCTCCGGTTTCATTCTAGCACCAATAATTTTATTCTCATCTTTAGGATCGACTATTGGTTCGTACCATCCATCAGTCTGCCATTCCATTACAGGAAGATTAGTTTTGTTTGCAGGATTATGCCAAGGCAATTTAACTCTTTCAATTTTTCTAAACTTCAACACATCATCCAAGAAATTTCCATTAATCTGGAAATCAGCTAAATCAAGATCTTTCATATCAGATCCTTGTTTTGCAGACTTAAATGAAGAATTTGTTCCATCTGTAATAAACACATCACTAACTGATATGTTAGAATTCGGATCTAATAAAGGATTTAAAACTCTTCCATCATCATCAATAAGTGGATTCAAATCAATCGACTGAGCGTTTTCTGGATTAGAAGCATATTCAGCCATCCAATTTTTAAGACCTGAACTAGGATTATTACCAGACACATCTCCGTTATTCAATATTTGGAAGAATGTAGATCCATTCATATCCATTTGAACCATCTTATTTTTTACATTATAATAATGACGAGAATGATGATCTAATTGATAATCAGACTGAGCTCTACCAAGATTTTCTAATAATCGATAAACATCAGTTGGCTTATATAAATCTTTTCCAACAACTGAAGCGTCAAGTAATGCATCTTCATTTAGATCCTCAAGTGAATCGCGATCGTATTTATGTTTCTTAAAGTAATTATCTACAAGTTTAACTCCAGACCAGTTTGGATCCACAGAAGCTTTAGTAGTAAGTCCCATCATACCAACGATCTCGGCAATCATTGATCTATCCTTTCTAGCTTCAACATCTGGATTGTCATCCTTAGGATTGTTTAGATAGCTATTAATCGTAGATGTAAATACAAGTTCTTTCAAACTCAATACATTCATTATTCCTTTTATGTCATCAGCAATAACTCCATTAGGAATACTGAATTCAGTAATCTCTCCGGTCTTATCTGTATTGAATGATACAATTTTTACTTTTTTATCTCCATCAACACGGAAAATGCCATTTGCAGCAACATCAATTTTTTGAAACTTTCCAGGAGTTAAAGCATCTTTTACTCTTTGAGAAACTTCGAGGCCGCCATCAGTAATAGCAAACAATGTATTGTTTATTCTACTCTTTAATCCATGAACAACTTGAGATCCAATTGTAGCAGATTGAGTTTTTTGTTGATATGAAACTCTATCTCCTAAACCTTTAATTTTCATTTGAAGTGCCTTTCTCGGAATGGCAGAAACAAAATGACTATACATTGCACTAAGCAGGTTGTCAGAAGCAGTACCTTTTAATTTAATTGTTTCAGGTTTTGCAGTTGGAAATCTATTTTCAAGTCCAGAAATCATCTTTCCATCAACACCCCAAGGTAAATTTGGAATATAATTTTCACGAATAAATCTATGACTCATATCTTTTGGATCCTCACTAAAGAAGGTGTCAACAAATGACATAATATTATCGAACTTTGGAGAGCCAACTCCTGCATCTCGAGCAATTCCTTCAAGTGCTTTTTGCCATCTTAAAGATTTATCAAGGTCACGATATTCAGCACTTGGCCAATGAGCCATTGCAGCAGCATCAATAAGTGATTTTTGAATAGTTTTAGCATCGATATTTTTAGATGTCTTTGTCTTTACAATTTCACCCTTAACATCACTATAATTTGTTAGTGGAATATGATTAAGAACTAATTGAACTTGAGTAGATAACGTATCAGTTAATGGACGTTCATCAAGATTATCGATTACATTTCCTTGGCTATTTTCATTGTATAATTTTATAGCTTCATCGCCTTCAATTATAGCAGTCATTGCTGAACCAATATCAGAACTTTTCATGCTACCCAAATTAAGGGAAGGAAGAAGCTTTGAAACCATTCCAATAAATGCATCTTCATTCTTACCAAGAACATAATTGAAATAAACAGCCATATCTTTCTTGTTCAAAAGATGAGCAGTTTCACCAGAGATCTGGCTTAGATCCTGATAATGAAAATCTTTTGTTTCAACATCAATTGAAGTTGGAAGTTTACTTGCCAATCTCTTATAGAAATTCATTGTTTCGGCAATCATCTCACTTACAGAATATGGTTTACCTAACACATCTCTATTCCAATTAGAATATCTAATCAAATTTCTAGCAACATCAGCCTTAACTCTATTAGCGACTCTTACATCACCAAAAAATCTCTTAGCTATTCCAAAGAATGTATCTTCATTATTGAATGGATTATCAGCAATTGGATTTGATTCATCAAGAACTTTTTCCGACATATACATTCCATCGTCATCTTCAACGTCAATAGAACCCATGTGTTTTAAATCATCATCAGTGTCATTTTCTTGAGGTGCAATACCTGCTTCATTTACTCCAGTTATTGATGTAGTATCAATTGTTGTTGTATTGATATTTAATCCATAATGTTGAACATCAGTAGCAGAAGTGAACAACTTAGTCTCCTCTCCTTTCGGAAGAGTACGTTTGTTTTGATCTCCAATATTAAACTTGATTGCAGTTCTTAATGAAGTTGCTAAAGGATTTTTAGCTAATCGCTCTGCTTCAAGATAATCAATTGCTTTTGACAACGAAGTGATTGCAGAAGCCGGTGTAAGATTTCCTTTAGTTTTAATATTGATTTCTTTACCATCAATTCTCAAGAAATCATCAAGACCAGGAAGCTTACTTGAGAACCCTCCAGTTTTTCTATCAATTAAATAAGATCTATTTTGCTGTAAGAAAATATATGGAAGAGACTGATTAATTGTTTTCAATGTAGAAGCACCTCCTCTTAACTCATCAACAGCTTTTTTAAGGTCCTTGTAATGGGACTCATCATATGGTGCAGTTCTTAAAACAACAGTAGATCCATCAACATTCGGACTAATCTTCCAAACTTTAACGGCCCAACTAGCAACATTAATTTGCTGTCCATCTTCAGTATTTTTTTGATATAAATTAGAAGCAAAAAATGGATCGCCAATACTCATACCTTTTTTCTCAAGAGATCCTTTGAGGCCTTTAAATGAATTTTCACCAGTTTTATCATAGACAACTTTTCCTGGGAAAAGAGATCTTATAGAAACGGTTCCAATTGGTGTTCCCGGATTCTTTGCACCAAGAGCTCTTAATCCAGCAAGATGAGTATTTAAGTCAATAAGTTGACGATTATACTTATCCTTTTTTCCTGCAACATTAAATCCTGCTTTTATTTTATCCATCAACCTTTGAACCTCAGTTGAGTTGGAGAAATCAATTTGTTCTGTAACACCAAAATTAGATTCAACAGACCTAAACGTGCCAAGAAGATCGTATCCGCGACTCTTGATTTCCTCTATAATTTGTTGAGGATTTTTTCCTTTGGCCCAATCATAATTTTTTGCAACATTAACCATGTCAAACATAGATTCTTCAGACAACTTAACCATAAGAACATTCTCAAATGGAACAAGAACTCCGTCAGTATCATCAATTAAATCAACAGATGGTTCAAATATAATATCAACCTTTGGTGCTCTTGGATTTCCTATCTCAAGTCTATTTGCAACAGACTTTAAATATTCATCTTTAAATTTAGCATGATCATTTGTACGGCCATTTTCACCTTCCTGGAGAAATGCTGAAGCAGTTCCAAATGCAAATGTATTTCCAGCAGCAAATTCAAGTGCTGAACGTGCATATAATTTTTCAGGAGTTTCATTTGTAGGATCTGGAACATATTCATTATTGACAGGATACATGTTTTCAATGAACTTATCCATTTCTTTTACATCATCCTTATTTCCATCAAGTTCTACAAATGTACCTTCAGATGTAGTAAACACACCAGTAACTTCCCATGTACCATTTACTCCTTCTCCTTTGAATTCATAGATTTGTCCAATCATTTCATTCTCCAGATCATAAGTACGAGTATTCTTTTCAGATCCAATAATTCCAGAATCAAGAACAGCTTTACCATATCTTTTGAATTTATCAAACGGTTCTGAATTACTATCATATGTATCAATATCAGCCTCAGTAATAGGTCTCATAACATTATTACCTGATATTTCAGCTCTAATGATAGAAACATTTCTTACTTTGAGTGGCATTAAACCAGTCTTAGTATCACCTGCTTCATACATAGCTTTGTACGTCCCTAATTGAGCTAATGCTTTATTAAGTCTATTCGCGTAAAACGTTTCTCCGGTAGGAGAATTAATCATTCCATGATCTACCTTTTCAGTAGGATTACTGCTACTAAAATATTTATTTGAAGAGGGTGTCAATGTTTTTAGATCAGAGATATCAATTACCCCAATACCATTTTCCATTCCAACAAGATCAATAATATCAATAGTTCCAGCTAATCCATTATAGTAAATACCAATAACTGATTCAGGAAGACTCATTTTACCTTGACTCTTTAACCATTTTTGAATTGGAATAGCAACATTTTTTATTGATTCCTGGATAAACTGATTATCATTAATATCAGTTTCAACAGTTTCACTGATTTCTATTTTACTTAACTTAGAAAGCTCGTTATCAGTAATATCATTCCAGGCATCAACAGTTGCATTATACTCATTTATCTTACCCTTTAAATACTCATTATCAGAATTAGTGAAAATTTTCCCACCTTTTTTCTGTTGTTTTAATAAATAAGATTCAACAACTTTATGAACTATATCACCTCTTAATGCATGAGACTTTATATCAGATTGATCACTTTGCTTAGAAGAGTTGGCTTTTAATTTCTCAGTTACAGATATCACAGGCTTTCCTAGAATAGTGTATCTAAAAGGAACACCATCTACCATTAATCCATCTTCATACTTCCTGATCTTCTTCTTGCTAATTTCTTTCAGATTATTTCTAATCATTTCAAAGTCAGCTTGAGTTGGCTCAGTGAGTTTACTTCCACTTAACTCGGTAGTCTTTTTTGTTTCTGGACTTAATTCTTTTCCAGAAATAGAAGCCATTAAGCTATTTATTCTATTTAGCTCATCATTTGTTGAAGTTTTAATTTCAGCTATGATTGGTTCGCCTTCTTCAGAGTAACCACGTTCAGATAATACAAGAGCATATCCATTATTATCCTTTGTTTTCTTTGCTCTAGTTATAGCAGTAAGCATTGCTCTATTATACAAGTGCTCTGCATCACCTTCACTTATAGCAACTATTACTCGACCAAATTCAAGACCTTGAGCACTAAGCTCTCCTTCCTGGATAGTTTTGATCTTAGAATCTAACATTGGATCATCAGTAAACTTTCTTACATAATTTAATGCAGCTTCCCTGTCAGATTTCGTATAGACAATAAGTGTAGTCTCGTTTTTCTTAAATGAATCATCACTATTCAAATCTTTTGCAAATGACTCGTACATTTCTTTTTTAGTACCAGCAAAATACTGAAGACCATTATTTCTAGCTTTATCATATGTACCTTTTGGAAGTACAGCTTGCTTGTCACCAAAAATAGAATCACGGTAAGCAGTTTGAAGATTACTAATGTCAGCAGCCCCGGATCTAAACACCTCAGTTGTAGGCATCGTTCTTTCCATCATTCTTTCAACAGCAAGATGGTCTCCTTTACCAGCATCAACAGATGTCATTTGAGATTGATCTCCAAGAAATAATAATCTCAATCCAGAAACACCAGAAGATCTAAGTCCTTTTCTAAGATCAGATAATTGTTGGAAGCTTAAATTTGATGCTTCATCAATAATAATAACGTCAGTATTTAATATTCCACCATCTTTATTTCCTGCAAATTGAATCAATTCTTGAATTGACATACCAGCTTGATCTGAATTAGATCTGAATGAAGTTAAATTAGAATTAAGTGATTTTCTTAACTCAGGACTAGGTGCAGATGTGGCAATATTAATATCAGATCCACGCATGTTAGAATAGATATTTGATATACCTTTTACAACAAGTGATGTTTTACCTGTACCAGCAAAGCCGCGAATAAACAATGAATTATTGAAATTCATTTCAGCAGTCTTTTTAGCAACGGCAGGAGTAGCTAAATTCTTTTCAATCTCAAGTATAACATCAAGGTTAGGATTAGCCATAAAAGCAACACCATGATGAATAACTCTTTGTTGTTCATACGATGGAATCAATCCTTTTTCAGACTCTATCTGAGAAATATAACCAGCAAACTCATTATAGAACTTAATAGGATCTATACGTTGTATTGTCTGAAGATGATTCTGAAGATATATAATAGCGAACTGTGTTACAGAAGCGTTACCTGAAGTTTCAATTCCAGATTTATCAGCCTCATATGCCTGGATAAATGTGTTAAATCCAAAGATATTATCAAAGTTTTTAGTAGCAAATTCATTTGCATTATGATATCCTTTACCTCTTGAGTTAGGGGACATTTGTTTAACGGTTCTAAATATAGCTGAGAATTCAGCCATTACTTTAGATTGACCTGGCTCATTAAGTAGTTTATGCAACTCAGACTCGGCCTCAACTAAAAGTGGCTCAACAGCATCAAGACCTGAAACACTAAACACTTTGTTTTCTTTGTATTCTTCAGCAACTTCAGTAAGCATATCATCAATACGAGCATTCAATAAATTGATAGAAGCAGTCGATTCATATCCTTTTACAGATGTTACTCCTCCGGCCATTCTAAGTATTGCGTTTCTAATTAAAAAATCATTTATTCTTAATCTACTTTCGCGATTCTTTTTATTGTTGATGTCTTCGGTATATTGACTTTTTGCCTCGTTAAGCAAATATTCTTTTTGAGTTAATCCATTATATATTGCTTGTGCTTCCCATTCCTCATTAAGAAGAAAATCACTACTTGGATCGAATTTACCTAACTCACCTTCTTTACTTAATGGAGTAATTACATTTAGATTTAAAGATGCTAGATATTTATTATTATTGATTGCCTCAGAAAGCATTTGAAGAGTTTTAAAATCTTCTTCACTTTTAGGTCTGCTCAATACATCTTCAAGAGTTTTACTTATACTTATATTGTTTCCTTGAGTATCAGTATAAGTATCATAAAAGTCCTCTTGAAATATAAAATTACTAAAACCAGAAGGAGAAGAACCATAAATTTGTCTTCCTTCATAATCAGGATCTCTTAATTCACTTAAAGGAAATCCTGTTTCAGAACCTTCAACAAATCCGAAGTCTCCTTCAATTTTTTCAAGCTTTCTAGCTTGATCAAAAACAAACCCTCCTTCTGAATCAACCTTTTGAACCATGTCCCCAACTTTCAGTGGACTAGCTTCATCAACATTAAATGACTTAATTGCTGAATCAATTCCTTTAGACCATTCATATGCACTTCGACGAGGAGATCCCATCTCTCCTTCAGCCATTTGATTCTGAAGAATATCAGTTTTATAATCTACCATGTCACCAGCAGTTTCTTTGGCTGCCGCGACTTCTTCTTCAGAGAAATAATTTTCAACTCCATCAAGAATGGCTTGACGTTTCTTTTCAAGTTGATCCAATAAAGATTTTGTATTTTTTTCTGAAAGACCAACTTGACTAGTTTCTTGTTGAATAGTATTTAATTCTTCAAAAAACTTATCCATATTCTCAGTGGTAGTAGGGTTTACCTCGTCAGAAGATAACATCTTTTTTATTCTACCTTCAATACTATTTTCAAGTTGAGATCTTCTTGTAGATGTTTCTGATGCAGCCTCTACTGCTGCTGCTCTTTGTTCATCAAATCTATCACTTAGATTTTTTATCTCACGAATACCAGGAACAACTTTTCCTCCGGCAGGATCTGTAAGAGCTAAACTATTATCCTTACTAAATTTTTTAATTACGTTATTAGCAACCTTTTCTTTCATTCTTGATCCATCACGGATCTCAGTAAGTTGCATTGAAAGATCTGCTTTTTGAGTGATTTTCTCATTAATTCTTTCCTGAATAACTTTCTTATATTCAGCATCTTCAGACTCTAACATTTCGGCATTCAATGAAGTTATTTCTTCCTGAAGACCAATTTGAAGGGCAGAGTTATCATAAGCTTCTTGTAATAAATTAGATCCTTCATCAGATTCCATCATTTTGGCCAACTGTTTTGGATCTGTAATTCCAGTTTGCTTAAATGTTTTCTCAGCTTCTTCAGATAAAGATACAGCAGACTGATAAGCAACTTCACTCATACTTAATGAGTTTGGATCGTTTGGATCAACAGGAGTTCCGTCTGGAGTTATTTGCGTAGGACCAAATTCACTATATCCTCTTCTGTCAACATTATTTCGCATCTTCTCATATATAGCCATCAACTCAGGTGTCTTTTGAGTTATAGCATAATATTGAGCAACATCATTTTGCATCTTAATTTTAGCAGGTCCAGATGCAGCAACAAGTCCACCAGCAAATGCACCCATGACAACATCCTGATCCCATCCATCCATTACTCTGTCACTCCAATTGGATAACACACTAAGATTTGGATCATACTCACCCATTAAACCTTCTCCAGGCTTATATGCTTGTGCTTTTGCACCAGCTTCATATGTCTCTGCTGATATAGGTCTTTTTTGACCGGTAGCTTTGTCAACTTTATAATATGCCGTACCTTTTGCACCACCTATTCCAGTGGTAGGTTCTTCAACATAATTAAACTTATCAGTCTCCATAGCTCTCATCTCATCACCACGAACCCAGTCATTTATAATTTCAAGTGAATTATAAAGTCTTCCTTCAATAAGTTCCTCGCGACCTTCCTCGACTGCACCAGCAACGGCAGATGGAGCAAAATTTACTTTTCCTGCAAGATCATTTGCTTTAGTAGCACCAGTCTTAGATGCATGTAATATTTTTTGCCAAATATTTTTACCCATAGCAGCAGCTTCTGCTTGAGTAAGGTCAGACATTGATGATTTACCAAGTGCTTCAAGAGTTTCCTGAGAAGCATCATCAACAAATTTCTTTACATTTTGAGTAGCATAAAACCTCTTTACACCATCATCAATTACGTTTGCCCCTGATCGTTCAATCATAAATGATCCAACAAGTGCAGGTAAATAAAGAAGAGTTTGCATTTCAGGAGAAACACCATTCTCCATCATAGATCTCTTAAATCCATCAGCAGCAGAAATAGCCATTGTACCAGAACCCATATTAGTACCAAAAGCAGCAGCAGCTTCATCTGTCATTCCAAACATCTTACCCATAGCGGCAGATGATTTTCTTGTTAGAATCATTTGAGCAACAGAACCTAAAGCAGCACCACCATGCCACATAAAACTCTTAAAAGAATCGTAATACTTTTCGTCAGCAATATCGTCTGGTGTTTTTACAGTTTGCCAAGAGGCAAGATTTTTCCAGTATAAATCACCATTATCAAGAAAGTCATCATTACTTTCCATTACTCCTGGCTGATAAGAATATTTTCCACCGGCCGCATTCCAAGGATTAATAAAGCTTCCTCCATAATCTAAAGCATCCCAAACCCAATCAGTAAATCCTACAAATCCACTTGGAACATTTGCAACTGTATTTGCAAATCCAGCATCCCATAAATTCCCTAACCAGTTTGAAGTGTGTGCGGCAGCACCGTGAGCACTTAGTACTTGCTGTTGTGGAAGAAGAGCATCATATACAGAAACCTCTCTAAGGATTGGTCTTCCGTTAGGAAGATAATCAACAGTCATTAATGTATTTCCATCGGGACCTGGAGTGACAACATTTCCTTCCCAATTATCTTTATCGTCACTATATCTAGCAACCATATATTTATCACCACCTAAATCTTCACCAACCTGTGTGCTTTCAGCGTCAAGTTGTAAAAACTCACCATCTTCATCAGTAACCCAACTTCTAGCTTTTTTCTGATCATAAGTTTGATCAGGAAGTTCAGATAAATATAAATCTTGTTCTCTAGCAAATACTTCATCAGATTTTATTTGCTCAACCTCACCATCTCTAATTGTAAATCTTGTATCCCAATCCGGAAAAGGATTACTTTGAGTAACAGGACCACTATATTGAAATTTAGAATTAGCCTGAACAAATGCACTTCTACCACGCTGTCCATAAACAGGTGCATTTATTTCAACATTAAAATCTTGTTTAAGATAATCAGCATACCTAGCGGTAGCCATATCATACATTCCTTTGAAATCCTCTTCAGAAATATCACCTCCAGCTTCATCGATCATTGGCTTATACTTAGCATATGCCTCGTCAAGTGGAAGAAGTGTAAGTTTTGATGTTGGATTCATATTAACCTGCTGATTAATACGACTGTCATCTAAACCAAAAAATGTATAACCAAAATAATCGACAGTCTTAGGATCTTGCATCTGAGGAACTTTTTCTTCAGTGGCATCCTTAACAGGCGGTTCTCCTTGAACAGGAGTTTCAACTGGGTTTTCAGCAGACGTTTCAACAGGAGCTTCACCTTCGATTGGTGCTCCTTCTTGTAGTTTTGGTATGTCTGTGTTTGGTCTCTGTTTGTTGTTTTTTTGATTCATCGATTATAGATTATTCAATTAATTTCCACCACCTCTTATAGCAGCAGCATTTGCTCTTCCCCTTTCCTCTGGAGTAGGTCCACCAACTGTCACTGCGTTAGTAATATTTGCATCCTGATCAACCTGAGCAGCATTAACATTTTGAATTGCTTGAGTAGTACCTGCACCAGTTTTAACTTTTTGACCAACTCCAAATTCATAAGCATCAAGTTGCATAGTGTTTACTTTATTTACCGGTATTCTTACCGTCCATTCCATAACACCGTCGTCACCATAACTGGCACCACTAACTTGATTAATTCTTTGTTTTTGTTCGTCTGTATAACCACTTAAACCTGTTGCTCTAACATCACTTTTAGATGTCCCGAATACAATATTGTTATCAGTTACATATCCATCCTCAACAAAAGGAACGCTCTTTTTAGTAGCAGGATCGTATCTTCTAAGGTCTCTCCAATAGTCAGCATCATCATCAACAAGGACTTTAGTAACGGCAACATGAATGACCTCACCATTAGGTGCAATCATTTCTTCATAACCTACAACCTCATCAATCTGAGCGTTCTCAATACCAGCAGGCATTTTTTGCCAAGTATTACCGACTATCATCATCTTGTCTTTGTTCTCGGTTTGCCAATCAGCATTACTTGTAAGCTCTCCGATAGTCTCTCCAACCCAACCAGCATTCGCTTGATCAAGGAATAAACCAATAGAAGCCTCGTCCTCGTATCTCATGTTAGCATACATTTCTCTTTGACCTGTCTCCTCATTAACTCTTGAACCAGTTTCAACTAACTTAAATCCACCATTTCCATCAGGAACATATGTGGCACCAGCTTTTGTTTGACCGGTGAAGACATCATTTTTAGCAACTTGCTCCCAGTATCTAACTGGTGGCTCTTCTTCAACTGCTGCTCCTGTTTGAGGATCATATCCAGTATTAATGTCTGCGTTGTCAACTCGATCTTTGTAGGATTTTTCTCTGAATTTTTCTGAATAATCTATAAATTTTTGAGTGACATACTCATCGTATATCTCCTCAACTTCTTTTAAGGCTTTTGGATCTCCGGCTCTTGCTGCTGCAATAACTTGTGGGGACACTTCCGCCTCGCCCCATTGTACTTGACCTTCATCATTCGTTACGACTTTTCCATCTTCATCCCTCACAGGCGTTTTGATAGGTCGTCCCTCCTCGATGTCATCATACATTGACTGCCAAAGACCATATTCGGTCTGGTCGTCAAATCCATATTTTTTAACAAATGCAATAGCATCATCTATTTGATCCCAATTACTATCAGAGTCATAACCAGAACTTCTTAAAACATCTATACTATGAGTCATCTGACCTGTATAGCCTATCTTATTTCTAACTGATTCGTCATGCCCTCTAGCATTGTGACCAATATTTCCACCACTCAACAACTTATCCCAGGTGCCATGAACATTTTCCATGTCTCCTGAATTTCTATCATACTGAGTTTCAAGAATCCCTTCGGTTCCATCTTCTCTTGTGTATGTTTGAGGATTTCTCCTTGTATGAGTTAAATATTCACTTTTATTCAATAAACCTTTTTCTCCAACTTCAGGAAGATAAACATTTCCTTGTCGTTGAAGTTCAAAATCAGAAGGATTCTGACCACTTCCTTGAGTTACAAGCTGTTTGTTTCTTTCAACACCCATATCATAATTAAACTCGGCTGCCTGACGATCATAGACATCCCATCGACCAAGGGCCATAGCTTTTTTATAATCAGGATCACTTTGCATCCAAGCACTTTCTCCTCCATACTTATCAAATATACCTCTAACAGCAGACTGTTGTTGTGTATGTCTATCGTATAGTAATTGCTTGTCGCCTTCGTTTGCCTTTAAATCATAATCGAAATCTGTACCAGCATAAGCAGGTGCTTTTTTAACAGCTCTTTCAGGAGGAGCAGATAGGTTGAGGGTTGGTTTACGTCGATACGACATAAAGCTTGGTCCTCCATCCTGCATGTATTTCATAACTCCCATATCCTCAAATTTACAAATTAACTACGATTTTAGACTAGAAAGTTCTTTTCTTTCTGCATCAGACATTCTATACCAATCATCTCTTGAAATAAAAGTTCTTTGAGATTTTCTAATAGCAGGGACATCTAACTTGTTGTATTCATTATCAAGAGCGTCCATTTCATCATTAACCTGGTATCCACCAAGTTTAGCATCATTCTGGAATTCATTCTCTTGAACGTCGAAATACTGAGCAGCATTCTGTGCAATATTTTGACCTTTCTTTTCAGCAAAAGTATTAGCATCTCTAGCATCATTGATATTGAAGTTATCCATCTTGTTATAATATTCTCTCTGACGAGCATTGTCGTTAGCAGCATTATACATCTGATCTTTATTCATCATATCCCAGATTGCAGAATTAGCTTTCATTGTCATCTCTTTGGTATTGGCATCAGCTCCAACCATTTGAGTAGTAAGACCAAGCTCACGCATCTTCTTCATGTTTCCACGAGTTGAAGATTCAATATCTTTTTTAGCTTGAAGCTTCATTCCTTCATAATCACGAACAACCTCCCTCATCGGAGCTAATGTTGGTCCAGCAGGTTTCTCTCTACTTCTTGATAAATTCCAAAGTCCCATACCTACATTTGCAAGTTTTTCACCACGAGCATTTGAAGCATTCTTATCTCTCATTTCCTGAAGATATTTTTCTTCTGGAGTTAAGTTTGGATCTACCGGTGCATTAGGATCTGTTCCGTCTACCCCAGGATCTGTTCCGTTTGTTGTGACCTGAGGATTATAAGCAGGATCATCAAAATTAATTGGCTGTCCATTCATATCAAGTGGAACTCGATTATCATTCATTCCTGGAATTTCAAGTTCTTGCAGTGGTAAAAACTGAATACCTGAATTCTCAGGACGTTTAGCAGAGACAATAACTTCTTCAACATTTTGAGCCGGTTGCACAGGATTAGTTGATCCAGCATCTTGATAAGCTGGATATTGATTATTGTTATTTATCTGAAGTTGATTTTTATTCATCTTACTCCAAATACCACCACCTGATTTAAGTTTTTGCTGAATCATATCTTTCGCGTCTTGAGTAGATCCTCCATTTACTCTTTGATTATAATCTGAATTTGGGGAGAGGATCTCTGGATCTAACCCAAGTTCATTTTTCATTCTTTCAACCTGCTCGTCGTTTAGAAAATATTCTTTAGAACTAATTTTAATATCAGCTCCCATTCCATTTCCTTGGTTCATGTCAACTTTTACATTAGGATCGTATCCTAATTTCTTAACAACCTTTTTCGCAAGATGAGTGTTTTCAGCAGGAACTACATGACCAGGACCAACATTCATATCCTTATCATCGGCTCTAGGATTTCCGTTACCTGGAACAACGCCATAGGATGCTCCACCATTTTGTCTCATGCCTGCAAATAAATTCATTTGTTCTTTTTTGTTACCATTTTACCCTTACTTCCATCCTGATTTTTCCACTTTGAAACCATTCTTCTTTGACTTTCACGAACTCTTAAATCCGTTACTGGATTCATCATTCCAGTAAGAGATCCCATTTGACTCCCTGCAAGTGAACCCGTAACAGCGTCATCCATCCACTGAGCATCGCTTGGATTGATCGGAATCGGAACTCTTCCCATTTGTTGACCTGCTCCCACCATCCATTCAGCGTCACCTGGATTCATTGGTTGACCATTAGGATATAAATCAGCTTGACGACCTGCTTCAACGTCAAATCCTCCGCCTTCCTGAAAAGACAGACTTACTCTTGCAGGTTTGCGTGGATGAAACACATCATAAGCTTTATCCTTAAAATTTCTTACAAATTCTTGCTCAGGCTCACGATCAGGATAGTTTGCATTATGAAGATAATAACTACTATTATGATGAAAACTTTTATCTCCTTCTTGTACAAATTTTGGAGCAGCTTCAAACTTTGGTGTTCCAGGCGTTAATCCAATTTTATTATAGCTTTGACTTTGATCACTGCCTAAATTAATAGTTTTATTATTAGTCCCTCCACCTTCTTGAAACGGAAGAATACCTTTAAGCATTCCCATAATACCACCACCACCTTGCATCATTCCTGCAATATTATTCTTTTTCATAGCACCTTGACTTATTGGAGCACCATCCTTTGCCGAATAGTAAACACTATTTGGATCTGAATAAACACTCTGATTTTGCTGAGAACGATCATGCATTCCTTCAGCTATTTGTAATTCTCTAGTTCGTTTTCTTTGTTGAGATTTTTGAGCAACTGTTCCTGCTACAAGTTCTAATCCTGCACCAATAATATCTCCTTGTTTAAGATTGTCCATAGCTCCACCCATTGTGTCACTTGTCTCGGAAACAGCAGTATAACCTTCAGAATCTTTAGCATAATCATTACCATCTTTTTGTTGTCCTGCAATACTCATTATAGAACCAACAGGATTTGTAGACATCATACTAGATTTTGCCTGAGCAGGAGCTGCCGCTTGAGAAGCATTATTTTGTTCTACCTGACCAGTGTTCATATCAGTTCCTGCCGCAGGTGCGTTAGGATCATTCAAATTCATTGGAGGTGGAGCTTGTCCTGGCATAGGCTGTCCCATTTGTTGAGCAGGTGTATTTGTAGGTGCATTTGCAACCGGAACTCCTTGTCCTTCTCCTGGACCTGGAACCAATGGTTCACTTCCTGGTGCTTCGGGAGCTTGCATAAAATTATCAGGAATAGCCATAGCATCTTCAGCTCCTCCACCTGCACCACCACCTGTTTGTTTTTTTAACCAGTCGAGTGTAGCCGGATCAAATCCTGCCATACCGCCACCTTGATATTTAGGAATATTTCCACCATTCTTTTTCATGAGCATTCCTTGAAC
>Ga0307377_10003928_pt1 | contig 16478 bp, 29 predicted proteins | sample TR3MG_FD_202535 | JGI IMG/M metagenome (GOLD analysis project Ga0307377, IMG submission 202535) | Soil microbial communities from Risofladan, Vaasa, Finland - TR-3 | ecosystem: Environmental > Terrestrial > Soil > Coastal area > Acid sulfate soil | place: Finland: Risofladan, Vaasa | collected... | reverse complement strand
GGTGACTATCTTGATTTAATGACTCCTACAAATGAGAAGGGCATAAGAAATGCAGTAAATAGATATGCTGATGGTATACCAACTGTAAGAGATATAGAGATACTGGATGAAATAGATCTATTTATGAGAGTAGAAGCACCTAGTCTAAGAATAGAGCAGAGCAGATTAGAATGGAATAATCTTAAGAATGATTTTATTGCTCAAACTGATGATATAGATAGATATTATGAACTTATGAAAATACATGACACAGAAACTTATAATAGAGTTATTAAAACTGATGCACCTAATTATAAGCAATTAGAGGATTATAAAATTGCAAAAGAAGGTCAAAGTGATTATGTAGATGCTAAATACCAGGAGATAGAAGATTTTATATCTAATAACCTAGATGATGCTTATGTACCAACTAAAGTTATTGAAGATGGGGATGTATTAATGAAAGAGGTATCTTTGAAAGAAGAATTAGTTATAATAACAAAAGAACAAAATACTATAAATAAACTAATGGATTGTGCAGTATGAGTAAAGATTTAATATCATGTATTAGCAAAGCACTTTCTGATGGTGAAATAAGTAAAAGTGCAGCAGATGATATAATTGATTTTTATAATCACGAAGTAAACACAAAAAAAACTCCAAAGATGGAAGCCGCTAAGAAAGCTTTAGCAGAAGCATCCTATAAGAAAGCAAGGCAAAAATTCTTAGCAGGTAATAATGCTAAGGCTAGAAAAAACCTTGTAGAGTTAATAGATAACCATACAGATGGTGGATATGAAGCTATATTCGGGCTACTGACTAAGAATATGACTGGTAACTCTGTAAACTCTAATATAGAGTATAGAGCTAAAGCTATTCGTGGAATGGTAGAGGCTAGAATGGCTAATGCTATTGACGATATGAGGTCCAAGATGGCAGGGCTAAAGCAAGATGCAGAGCTAAACGATAATGTAGTAAGAGAGTTATTTAAGCCTAGTTCAAGTGGTAGCGAACAGGCTAAATTATATGGTGATTTAGTTAAGCAAACAATGGAAGATTTAAGACAACTTTTTAATGGTGCTGGTGGGGCAATAGGTAAGCTGGAAGATTGGGGATTACCACAATCACATAATCAGTTTAATATACATAGAGCAGGATTAGAAAAGTGGACTTCTTCTATTGAAAGTAAGCTAGATTGGGATCGTATGGGTGTAGCACCTATTGATAGAAAATCATACTTAGATTTTACGTTTGAAACAATTTCAACAGGCGGTCTTAATAAACTAGAAGTTGGGAAAATGCCTAAAGGGGTATCTTCCGCTAAAGCAAACGCACACAGAGAGCATAGAGAGTTATTTTTTAAAAATGCAGATGATTGGTTAAATTACCAAAAACAGTTTGGGCAGCCTGACCCTTTCACAGCTATTACAGATCATGTGATTGGTATGAGTAATGATATCGCTATGCTCGAAATAATGGGTTCTAATCCTAAAAATAACTTTGATTATATTTTAGAATACGCTACTAAATACCATAATTTATCAGCAGCAAAAGAGAATAAGCTAAGAAAGATATTCAGAATAGTTAGTGCAGAAGTTGATGGAATGTCATTAAGAACTAATGGCGATTTTATGATAGCTGCTTTAGGTGGTGGGATGAGATCTATTCAAACTGCATCCAAACTAGGAAGTGCAGTTGTATCTTCTGTAGTAGATTTATCTTCTATGATGACTACAGCACATTATAATGGCATGGGTATTACTAAGACTGTGTTAAGTGGCTTTGGAACAATGATAAACCATGATAAGTTAGTAAAAGGTACAAGAGCAGGTATAGTAGCAGATTATGCTTCTACTGCTATTTCATCACGTTATAGTGAGGTATCCCTAGGTAAAATGCAATCAGTTGCGGAATTTACGTTAAGAGCATCAGGTATGGGAGTATGGACAGAAGCTCATAAGTCTTCTTTTCAGATGGAATTAATGGGACACCTTGCAGATAATTTATCTATACCTTTTGAAAGATTAAACAAAAATACTAAAGCAAGACTGCAGGAAAATGGGTTTAGTGCAAAAGATTGGGAAAACATAGGCAAGTCTAAACTTATGGATGTAGATAATACTAATATGCTTGATATTGAAAATATATCGCAACTTCATAAGCATACAGACTTAACAGCAGTAGAGTCAAGAGAACTTGCAGTAAGACTAATGGAATATGTAAGTAAAGAGGGGGACATGGCAATTACCACCCCTGATGCACATACTAGGTATTATACTACTGGCGGTGAGCAGAAAGGCACTTATGCAGGTGAGATAAGAAGGTCTATTGCACAATTTAGATCTTTTCCTATTGCGATGATGCTTACACACTTAACTAGAAACTTATCACAAGATACATGGCAAAGTAAAGTGGCATTAACAAGTGCTTTCACTTTAGCCACCACAATGCTCGGTGGTTTAGCAATTCAAATGAAAGACTTAATAAAAGGTCGTGATATACATGAGATCGATACTAAGTTTCTTATGGCATCAGTAATGCAGGGTGGAGGATGGGGTATATTTGGTGACTTCTTATTCTCAGACCAATCAAGATTTGGGAATGGGTTTACTCAAACTCTGTTAGGTCCTGTTGGTTCTTTAGGTGAAGATATTATTTCTATTACTAAAAATAATGTATTTAAAGCGTTTGAAGAAAATAGAGATAGTAACTTTGTATCAGACTTAGTAAGCAAAGGAAAGAACTACATACCTGCACAAAATCTGTGGTATACTAGGCTAGTTTTCGAGAGAGCATTATACGATCATATCAAAGAGGCTACTGTAAAAAATTACAAAAGCAAATTAAAAAAACATATAAGAAACATGAAAAAAGAAACAGGACAATCATATTGGTGGAAGCCAACAGAATTAACACCTAGTAGGTTACCTAAATGAAAAAAGGAATAAATAATGGCATTTAACACATCACCACCAAGAGCAGACTACACAGCAGCAGCAGGACAAACAAGTTTTACTTTTCCATTTAAAGTATTCACATCAGCAGACGTAAAAGTCTACCTAACATTATCGGGTGCAATGTCTGACGACACAACAGACTTATTATTACTTACATCAGATTATACAGTTACAATTAATGGTGACTTAGGCGGTGACATTAATCTAGTTGTAGGTGCATCAGTTGGTGACGCAGTAGTAATCATTAGAGAGTTAGCTGTAAATAGAGATACTGATTATCAACAAAATGGTGACTTATATGCTGATACACTTGACGCGGATCAGGATTATCAAACGTATTTAATATCTGACTTAGTTAGCAAAAATAGTCGAGCTTTAGTATTGCCAGATTCAGCACCAAATGTTAGCACAACAATACCAGTTCCATTATCACTAAACTTTTTACAATGGAATGCTACTGCAACAGACCTTACAAATGTTAATTCGCTAGAAGCTGGTGGCATATTATGGACAGCATCCGATGTTTATACTAAAACAGAAACTTATAGTAAAACAGAAACTTATAGTAAAACAGAAACTTATAGTAAAACAGAAATTTATAGTAATACAGAAATAGATGCTAATACATTATCTAAAGGTAACGTAGACGAAACCAAGATAGGCTCACTAACAATCGGTGAAAGCATATCCATACATTCAGTACACAATAATCTCACACACATAACACTTGAAGTAGCGTCACACAATGCTAAAATAGGCGACACTATCTATGTAAATGCTTTAAACTTTGGGAATGGTACGCACACAGTAACAAGCGTTACAGCTACTACCATTGTTTATGCCAGTACAGCTTTAGCTACAATAACTGTAGGAAATGCTTTTGTTAAGTATGGAGAGCTTAAGGGGTTAGATGGTATAGGTATTTTAGGACATGGACAGACATGGCAAGATGTATTAAGTGGTAGGGCGAAGGGGGTAACATATACTAACAGCACAGGAAAGCCTATCCAGCTGGGTATAGCCACCAACGGAGTGGGAGGTAATCAGGCCTATTTACAAATCAATGGGGTAAGGGTGGCCATCGGTAATAGTTCTACGACTGCGGCAAATGTCTACGGTAGTTTTAATCACATCATCCCTGAGGGAGACACTTACCTGCTAGAAAACACGGGCACAGCCATAGATTATTGGTTTGAATTAAGATAAAAGGAAATAAAATGACACAACACTATATAGATGAAACAACACTAGAAGTTTTTGGGTACGAAGCAAGAGATGGACTAAGAATAATGACAGATGGAGAGTTTGAATTATTTAGAAACCCACCTAAAACAATCGAACAAGCCAAAGCAGACAAGCTAATAACAATAGAAGCTGATTATCAAACAGCTATCACAGCAGATATAACATACCTGACTAAAGTTATCAGTTGTGATAAAGACAGCTTAGACTTGATGGCTCAAAACTTAGCGATAGGAAGCGTTCCTGTTGGGTTTTATTGGAGAACAGCAGACAACACAGACCTACCTATGACTTATGCCGAATTGCAAGGTTTAGGGAGTGCTATTCAAACACGAGGACTGCCACTATTCACAAATAAAGTAAATCGTAATATTGCAGTTTATACTTTTGATGAAACAGCGTATCCAACACTAGCTGATGCAATTTTAGCAATAGAAGCTATATAATGAGTAAAATAAAATTGGTAGCACCTGAAGCTTACACACTACTAACACCTAAAGAAAAAGACGAGATATGCAACGGTTGCGGTGCTAAGGGTGGAATTCCCGTACCTAACACCATGTATCTTCTTAACATAAAAGAAGCTTGTCAAGTTCACGATTTTATGTATCACTCATCAATGCATAAAGACGATAAGGTTATATGTGACTTAGTATTCAAGCATAATCTATTTCAGATAATAGAGCATGAAACGTGGTTTGGTTTCGTTGAAAAACTACGTAAGATTATAGCCGAAGAATATTACCTAGTAGTATCAATTTGGGGTAATGATGCTTATTGGACTAAAGATAAACTACTAAAAGGAGATAAACATGAAGAACCTATTTATACTAACTTGCTTACTTATCTTGATTAGTGGATGCTCTTTATATCCAAAGCAAGAGTTTACATATTTAAGCTCTATTGCAAAGGGTAAGTAGTGCCACCTGATTGCGAAGGACATACACACTTAAGACGTGAACACGATCAACTAAGGGCAGACCATAACAATCTTTACGATAGAGTCCGAACAAATGAAACTAAGTGTATGCCCGCAGTAGAAGCTGCTTACGAAGCATTAAACAATGCTAGAAAAGTAAGAGAAGAAATGCACAAACATATTGCTAAATTTGCTTTAACAAATAGCACGCAGGACTTGCACATGGTAGAAGTAATAAAACGGCTTGATGCCGGTGATAACGTAAGAGAAACAGCCTTAAACTTAGCTATTGACACAAGACAGGAGTTATTAGGTCATATGATAAGAGAAGAAGCAGATAGATTAATGCTAAAGCGTGTAGGCATATTTGTTATATCACCAATATGTGTAATGATGTTTTCTTATTTAGGATGGCTAGGATTACAGATTATTGATATTACGACAGAACTTGCAGGACATCATCAATCTACCGTAACTGTACCATCTACTAAACCAAAGGATAAAAAATGAAACTCTCTGAAAAACAATGGTTATTCCTACAAGATATTGCAAAGCTAATCACATACGCTACTTCTTTAAATGATGTAAAGATAACCGCTGGGGAAATGTATCGTACTCAATACCAACAAGATAGATACTTACTTGATGAGCTTTCAAATGCTAAATCATCAGCTCATCAAGATAGACTAGCTTTTGATTTAAACTTGTTTGTTAGAGGTGAATTAATTAGCGAGAAAGAAAACCCATTCTTTCAGCTTTTAGGTAAACAATGGGAATCGCTAGATAAAAAAAACCGATGGGGTGGCAACTTTTCAACTATTTTAGATCCTGGACATTTCGAAAGACAAAGCTAGTTACCTTCAGTGCTTAGTTATTTATTAGCCTCATAAAAAGCTTTAGCAAAACCTTGACTACACATCGAACGAAAATCAGCATCACACTTTATATAATCTCTTGCAAATTCCATTTCAGGTATTAAGTCAATTGCACTCTTGTGTAGATATACAAGTGTTGCAATCTTTCTTCCACTTCTAACCCATAGTTCAGGTATCTGTATAACTTCCTCTAACTTGGTGTGTTGCTTTATAGGCATATTAAACTCACCCCATAACGCTGTCTGTTTAGTCCAAGGGCTTCCATAATTCCAAGGTTGATATACTTCTTTTGGTTTGCCTAAAAATTGTTTAAGCCTACCTTTAGCAGGGTTTTCTAATACCCACCATTCAGGCTTAGCTTCATTTATAATTCTCATACAATGATTAACTAACTCCATGCCTTTTTCTAAATCCCCTACATGAGTAAAGCATGCAACAGTAGAAAATTCAGTACATGGTGGGTTTGCTATGATACCATGCACGTTTTTAGGTGGGTGATAGTTTTCTACTCCTATTTCCTGACCTATTTTAATGACTTCATAATCATCGTCTAGTTGGTAGTATCTACTATCACTTCCTAAATCTGCACATAAATGCAATATAATTTTTTTCATTTGTTTTCCTTTAAAAACCTATCAATCATTTCGCTTTCGCTTTCAGTATAAGCCCTATTAACTATCACAGCTTCTTTCTCTCTCGGTTTATGTGCTACTTTATCATCAACGGGAATAGCTAAAGCTTTTGTTATGATTGAAGCTTATATCGAAATCACTCATTTAGTTTTTACCACTCGACCCAAAACCGCCCACACGTTCATATTCTGATTCTATGCCAAATAAATACGCTTTGTGTTCTAGTAGTGTTATTTGACCTATTCTATCACCTTTATTTATAGTGTACTGGGAATAATCTTCATTGTGAAATGTTACATAGTCTATCGGATTATGAATAATCATCTTAATTTCATCTTTATAATCAAGGTCTATTATCCCGACTCCATTAGGAAGCATAAGCCCTGATTTACCTAAAGAACTTCTTAGCATTAGTTGTAGGTAGTGTGATTCCATAAAGTTATGAATAACATCTTTATAATATTGCTCTGATTCAGCGTGTAGTGTTTCATCAAACGCCATAGCATATCTCTTCATCGGTATACTTTTAACGAGCAACTCATCATCAATAGCAATACCTAAGCCTATCATAACAGTTTCACCCGCACCTATAATAATCGTTTCATTCGCATAAACATCAACACACGCTGAATATTTAGAACCTTTAGTTGGTAACTTACCTGAATTTACTATTTTAAACATTTTTCATCCTTTTTATTTTTAGTTTCAACTCCGAAAAGATTATTAAATCTCTCAACAAACTTTAATCGCCTTGCTTCTTTAATATCAGTAACACCTTGCTTTTTAAAGCGTACATGGATGTAGTTGTATCTGTACTTTTTCATCTTATATAACCTTTGGCATAGATAAAGTCTGATATTCAATTACCATCTCTTTATTCGGTTTAACATCATCTAAAGTAATATCTAAACTAAATGTATACTCATCTTGACGATTTTTAGCACATATTAACTTTCTAATATCTTTTTCAACTACCAAGAAGAAAACAATATCAGCATCATATTTTTGGCTATTTGACCCTTTAAGACTTAAACGCTTGTTTTTTAAAGCATCTTCACTTTGTTGGTTAATTAGAAATATTATAAGCTCTTTACCTTGTGCTAACTTCGATAGCTTATAAGATACTTCGCTTTGAGATTCTATGATGTTATCAGTATCAGTTTCTATCTTCATCATGGAGTCAATCATAAAGAACTTTACTCCATCCCTAGCTGATAGTGTTATCTCGTCTACAAGTTTATCTATGTGCCTTGTATAGCTATCAATATGCAAGTTATCCCATTGACTCTCAATATCAAATAAATTTACAAGTCTATTAACGATACGTCTATCACCCATCTCAAAATTGAAGAAATCAGCACGTTTATATTTAGATATGTTTGCAAGTATCGCTAATACAAGTGAAGTTTTACCAGCACCACTCTCTCCTGATAATTGTATAAATGTACCAGTTTCAATACCTCCTTTTAGTTTATTGTCAAGTATGTGTATGCCAGTCTCATATCGTGGTGGTATAGGCTCACTATCAACTTTAGCTTTTAGTTGTCTAGCAGTTAGCATTGTACGTTCTTTATCTTCTTTACTAATCAAGTCAAGCATAGCTATTTTATTCTGATACAACTTCTTTTTTAACTTGATAACCTCATCTGCATTTTGTAGTCTTGTTTCTCTATCAATTAGTAAAGCAATCTCACTTTGATAAGCTTTTAAATTCTCAAATGTCATAAACAGCCTTTCTACTATCATCTTCCAAAACAGCATGGTAAGATTTTACTGTGTTGATTGTACCAAATGGATTCTTCCCTACAATTAAAAGCCATTCATTTAAATCTATATTGTTATTCTTACTTATGTAATATAACACTACTTCTTGACTTATCTCTAAATCTTTCATAAGAAGCCATTTAACGCATTTAACTATCAATCCATGCAAAGGTATGGTAAACCACTTATCTTTTATCTCTATAGCCTTTAAAAGCTCACTATCACCCCATAAGTAAGTAGATAGTAATGATTGTTGTATTTCTATTGTATTACTCAAAATGTATACCCACTTTCATTATTGCTTGAATTGCTTATACCTTTGTAAATTCCATAATCTTCCATGAATGCTGTTACTCTTATTGCAAAGTTATCTTTTTCTTCTTGATGCTTTATATAGTCATTTATAAATGTTGGTAAATCTTCTATATGTTTAAATAGTTGTTCACCTAGCTTTGTTTTATTTACTTTTGTCTTGTGTTTTACTTTTGATTTTAAGTCCTGAATAAAAGCATCGTATGTATTAATCTTTCTTTGTATAGAATCTTTATTACTAATACACTCGGGTTTTCCCATGTTGGGGTTTCCCATGTTTGGCTTTTCCGTATTTGGGGTCTCAAATAACTCATAAGTACCAGTACCATCTTGATGCTTTTCGTAGGTACACCACCCGTTATTTTTTAGCTCTTTAATAGCGTTACTAATAGCCTCCATGCCCTCTTTAAGCTGTTTACTCATAGACTTAACTGTGAAGTTCCAGTTGTCAGGCTTAGCATACATATAAGCGTATACACCCTTAGCTTTTAATGATAAAAAAGTGCTATTTAAAAGCTCATTTGGTATTTGAGCATATGGGTTTTGCTTCTTTTTTGTTCTTGCCATTTTGTACCCTTTAGATACGACCATTATTAAAATTTAAGTGAGTGATTTTTTTGTGAGAGTTGGTCGGACTTCACTTCAAGCACTTAAGTAAGACATATTAGCATAGATAGCTATATGCTTTACTTAAAGATTCTTCTGTATCACCTAGCATACCTAGACCTTTATTACACTTAGAACATAATAACCCTCTTACTTTTCCATTTTTATGACAATGGTTAACTACTAGCATTTTTGTGTTAGTGTCACATATCGCACATTTATTATTCTGCGTTTCAACCATATTATCATAGTCTTTTAAGGTTAAGCCATAAGTGTGTAAAAGATGATATGCTCTTCTGTCAAACATAGAAGGAACTCTATTTTTAATACCTTTATTTCTTGCATATTTTCTATTAGATTCTATGTGAGATATACAATCTTTACATCTACTTTTTTTATAGCCTTTGCTTTTATTAGACCAGCTAAATAATTCTTTTGGTTTTTCTTTTTTACATGATGTGCATTTTTTCATGAACAGCCTTTAATTTAATAAAAGTAATTCCGAATGTTAAGCACTGTACGGTACGAGAATACCGATTTTTTAGAAGCACTTAATAAAAGACAGCGTCCGACCAAGGCTTGAACTGTCTTTAATTAAAAGCTTATATGTATTATATCGTAATTGTGCAGTTGTAAAAGCTACAACCGTACAATCATTTAAGAAAATGATCTTTTAACTTCAATCATTGCGTAGAGTGTTCATTAGATTTCTTCTTTTTTGTAAATACTAAACTCTTTATAATGATTCAATACAGAAAGTAATTCCTTTTTCATATCCATTACTACTTCTATGTTATACCCAGTAGTTTTAGAATCGCCATAGCATTGATTACCAATTCCATTAACTACTTTTTCTATACATTTGATTTTATCATCAAAAGACTCCCACATTTTCCATAATGTAAATTGAGTATTTGTCATCGTGTATCCTTTAGATACCGCCAGTTAATAATTTTAAGTGAGTAAATAAGTGTAAGGTGGCGGAGGTCTTACTTTAAACACTTAATATATCACATAGAAAAGGCTGCCTCCGCCAAGAAGTAGTACCTTTAGTATGTGATGTATTAAAAGCTTAAATTATAAAAGCGATAAAGCGGGGTGCGATACTCGAAAGTGTTCGTGCTAAATCTGTTTGTTATTATATCATAAATCGACAAAACATACCTAGAATCCTAAGCGTTTTTGTTCTGTCTGTTTGTTATTATACCACAAAGAAGTGGCATTAAAGATTATACTTCTTAATAGCTATTGCTAAAAGTTTGAGTGTGTATTTACGATACAGATTTGGTTTCATTATTTAGACTCCCACTTGTTGCAGCTGAAGTCACAATCAACGGCATCTATATAAGTTAAATCAATATTTATGCACATTCCGCTTGATTCGTTTACACTAACATAATACTTACAATTCTCACACGTTCTACTTTTAAAGTCATCATAAATACTATCAATTAATGATTCTGCATAGTCCTTAAAAGTTGCTAATGTATATCTTTTTTTATATTCGTCACGTGTAATCATAATATATCCTTTGTAATTAAATCAGTCAATGCAGTTTGACCCTCACCTTTAATCTTTATAGTGTAGTTTACAAACGTACCTTTAGTAGTTGATTGCGTAGTGGGTACAGCTTCAAAGTATTTCTTAGCCTTATCAGTAGCATATACACACCATTTATCTTGAACGTTCTTATACATATATCCTTTAGCATATAACCACACTCTAACGTCTTTTTCTTTTAAGCCAATAGACTTAGCCCAATCTCTAATTAAAACGCTGTTAATAGCACTTTTCACAGTAGTAGCAAACGATACCAAAGGAACGTCAAGCTGTATTTTGTTTTCAAGTTCTTTAACTCTTGTATCAGCTAGTAGTAAAGCATTTTGCATTATTTGTTCATACGTTAATGGTTTGCTTACTTGTTTCTCTAATTCATCAAGTCTATTGATAATCTTCATGCGAAGATCAAAACTATAACCACTTATAATTCCTAAAGCGATATTTTTAGGTAGGACATATTCAGTTTGGTTTCTATTCATTGAGTCTAAATAGATACGCTTAAATTTCAGCGTATCTCTATTTAACGCTTTTTCAATATCAACTTTTACGTTTTTATGCTCTTTTTCTGTTAGTGATGCAATATCACGACTTGTAATTGAAACTTCGTTATCTGTATTTTCTAGTATCTGTAATGCCATTTCTACTCCTTTTATATATGCTAACAAGTTCTAAAATCATCTTGTCAATATTTTTATCTTCTAAAGCTGCGATACTCTTAATTATCTTATGAGTATCTTCACTAACTCTTAAATGCTTATACACTTTCATTTTCATTCCTTTTTATGTGTTTGTAAAGTGTAGTATAACATAATTAACATAAAATGCAAGGTATTTATAAAATATGTGTTACAATACAAACATATTAATAAAAAGGTTTCAAAATGCACATATACGAAAAAGGTGCTATTCTTAGCAATAGTGAATATAGTTTTAATGTTTCTGTATTGGTTACAGATATTTTTGAGTTGAATACAGACTTAAAAGCCATGATGGTTGTAGATATTGACGATATGACGAATGAAGATGAATTATCTATTATGAGTAAGATTAGTGAGTGTAATACTTTCGAGTGCGATGCAACTGCTATGGGTACTAACTTTAGATGCAAATATACCGACATTGAAATTGATGCTGATTATGCAAATGGATCTGTAGTTAGGTTATTTATGAGAATAGATGGGTATGAACATTATGAGTGCAAGGTAATAAATAGTTACTTTGATAATATACTTTAAGCTATTTAAGAAAGGGGAAAAGTTCCCCTACGGCTTAGACACCTTAAAGCACATTCAAAAAACAGTCCGAGTTAAAGGAGAAGATGAGTGGTGAATGAGTCCACCCGTTATTGTAGCATAATAACTTTTAAAGTCAATGCTAAAAAGGCACTTCTGATTCATCCATTACAAATTCGCCTTGATTTTGGTTATATCCTTGTGTAGTTTGTGGCTGCTGTGGTGCTTGATAAGCTTGTTGAGGTTGATAAGATTGTTGTGGCTGTTGAGCTTGTTGGTAGCTTTGTTGCCCTTGAGGTTGTTGTTGAGCTTGTGGCTGTGATGCCTTATCTTTAGGGATAAAGTTTACAGATGGAAATAAGAACTTATTCTCATATACTTTTTTCCCATCTTTATTCTCATAAACATTAGTGAAAAGTTTACCAGTTACAGACGCAGCACTACCCTCATTAAAATAAGTGTTCACAAATTCAGCAGCCTTATCCCAGCACTCACCACTAAGGTAAAGATTTACCCATTCGCCCTTGCTGTTCTTTTCAGCACATTCAATCTGAAACTTTGTTACTTGTTTACCACTTATAGTAAACCTTGTTTCTAATCTCTTTAAATTACCCGCTACAGTTATAGTTGGAAGTGACATTTATTTCTCCTTTAACCCGTCAATTTTGCTCAATATCTCACCACCTACTGTATACACAGTACCTAATATAAGAAGCAAATCTTTATCTTCTACAAATAACGATGATAATATAAGACCCATACCTACTATAGCCATAATCATTGATAACTTTATTTCTAATTTCATTTTCTATCCTTGTTTTAATATAACTAGAAGAGCTTCCAGTTTCTTATTGTACATAATTGTACTACTATCACCTATTTTACTTTTTGCTTCAATCGCTTTTTCAATCGTATCGAAAGTGAAAATATCATTTGTCTTTGTTTTGAATCCGAACATTTTTTTCCTTTAGCATTTTATCAAGCCTAGTTCTATAAGCTCTTATTTTTTCAATGTTTCTTAGAAGTTGTTTCCTGGTCATTTATTTGTACCCCATAGCGTGGGCTAATTCCATCATGCGATTATAACTTTTTTCATCTATTGATAAAGTAAATCCATATTCAGCAGCATAAAGTCTTATCCATTCAATATGCTTAATCAAATCACCACTTCTAATATCACGAGTGGATACAATGTCATTAGTCACATTATATCTAGGATAATCTTTGTTGGCGTATTTTAACGCATCTTTGAACTTCTTAAAGCTTATAACCAAACGATGACAATGTATCATTTGGTCGTATAAGTCTTTTAAAAAACAAGCATGATATAGCCTATTAAATTCAGGAGTTATTAACATCTTGATTCATTTTAGCTTCTTTAGCTTTTAATTGTGCGAGTGCTTTCTGAAAGTCCTCTTGCTTAAGTTCTTTTAACTTACTAATTCCATACACTTTATTGAACGCTACTAAGTCCGTTTTAGTCTTAGTTATCATAGGCGTAAGCTGTTGAAGCTGTTCGGTTGTTATTTCAGTTGCACCGTAAGCTTCATTAACATAGTTTTGATCCTCGAATTTACCCATATAAATATCACTACCAAAACCGATACGAGATAAAGCTTTACCGATTGTATTTGTTTCTAACTTTTTGTATAAGTCCGAATCAAATACCCAATCACCTTTTTTAGTCTTATAATAAAGTCTATCACAGTTTGAAATAGGAAACTCACCATCTTTAAAAAAGAATACTGCATGAAGCTCTAAGAATATAGCACCATCCTCTAAGTGCATCTTTTCCCATTTAGTTTCTTTTAGCCCGAAGCCTTTACCAAATAAGCCAAACTCTTTTGTTGCTTCTTGAATAACATAGTAAGTATCAATGTTAGTAAATGCTGGTTTACCAAAACTATCAACGTGCTTAGTAAAATTTGGGTTTGTCTTTTTCTCAAAGAAACGTGCATCTTCATGCACTTTAATTTCATTACTCATTATCTTACCCTTAGACTTGTTTTTTCAATCATCTTAGCACCATCAATAGCACCACCACCTTTTAAAGCCTTTGCAATTTCAGTCTTATTTACTTTAAATTCAACTTTCAAATATGCTTCAGGTATCAAAGTTTCATCTTCAATTTCAACACTTTGTGAAGTACCATAAAAGAAAGTAAACTTATCAGTCTTACACTTTTCACCGTTCAAAAGAAAGCCTTGCAACTTTGTGAGCTGTTCTTCTTTCTTATTCATAGCACCTTTTCTTTCAGTAAGACGTTTAATCTCTGATTGTAAAGATTCTCCTCTTGCCTTAAACTCTCTTTTGATGTATTCAATGTTATTTAGTTTAGCTTCTTTATCAGATTCTAAATCTTCCATAAGGGTTTTAATAACTTCTGTGTTATCAATAACCTCACCCGTATCTTCATCAAATTCAATATCATTAGTTAAGTCCCAAATTGCTTTGAACTCCTCTAATATTCCAAATGTTGTCAAACTCATTCTTAACTCCTTAAATTTCATTTCGTATGTATTGTAGCAAATATAAACTTAAAGTAAAGCTAGATTAAATCATAACAATTTCATATAAAAGTAATAGTTTCGTTTAAGGTTTGTAATGCTACAATGTGACATCACAAAAAAGGAATGAAGATGATTTTAGACGATTTAACAATAGGTCAGGCGAAAGAGTTAGCTAATTTATTTGGCTCAAAAGAACAAAGCAACAACACTTTAAACAGTATGTTAAATAAGAAAGTTATAATCCGTACTTATAGCGCAGGTGTTTGGTTTGGGCTATTATCTGAAAAAGCAGGTAATGAAGTTATTCTTAAAGATGCTAGACGTATGTACAGATGGTGGGCTAAAGAGTCTATCAGTTTAAGTGCAGTTGCTATTCATGGACTCATTCATGAAAAGTCGAAGATAGTTGAATCAGTTGAATCAGTTTGGCTTGAAGCTATTGAAATTATTCCATGTACCGATGTTTCCATTAAGTCAATAGAAGATGCTGAAAATGTCAAAGCTCAACAATAAAGAAGATATGACCATTAGAAAAAATGGTACTGGTAATGGTTATGGTAGTGGTTATGGTAATGGTAGTGGTTATGGTAATGGTAGTGGTAATGGTACTGGTTATGGTGATGGTTATGGTGATGGTTATGGTGATGGTTATGGTAATGGTAATGGTACTGGTTATGGTAATGGTACTGGTTATGGTAATGGTAGTGGTAATGGTACTGGTTATGGTGATGGTTATGGTGATGGTTATGGTGATGGTTATGGTAATGGTAATGGTACTGGTTATGGTAATGGTACTGGTTATGGTAATGGTAGTGGTAATGGTACTGGTTATGGTGATGGTTATGGTTGAAAATAGAAAGGAAATTAAATGGAAGTAACACAAACACAATGCAGTATAGAAGTCAAAAAGGTTTTGCAAGATAAAAAGAAACTTGACAAGACACCGATTACGGTTTATCTAAATGAGATATTTATCAAAGCTGGTCTTTTAAACAAAGATGGAAGCATAAAATAAAGGAATGAAGATGGATATTAAAATAAGTTTAGTTGAATTACTAAAGACAAAAACAAATAGTGGCGATACAGTTACAGTAAACGCAAATCAATTAAAAGCATACGCAAGTGAACGCAACGATTTAGAAACAAGATGTGATAATCTTATAGCTGAATTACAACTAGTAGAAGCTATCTACGAAAGTAAAATGTTAGAGATTTACTTACTGAAAGCTAATCTTAAAATGATGATTGATAATAAAAAAGATGAAGCAAAACAAATGTATGTAGATTTAGGGGTACGGTTTGATGAAAGAGGCTAGTTTCCCACCGCCTATTCAATTAAATACAGACGGATTAATAGTTTTAGTAGTCATATTAGTTGTAGCGATGACTTTAGCACATTACTTTGGGGAATACCTACAAAGAAAAGTAGAGAGAAAGGATAAAAGATGAATGTAGATGGAAACACATACTCAATCGACAAACACTTAGAACAAATCGACAAACAAGAACTTGAGGATGAATATAAACTATTCAAACTCAACGAGGAGTGCATAGAAGATGCCAAAAAGTTAAAGTGTGCTAATGAATGCTACAACTTAATGATGCAGACATACAAAGACTATACCAACCGTAAGGCAACATTTTACAAAGATAGTTTCAAAGACGATGCGATTGAATCGATTGAAAACATCTTCCACATATTCAGCAAGTATGACTTTGAAGATGAAAAGTTTGAACTGATTAGAGAAAATCTATCTGATTACTTGCTACAACTTTTTATAGAGGATGGGTATTTATCATGACACCATCTTATTACAATGCAAAGTGCGAATGTGGTGCTAAACTAGACCCGTATGCTATTATGAGAGCTTATCCTCACATAGTAGACCC
>Ga0307377_10003927_pt1 | contig 16479 bp, 17 predicted proteins | sample TR3MG_FD_202535 | JGI IMG/M metagenome (GOLD analysis project Ga0307377, IMG submission 202535) | Soil microbial communities from Risofladan, Vaasa, Finland - TR-3 | ecosystem: Environmental > Terrestrial > Soil > Coastal area > Acid sulfate soil | place: Finland: Risofladan, Vaasa | collected... | reverse complement strand
TGATGTTTGCACTATTGCTCCCTGTGTTTTAGCCGATTTCCAACATAGAGGGATTGGTTCTGAGATGTTCAGGTATGTGTACAATGTTGCTAAATTACACAATAAAAAAAATATCATACTATGGGGAGGCGTTGTGGTTAAAAACCATGAAGCTGTCAACTACTATAAAAAAATGAATTTGAAAATTTTAAACAAATGGCTTCATCCATTATCGAGAGTGATGTGCTATGATATGTATTTAAATATACAAGAAGGGTAGAAATGAAATATTGTAAAAAATGCTTAATGCCAGATACGAGGCCAGGAATTACATTCATTGATGGAATATGTGCTCCTTGTATTAATTATGAAAAACAGAAATTAGTTAACTGGGATGCTCGTAAGAAAGAGTTAGAAGTCCTTTGTGATAAGTATAGAGGAAAATATGGTAAGGGCTATGATTGTGCTATAGCTGTGTCTGGAGGTAAGGATTCTCATTTTCAAGTTTGGTATATGAAAGAAGTTATGGGTATGAACCCTGTGCTTCTAAGCATATCTAATATTGAGTGGACAGAGACTGGTAGAAAAAACTTATTGAATATCTCTGACGCATTTAGTTGCGATATTATAACCGCTATTCCCAATGTGAGTGTAGCAAGAAAAATGGCAAAGAAGGCTTTCGTTGAATTGGGATCTCCCACATGGTATGTAGATTCTTTGATATATGCTTATCCATATCGTATGACTATGCAACTTGGATTGCATTTATTAATTTATGGAGAAGATATTAATTACACGTATGGAGGGGTATTCGATGAAGAGACTCCTTCTGCTATGATGCAGGCATCTAACGATGTTGTTAAGCCAGAGTGGGATAGATGGTTATCTGATGGAACTATTACGGAGAAAGAATTAGAATCAGCTAGACAGCCATCTTTGGAAGAGTGTGAGGCTTATGGATTAGATCCTGTTTATTTAAGTTATTTTACACCTTGGAATAGTCACTCAAATTATGAGTTTGCTAAAAAGATGGGATTTAATGATTTGCAACATGAGTATATGAGAGAGGGAACTTTTGAGCAATATGACCAGATTGATTCTCTCAGTTATTTGCTTCATCCATGGATGAAGTATCCCAAGTTCGGACATACTAGTGCAACTGATTATGCCTCTAAGTGGATAAGATATGGTTTAGCAACTAGAGAAGAAATGATTCCTATAGTTGAAAAACATGACGGAGTTTTAGATCAGGGTATCGTTAATGCTTTTTGTGATTTTATAGGTATGGGAGTCAAGGAATTTTGGGAGATAGTGGATACATGGTATAATCCAGATCTCTTTGAAAAAGATTCATATGGCATATGGAGACCTAAATTTAAGGTCGGAAAGGGTTAAAATGAAAGAAGATACATATATAGGAATTATACCTGCAAGATACCAATCATCTCGTTTCCTAGGAAAACCGTTATGCGATATCCTCGGCAAACCTATGATACAGAGAACTTATGAATCAGTTAAATCGTGGGGCAAATGGAAGAGCGTGTGGGTGGCAACTGATAGTAAAGAAATTTATGACAAATGTATGGAGCTGAATATCCCTGTTTATATAACAAAAGATACTCATACTGATTGTCTCGATAGAGCGGCAGAGATGGTTGAAATATTAGAAAAAAATCACATCGGTGGAGATAAGTATATTGTGGTTCAAGGAGATGAGCCACTATTCAACGTTGATACTCTTAATGTGGATATGTCTCCTTCTATTGTTAATTTTTATACTGAAGTTCATGATCAATATGATAAGTATGATAGCAATGCTGTCAAAGTAGTTGTTTCTAAAAATGAAAAAGCTCTTTATTTTTCTAGGTATTCTATTCCATATCACGATGAGAATACGAAAAGGACTAATGATGAACCTGTTATTTTAAAACAAATAGGAGTATATGTTTTTACGGGTGAGATGTTGAAACTTTATAATAGTTTAAAGCAAACTTCATTAGAGAATATGGAGGGCATAGGGCTCAATCGTCTTATAGAAAATGATATCGAGGTGCATATGAGATATACTTCTAATGATAGTATCAGTGTTGATACTCCTGAAGATAGAAATAGGATTATCAAAATAATTAAAAAATATCATGAAGAAGCTGGGGGTAGTATTGATGATAATGGGAACATAACAAATTGTGACGGTCATAGGTTGCCATGAATATATTAATAGTTACATATCCATTTGGTTTGTGTGGTAGTAAGCCAATTGAGCTGCTTGAGGAGACTGGTTGGAATATTCATTATAGCTCTTTGGGGAGAAGATTAAAAGGTGATGAAGTTAGAGATATGTTGAAGGGAATGGACGCTGTGATCGCTGGGACAGAACCATATAATAAAGAAACTATCGACTTGGCTAAAGATTTAAAAGTTATTTCAAGAGTAGGTATAGGTCTTGACAATGTAGATTATCAAGCGTGCAAAAAACGGGGTATTCAAATAGCTCATACTCCATCTGCTCCCTCTGATGCTGTAGCAGATTTAACAGTGGCTCAAATGCTTAACCTATTGAGAGGTCTTTATATCTCTAACCAATCTGTTAAAGATGGGAGATGGAAAAGAATTACAGGTCTTTCTGTTAGGCAAATTAAGATAGGGATATTGGGAGTAGGTAGGATAGGGAGTAGGGTTATTGATAGATTAAAACCTTTTGGAGCTAATATATTGGCTAGTGATGTTAAAAAGATTGATGGGGTAGAAGGAGTAACATGGGTAGATAAAGATACGTTGTTTAGAGAAAGTGATTTAGTGTCTGTCCATATTCCTTTGAATGATGAGAATTATCATTTTGTGGGAATGAGGGAATTTAGCATGATGAAAGAAGGAGCTTATTTTATTAATACTTCAAGAGGTTCAGTAATAAATGAAAGAGATATAGAGTCATGTTTGCTAAACAAGCATTTGGCTGGAGCTGCTCTTGATGTATTCGAAAAAGAACCATATGATGGAGTTATGACAGAAATGGACAATGTTCTTTTGACTGCTCATCTTGCTTCTTCAGATAGATTATCAAGGTATCATATGGAACTATGGGCAGTAGAGAATTGTATTAAACTTCTTAATGGAGAGACTCCGAAAGATATAGTGACGGAGAAAAGTTATGAATAAATTAAAACAAGCTTTAAAAAATGATGAAGTGTCATTAGGCGCATGGGTGCAGATTCCACATCCTGCCGTTGTGGAAATTATTGCCCGTAATTGTGATGAAAAATTAGATTGGATATGTATAGATATGGAGCATGGTTCTATAGGCATAGAGTCTATGACTAATTTGATTAGGACTATTGAGAAATTTGATATAACTCCTATTGTCAGGATACCTAAGAATGATTATATATGGATTCATAGGGCTTTAGATGCAGGGGCAAAGGGTTTAATCATACCTATGATAAAGAGCGGTCACGAGGCATCTGAGGCAGTTTTAGAGGCTCTATATCCTCCATTAGGGAAAAGGAGTTTTGGATATAGTCGTGCTAACAATTATGGTGCTGATTTTGATAATTATGTTAAAACTGCCAACGATGAAATATCTATAGTTATTCAGATAGAGCATATTGATGCCATAAATGAACTAGATTTTATTTTAGATATAAAGGGAGTTGATGCAACTTTTATAGGTCCTTATGATTTGTCAGGATCTATGGGGGTTTCAGGAGATTTTGAGAGTAAGGAATATAGCGATGCATTAATTTTATATCATAATAAGTCTTACAAACATTCTGTGCCAAGAGGGATTCATCTAGTTAGATACAATAAGAAAGAGTTAAAATTTTTGAAAACAGTAGGTTTTAAGATGATAGCTATTGGAATAGATACTGTTTTTCTTGAAGAAAAATGTACAGAAATATTTAGGAGGTAAGTACCTATTAGTAAAATATATGATATCATAGAGTATCATCTCGGAGATAAGATAAGTATATATAGAGATAGATGGGCGAAAGTAGGAAAAGATGGAAGCACTCCTAATTACCCACTTCATTTAAATTTTGAGTTAAATTTTGGTTGTAATATAAAATGTGATTTTTGCCTCTATAGTCTTGCTATGGAGGATTGGAATTATCGAGTAGATACTTCTAAAAAAATATCTTTTGATAAGTATAAAGAAATCATAGACGAGGGTTCAAAAAATGATTTATTCTCTGTTGAGTTCAATGGCATTAATGAACCTTTGTTAAAAAAAGACATATGTCGCTATATCAAATACATTCATGAAAAACAAATTCCCGTTTCCTCTCTTCATACTAATGCTACGCTTCTGACAGAAGATAGGTCAAAGGATTTAATAGACTCAGGATTAAAAATAATTATTTTCTCAGTTGATGCCATAAAAGCATCTACCTATAATAAAATTAGGGTAGGTTCTGACTATGACAGGGTTTTGAAAAATATCAATTATTTTTTAGATATTAGAAAACAACAAAAAAGCATATTTCCTTTAGTCCAAATGTCTTTCTCTAAAAATAAATTTAATTATGAGGAGCTTCCTGATTATATCAAATACTGGGAATCTAAAGTAGATTTTATTTCCACTTCTAGCTTTTCTAATCCTTTTATGGGTGGTAGTAAAGAGAAGTATGCAGAAGAAAAATATCGTTATGATAGCTATATTATGGAAGAATGCTATGAACCATTTCAAAGACTATTGATAAGAAATGATGGGAAGGTGCATTTCTGTTGCTCATTTTTTGGGGGAGAGAAAGTCATAGGAGATATATATGAAAATTCCATTTCTGAAATTTGGCATTGTGATAAATTAAATAAAGTTCGCTCATCTATGAATAGCGATGGGGAGGTAAGTATATGTCAGAAATGCAAACAGTCCATGAGGGGTTAGGTTGTCGTTCTATTTGCATAATTCCCGCTAGAGGTGGATCCAAAAGGCTTCTTAATAAGAATATAGTAGATATAAACGGGTCTCCTCTAATTTCTTATTCTATTAGAGCCGCGATAGGAAGTGGAGTATTTGATAAAGTTATAGTATCTACAGATTCTGAAAAAATAAAAGAAGTTGCTGAAGAGGAGGGGGCGGAAGTCCCATTCTTGAGACCTGAGCATTTAGCCACTGATGAGTCCTTGGTGGAAGACACCATCTGTCATGTGCTGGAATATCTTGAGAATAAAAATGATAAATATGACTATGTTTGTTTGGCGCAATGTTCTGCCCCTATGGTTCTTCCTGAAGATTTTAAAAATGTTATCTCTATTGCAAGGGAAAAAGAGGCTAGAATAGTTGTCTCTGTGGCAGAGACTTCCTATAATATAAATTGGGTAGGAAAATTAAGGGAAGATATGTCAATGGAGAATTTCTTCGGTTCTTGTAAGACGAGATGTCAGGATTTCGAAAAGACATATATTCTAAATGGGTCTATATATTTTGGAGAGTGGGATGTTTTTTACAATAAGGAAAATTATTATTCTAAAAAAACTTTTGCTTATGTTATGCCTCAAGAAAGATCTTATGATATTGATACAAAAGATGATTTAGAATTGGTCAGATATTTGATGGGAAATAAAAATGCCTAAAATTAGTGTAGCCTTAACGGGCAGGAATGATAATTACGGGGGGAACTGGTTGCAGGTAACTGAATTTTCCATTCAATCTATCCAAAGAGCTTTGAAGGGGGTTGATCATGAAATAGTTTTATTAGATTACAACCCTCCTTCGGATAGACCATTATTATCTGAGTGTTTTCCTGTAGTAAAGTATCCTACTATCAAACATGTGGTTTTTTCTAATGAAGAACACATAGAATTTCTTAACTGCCATCTAGGAGCAGGGGCAAAAGTACTTTTGAAAGGGAAAGAAGTCCCTGCTGATAAAATTTTAAAAATACCGTATATCGGTGCTTTCGCGTTTACTTTATCTATAAAAAATTGTACAGGAGATTATATCTTATCTACTGGTTCTGATAATATATTTCCTATTCAATTTGGAGAGTTTGTTAAAAAGTTAAAACCAAACATTCTATATAGAACTTGGTCATATCGAACAAAAAATAATATCAATAAAATTCTATCTTCTACCTTATCGGGATTCGATGAATACTCTGATTATAAAAAGATAAAGGGAAAAGAGAGATGTCAATTTAAAATAAGTAAGACAAGGGTTGAGTTTGATAGGTCGAAGACAGGAACCGTAAATAGCTCTCCGGGTAATTTTTCTCTAATGGATAAAAACAGTTGGGTAGAAGTCGGATCATATCTGCCGACTATGAATCCACGTTTGCCTCAACCTGATACTCAATTTATTTTTCATGCATTAACTTGTGGTAAGAAAATAGGATGTGCTAATTTCCCAATTTTTAATATACATAGACCCTTAGGAAACACATATAAAAAATATGATAGAAATTCTAATTATATTGTTAGTGACGGTCAAATTACATATGACCATATGCAGGAAATTAAAAAATGGGGGGAATTTAAGAAGTGGTCTAGGCATGCTATCTTGAAGCCTGGCAAAGAATATTTTATACAGACTAGTTACAAAGATAGATTTAGTGAGGCAAGACAATTGTTTAAATCTTTTTTGCCTGATAAATTTTTAATTCGATAGAGATATAGGTGAATATGAATAAAAATAAAATTATAGTGTATGCTTATGTTTGTGGAGACATTTTGCACAGAGGTCATCTTTTGCACCTAAAAAATTGTAAAAAAATGGGAGACATATTAGTCGTTGGTGTTCTAACTGATGAAGCTGTGATGGAGAAAAAGAGCAAACCTATCATGTCTTTTGAAGAACGTCTTGAGCTTATCGGCTCTTTAGAATGCGTTGATGTGGCAATGCCTCAAGATGAATATGCTCCATGGAAAAATGTCAGGAACATTAAACCTGATATATTAATGGAGAGCGAAAGTCATGATGAGGGTGTGTTAAAGGGGAGCCAGGAAGCTGTTGATAGCATAGGAGCTAGGATGATAATTGCCCCATATTATTCTTCTCAAAGTTCAACAAGAATTAAAAATAAAATTAAGAAAGGGCAGTAAAAATGGAAAATGAATTGAAAAAAAGAAGTGCAGCAAAAAGTATTTGGTGGAGAATTATTGGGATAATAATCCTAGCATTAATAACTTATTTAATTACGGGATCTTCAATTACTACGGGATTAGTTACTGTTATTCATCATTGTGTATTTTTGGTAGTTTTCTATCTGCATGAGAGAATGTGGTTGAAGATAAAAAAACCTAAAGGAGAAATTCCCCGTTCTTTATGTAAGATGTTTACTTACGAGACGGTATGTGGGAACATTATTTTAGGAATAATTACCTATTTGATAACTGGGGATTGGAAGGTTATGACAGCAGTCACCTTAACGTATATTGGTATAAAGCATGCGATATATATATTTAACGAGTTTTTGTGGAAGAGAATTAAATGGGGAAAAGGTAGGTGCTAAAATGAAAATATATTGTATTTTATTTGACACAATGCCCATGGTCCCTGAACTGGTTCGATTTGGCGATTCTAGAGGGATGAAAAAGCTTCATCAGGTTGGTGGATGTTTTACAATGACTTCTATGATTGAAATGTTTACTGGGGAAATGCCTTCAGATCTCCAAAAAAAAGGAGTCGGTCATCGGGGACTTGAGAAATATAGAGATGGTTTTTCAAAGAAAATCAATGTTCCATGGTACAATAAATTAATTACTAGTAAACTTTCTGATAATGGATGGGATATCCATTTGCATAATGTCCCTCCTGATAATTTTATTTTGGGAGATATTTATTCAGATTCTTATCCCGGAGGATATGAGAATAGATATGATAAAGTAAAAGGTAGAACAGGTAAAAAGATAGGCTCTGATGTAATGATGAATGATATATTATTAGGAGATAGCAAAGAAGCAACAGATTGGCAAGAAAGAGAAGTCGAGTTTATTTATTCAATTCAAAAACAGAAGCCAGAAACAAATACTTTCTATTTTATAGAATATGAACATTTCCATAGTCTAAATTCACGTATTAGTAGAAGGAAGAAAAAAAGATTAGCTATGGAAAAATATAGACAAGTATCTCTCAGAAGAACAATGCAATTAATAAACGAATGGGATACGAAGGAGCCTAATAGCATTTTTTGGTTTTTTGGGGATCATGGGTATCCTTCTCTTAATATGAGAGTGCCACAGGTCGATAGTTATTTATCATGGGTTCTTTTTAAAGATAACGCAAAACAAAGATCTATTAATCCAGTATCTAATGTTATCTCAATCAGAGATTTTTCTCCAACGATATTGGATAAACTGGGCTACTCTTACGATAAAATAGGAGAGACCTGTTCTATCCAAGATCTTGTCGATAAGGATAGAGTGTATTTCGTAGAAGATGGTAGATTGAAATTCAATAAAAAGAAATCTACGTCTGCGATAGCTTGCAAAGTGGTGAAATGGAAGGATGATTTGCCTAGGAAAATTTTACAGGTTGGTTATTTTATCAATAAGAGAAGATTCTACTATAGTTTAAATATTCTGGATAAAGATGGATTTTTTAAAAAGAGTACAGAGTTGGAAATATCGGATAAAATTTATCGATCAGAATTACTTTATTTGAAAGAAAAAGTTAAGAAAAGATTTATTTGGATAGGAAAGGAAGAATATGAGTAGTGATACTAATATATTAATAACAGGAATAACTGGTTTCGTAGGAAGCCATTTAGCAGATTTTTTATTAAAAACAAGTGCAGATAATATACATGGTTTGACAAGATGGAGATCTCCTAAGGAGAATATTCTTCACCTTGTAGATAATCCTAGAATTATTCTTGAACATGGAGATCTAACTGACTTTGCTTCGTTGTATAGAATTATCGATAGAGTCCGTCCAAGATTCATATTTCATCTTGCAGCACAATCTTACGTGCCATATAGCTTTGACGCTCCCGCTGCTACTCTTGATTCAAATGTAATCGGAACATGTAATTTATTGGAAGTGGTTAAGGTTATTAAGTTGAAAGATGGTATGGATAATGATGGTGTATTTAAGTATGACCCTATTATTCATATCTGCTCTTCTTCTGAGGTATACGGGCAAGTTTCAGAGGATAATGTTCCGATCACAGAGGATTGCCCTTTTGCTCCGGCTTCTCCGTATGCAGTGTCTAAGGTTGGAGAAGATATGCTTGGATTTCAGTATTGGACTTCTTACGGGATAAAGACTATTAGAACAAGGATGTTTACTCATACAGGTCCTCGTAGGGGAGATGTATTTGTAGTATCTGCTTTTGCTAAACAAATAGCCAAGATAGAGGAGGGTTTGCAGCCTGCTGTGATTCATGTTGGTAATCTAGATAGCGTTAGAACTTTTGCAGATGCTAGAGATACTGTGAGGGCTTACTGGTCATTAGTACTTAGGGGAGAGCCAGGAGAAGTTTATAATATAGGTGGCAATGTTACGATGACTATTAGAGAGATGCTTAATAAACTTATTAATAAATCGACTATGGAGAATATCGAAATATACGTTGATAAAGAATTATTAAGGCCATCCGATGTTACTTTGCAGATACCATGTATCGATAAGTTTAAAAAGATATCAGGGTGGGAACCAAAAATAGATTTCGATACGACACTTCAGGACACACTTGATTATTGGAGAGAATTTTGGAGAAAAAATGAAAGATAAATTAATTGATTTATATAAAACGATGTTTCTTATCAGAAAGTCTGAGGAGGTGATTATAGAAAATTATTTTGATGACGAAATGAAAACTCCCATGCATATGTCGATGGGATCAGAAGCAATTTCAGCAGGTGTTTGCGAGGCGCTTAATGAGAAAGATCAAATTTTCGGAACTTATAGATCTCATGCTCCGTATATAGCTAAGACAAAAGACATTGACGGTTTTTTTGCGGAGATGTATGGTAAAAAGACAGGCGTATGTGAGGGCAAATCAGGATCGATGCATTTATGCAATATGGATAAGGGTTATGTTTCTTCATCTGCTATAGTCTGTAGCAATATCCCAGTAGCAGTTGGTGCTGCATTCGCTAATAAGTTCAAAAATAACGGTAAAAAAGTTGTTGTATTTTTTGGAGATGGTGCGATGGACGAAGGTAATTTTTGGGAAAGCATAAATATGGCTAGTCTATGGTCTCTTCCTATTTTATTTATTTGTGAAGATAATAAACTAGCTGTTCATACTTCTTCAGAATGTAGACAGGGATATAATGACATAGAAAATATTATTAAAGAATTCAATATTATATATAATTCAGGATCTGGTTTTGATGCACAGTTTATTAGTGAAGTTACAAGTCTTACACTAAAAAAAATGGAGGAAGTAGAAAGGCCAGGTTTTATTAAGTTAGAATATTATAGACAGATGGAGCATGTAGGAGTTAAATCTGACGCTCATGAAAATTATAGAAAAAAAGATAACAGTCGTTTTTGTATAGGGACTGACCCTCTCGCCTATATGAAATTTCAGTTGAATATTTTCGAAATTGATGTATTTAATATAGAAAAAGAAATTACAAAGTCTGTATATAAAGCATTAGAAAGCGCAAAGAAATCTGAGTTCTCTCCTACTAGCGATTTATTTAAGGATGTGTATTATGGCTAAAATTAAAATGACATATGAAGAAGCTCTTAATGAAGCAATATATCAGGAGATGGAAAGAGATGATAATGTTTTCATATATGGCATAGGTGTTCCTGATCACAAAAAGATTTTTGGGACAACAAAAAGATTGCTTGAAAGATTCGGTAAAAATAGATGTATGGATACTCCTCTGGCAGAAGACGGTCTGACAGGTTTTGCTCTAGGAGCTGCTGTTAATGGTTTGAGACCAATCTTAACTCATATAAGAGTAGATTTCTCCTTGTTATCTGTTAATCAATTATTTAATAACATAGCATCATACAGATATACGTCTGGAGGACAACTAAAGACTCCTATAGTTATAAGAGTTATAATCGGGAGAGGATGGGGGCAGGGTGCTCAGCATAGCAAATCTCTCCAGTCTATGTTCGCACATATTCCAGGATTGAAAGTTGTTATGCCGACTACTCCTAATGAAGCAAAGGGGATGATGGCAGCAGCTATACGAGATAATAATCCAGTTGTTATTTTTGAGCATCGATGGCTTTATTGGCAAGAAGGAGAAGTAGAGCAAGATCCTTTCATTGTCCCTCTAGATAAATCTAACATAATAAGAGAAGGAGATGACCTGACAGTTGTTGCAACGTCATGGATGAATGTTGAGGCGTTAAAAGCCGCAGAGGTATTAAAAAGAAAAGCTGGCATAGATTTGGAAATAATTAACCATAGTTGCATATCATCTGTAGATATAGTGCCTATTGTAAAATCTGTACATAAAACTAAAAAATGTATTATAGCTGATAATGATTGGGTTCATTGCGGCTTTAGTGCTGAGCTGGCAACACAAATATACGATGCGAGTTTAGATCAGCTGGATTGTGCTATAGAAAGGATAGGCTTCGCCCCAACCCCCTGTCCGACAGCGAGGCATCTAGAGAATGAATTTTACCCTAATGCTATTAACATTATAAGAGTAGTTGAAAAGATGATGGGTGTATATCATATGGATTTGTCAGGAGAAGAATTTTATAGTCACGAGAATAGATTTAAAGGACCGTTTTAATATTCGGAGATACAAATATGATACCATTATCTAAAGCAGCTAATAATTTATTTGGACAACCCATGTTTGAATTATTGGGGAGAGCCAAAGAAATTGAAAAAACAGGTAAAAAAATTATACATTATGAGATAGGAGATCCTGATTTTGATACTCTTGCTAATGTAAAAGAGGTAGCCAAGAAAGCGTTGGATGATAATTTTACACATTATACTAATTCTTCTGGGATGCCTGATCTTAAAGCGGCAATAAGACAGAATATTGATCAGTACTATGGATTCAGACCGATGGCTGATCAAGTTGTGGTGTGCCCCGCCAATGCTCTTATAGATTTTGTTTGTAAATGTGTGGTAAATCCTGGGGAAGAGATTATCTATCCCAATCCTGGGTTTCCTACATATTATTCTTCAATAATATATAATGATTTTGTTCCAGTCCCTGTGTATCTGAGAGAAGGAAACGATTTTAGAATGAGTCCCTCGGATATCAGAAAAGCTATTACAGATAAGACTCGTTTAATAATTATAAATTCTCCTCATAACCCCACTGGTGCTGTAATGACACCTTCAGAGATAGAAGAGATATATAATATAGCTGAAGAATATGATATTTTTATACTTAGCGATGAAGTATATTCCAGAATAATTTATGATAGAGGATTTACATCTCCTTCTGGACGTGACTTTTGTAAGGATAGAGTAATCGTTTTAAAGAGTTTCTCTAAAATTTATGCTATGTCTGGATGGAGATTGGGATACGCCATCGCTCCTTTGCATTTAGCTGAGAAAATATCATTGATGGTGCAAACAGTATTGTCTTGTGTATCTCCTTTTATACAAATGGCAGGGATAGAAGCCTTGACAGGAAATCAACATGAAATAAATCGAAGAATACATAATTTAAAATTAAGAAGAGACACTCTGTTTCGTGGTTTGGAGCAACTGCCAGGAGTAACTTGCCGATTGCCATATGGTGCTTTTTATATATTTCTTGATATAACGTCTACAGGCATGACTTGCGATGAGTACGCTAATGGATTGCTTAGCAAGACTGGTGTCTGCGTTTTGCCAGGAAATTGTTTTGGAGATGGGGGAGAAGGGTACGTTAGATTAAGTTATGCTAGTGTTTGTTTTGAAGATATTGCTGAATCTTTGGAAAAAATGAGATCTTTTCACAAAAGTATATAAACAGGAGTAAGTATGAGAGTAGCGGATTATATAGCAAATTTTTTACACAGTAAAGGTGTTGAATATGTTTTCATGCAGGTTGGAGGGGGTTCTATTTATCTTAATGATGGAGTGGCCTGTTGTGATGGTTTGACCGAAATAGGAGTTAAAAATGAAGCTACAGCACCAATGATGGCAGAAGCATATGCCAGGTTAAGAGGTGGCATAGGAGCCGTATATGTCACAACTGGTCCTGGTGGGACGAATGCAGTCACTGGGGTGGCTGAGGCGTGGGTCGATTCAGCTCCTGTTATAATCATATCTGGGCAGGCAGAAAAGAGATTTACTTCTTTTCAATCTGAGGTTAAAGGAGTTAGAACTTTCGGGTGTCAGGAATTAGATATAGTTGGAGTAGTTAAGTCTATCACTAAATATGCTACTATGGTAAAAGACCCCACTTCTATCAAGTGGCATTTGGAGAAAGCTTATCATATGGCTATAACTGGTAGGCCTGGACCAGTTTGGTTAGATATTCCTATCGACATACAATCTGCAATCATCGATGAAAAAAGTCTTGACTCCTTTACTCCTAAGAGTAGTTGTCTAGATGTAAAAGAAGATAGTATAGAGCAGGTCGTTTGTATGTTAAAAAGAAGCAAGAGACCTTTAGTCATAATAGGTCAAGGTATTAGACAGGGTGATGCCATAGAGGATTTGAAAGATTTTATTAATAGATCTGAAATTCCTGTGATTTCATCTCGTCTTGGGCAGGATATTCTACCATTCAATTATAAATATTATTGTGGTCACGGAGGGACCAAAGGATCTATAGCTACCGCTGAGATTATGAGAGAAGCAGATTTAGTCATTAGTCTTGGGAGCAGGTTAGCTGTATCTTTTGTGGGACATGATCTCGATGCATTCGATAAATGTGCAAGTATCGTATCTGTTGATATAGAGAAGGCTGAGCTTCTTAAGGATGGTATTCATATTGATGTTCCAATACATGGGGACGCTAAAGACTTTTTGTCAAAATTAAATTATAAATTAAAGTCTACTTTTGGGCTATCGGATAGTTTTAATTACTCGGTTTGGGCAGAGAAGTGTATCGAAAAGAAAAAAAGTAAATCTTTAGTCTTCAGCAGTAAAAAATCTAATCCTATAGACCTGTATCATTTTGTTAGTAAAATAGATGAGCTGTCAAACGATAGACATATTTTTGTTAGTGATGCTGGATCTTCTTATTTTGTTTGTGGTCAAAGTTTGTCATTCAATAATAGCAGAAGAGAAATAACATCTGGAGCTTTTGCGTCAATGGGACTTGCTATACCGTTATCTATAGGGTGTTGTGCTTCTGATAATAGTATCCAAGTTTTAGCCGTTACTGGAGATGGTTCTTTGGAAACCAATATACAAGAATTAAAAACATTATCTACTTATGGATTTGATGCTAAAATATTTGTAATCAATAACGGGGGTTACGTATCTATAAGAAATACCCAAGATAAATTATTTGGTGGAAGATATATAAACTCTGATCAAGTAGAGACTAACGAAATTTTAGATTTTTTCAAAGTAGCAGATACTTTTGGGGTTAAATATTTTTTAATAGATGATTTCTGCAAAATAGAAGAAGTCTTTAAGAAGGTAACGAGTTTTAGAGGTCCAGCTTTGGTGGAAGTTGTGTGTGATAATAAACAAAAAATAGTAAATTGTTATTAGGTTATAAAATGATAAAGAGAGAACTAATTAAAAAAGCCAAAAGTTTAAGGCTGAAGGTTTTAGAAGATATCTATAGAGCCAAGAAGGGGCATATAGGAGGAACCTATTCTGCTTTGGATATCTTTGTGTATTTATATTATGGAGACTATGGTTTACGTCACTATATAGATAGTCAACCTTATGAGAATAGAGATAGACTAGTAGTGGGTAAGGGTCATGCTTGTTTGGCTTTATATAATATATGGGAAGATATTGGCATCATAGAAAAAGGGTTGGTAGATGACTATGGTAGCAATGGTTCTTTATTAAGTGGACAATTGAATATCAACACAAATGGAGTTGAGTATAGCTCAGGATCTCTTGGTCATGCCATTGGCATAGCTTCTGGAATGGCAATGGCTGGTAGGATGGATAAAAAAAGATATCACTCTATTGCTCTAATAGGCGATGGAGAATGTGCTGAGGGATCTATATGGGAAGCAATAGAATTTGCAGGAAAACAAAAATTAAAAAGATTAATATGTATAGTTGATTTTAATAGGCTAGGAGTTACAGAGGTTCTTGATAATGACGAAGAGTTGTTAAGGGAAAGAGTAATGACATACGGATGGGATTGTAATATTATAGATGGTCATGATTTTGATAAAATAGAATGGGTAATGAGAGCAAGAAGGATACAGCCGAAACCACATATGATAATTGCTAAGACTATAAAAGGTAAGGGTATTTCATTTATGGAAAATGGACTCAAATGGCATCACTCAGTTCCTTCAGAGGAAGAATATCAAACAGCCAAGAAAGAGTTGGAGTAATTATTATGGATATGAGAGACGCTGTGTTTGGGGAGATTATTACATCGGCTAGGAAAGATACTAATGTTGTTTTAATAGTAGCCGATGCAGATGCATTTGGGATTCGTCAGTTTAAGGAAGAATTTTCAAGTAGATTTTTTAATGTTGGTGTTGCGGAGCAAAACATGATAAATGTTGCTTGTGGTCTTGCTTTAAGTGGCAAGAAAGTTTTCATTTGTGCTTTAGCTCCGTTTGCTACATACAGATGTTTTGAGCAGATAAAGGCTAATATGTGCAGTATGCGTCTTCCAGTTTTCATCATAGGTTTGGGGATAGGTTTGTCTTTTGGTTTTGATGGACCAACTCATCATACTACTTGTGATATTGGAGTTATGTCAAATGTGCCTGAGCTGTCTATTTATAATCCTTCTGATGATATATCAGCAGCAAATTGTGTTAGGTCTGCTTATGCAAGAGGACTACCATCTTATATAAGAGTTGATAAGGGGGACAAAGGTTCCTTCTATAATAATAAAACAGATTTTACTAATGGTTTTTGTGTTTTGTCTGAATCTGAAAAGTTTTGTGAAGATGATGTAATTATTTCTACTGGTATATGCACTCAGTATGCTATGTCTTATAAGCATGGTCTTAAAATTATAGATATGTTCCGAATTAAACCGATAGAAAAGAATGCTTTGTTGAGAGAATTGGAAGGTTTCAAAAGGATAATTACTTATGAAGAACATGTTTCAAATACTGGTCTTGGAAGTATTATTGCTAATTTGATTGCTGAAGAAGGTTTAGGAATTTCTCTTAAAAAAATAGCTCTGCCTGAAGAACAATGTTTTATTAATGGGAACAGAGAATATTTACATAAAAGATATAAAATAGATCCAAGGTATGTCGGTAAAGCATGGACTGGATATTCAATATAATTTTTTGGAGATAATATGTGTTGGCTAGATAAAAAATCTGTGAATCAGATGTTTAAGTTACGAGATAAATATAACATAAATACATTTGTAGAAACTGGTGTATTTAGAGGGGTTAATGTTCGATTTCATTCATTTCATTGGGATAAAGTTTTGTCTTGTGATATCTCTGATGAATATCTAGATATATCGAGAGAATATAACAAGGATAGAGACAATGTTGTTATAGAGAAACAA
>Ga0307377_10003926_pt1 | contig 16482 bp, 17 predicted proteins | sample TR3MG_FD_202535 | JGI IMG/M metagenome (GOLD analysis project Ga0307377, IMG submission 202535) | Soil microbial communities from Risofladan, Vaasa, Finland - TR-3 | ecosystem: Environmental > Terrestrial > Soil > Coastal area > Acid sulfate soil | place: Finland: Risofladan, Vaasa | collected... | reverse complement strand
CGTCGACCACGTTCACCATGGGCAAGACGACAACGAGTCTCGACGCGGTCCGACGCGGCGACCTGATCGTGGCGGTCGGACCGGCGATGTCGGGCGTCACGCGCGCGGTCGACGCGACGCGGGTCTGGATCGGCGCCCGTGACGACGACGCGCTGCACCACGCGTTGTTGCAGCACCGCGAGGCGGGACGACGTCACCACCGCTAGGGACGTTCCACGGATTCACAAGGCTACCGGGCAACCATTGGTTGCCCGGTAGCCTTGTTTGATGCCACGCCTGAGTCACCGCATTCCCGAGACACCCTGGCGCGCAACGAGCACGTGGGCCCTGCGCCCGCGCATGATCGGTCCGCTGCTGGGGGGGCTGAGCCTCTTCGGCGTCGGTGAGGGGCTCTTGGTCGCGTCACACTGGGGTGCGACTCCCTGGACCGTTTTCGCCCAAGGCCTGGGACATCGTTTGGGGGTGTCCATCGGATGGTCGACCATCCTCATCTCGTTGAGCGTCTTGATCGCGTGGTGGCCGCTTCGCGAGAGGCCGGGCGTGGGAACCCTGGCGAACCTCGTGGTCATCGCCTGGGTACTGGATCTCACGGCGTCTCACGTCGTCACCCCGTCGAGTCCGGTCCTGCGTGCACTGTTGATGGTCGCGGGCGTGGCCGCGATCGGCGTCGGCAGTGCCTTCTACCTCACGACGGGACTGGGTCCCGGGCCGCGCGACGGCCTCATGACGAGTCTGCATCGTCACCTGCACGTGAGCGTCGTCTACGTGCGACTGAGCCTCGAAGTGGCCGTCCTGCTCGTGGGCTGGTCGCTCGGTGGCGTCGTGGGCGTGGGCACCGCCTTCTTCGCAAGCACCGTCGGTTTCAGTATCGGCTTGAGCCTGCGACTGCTCGAGGCCCTGACGCACAGGAGGCCCGCGTGATCGACAGCGCGCATCTCACCCAGTTCTTCGTGGCGTCGATCCTCATCATCATGGTGCCCGGACCCAGCGTCTTGTTCACTCTCGCTCGCGGCGTCGCGTGGGGACGGTCCGTCGCCATCCTGTCAGTCCTCGGTAACAGTCTGGGCACCCTGTTGCTGTCTTTGGTGGTGGCCCTGGGCCTCGGGCCACTGCTCGCTCACTCCAAGGTGTTCTCCGTGGTACTCGAGATCGCGGGCGGTTGTTACCTGCTCTACCTCGGCGTGGACGCGTTGCGACACCGTCACGAACACGCCCAGGCGATGACCCAACGCGAGGCGCAACGTCCCGCCCGACGGCGCATCATCCGTCAAGGATTCACGGTCGGCGTCCTCAATCCCAAGTCGCTGGTGTTCTTCGCTGCGGTCTTTCCCCACTTCGTCAACCGTTCGCGCGGCCACATTACCCTTCAACTCGTCGTCCTGGGCGTGGTCTTCAGTGTGATGGCGTTCTTCAGTGACGGGACGTGGGGGCTCATCGCGGGGACGGCCCGACAGTGGCTCTCGGGTTCGCCGACGCGACTGGTGATACTGCGATCCATCGGCGGCGCCGTCATGTGCGTCCTGGGCCTCTTGATCCTCATCAGCGCGCTGACCTCGTGATGGCGCGGCGCGGCGCGGCGCTCGTCGCGCGCTACTTACACTGCTGGGGACGAAGGAGTCACGATGACGATGCACGGTGGTGGGCGAGCGGGGATGTCCTCGATGCGACGGAACCGCGACATTCTCGAACACCGCATCAAGAAGGGCACCCTACCGAGGATGCTCACGTTCGCCCGGTCGTATCGACCGTTGATCCTCGTCTTCTTGTTCGTGGTGGTCCTCGACGCGGCGGTGAGTTCCGTCGCGCCCCTGGTGTTGCGAGCCATCCTCGACGTCGGCATCAAGGAGAAGCGTCAGGGCCTGGTCATCGGACTGTCGCTCCTGACCGCGCTGTTGGCGCTGGTGGACGCCGGGCTATCGCTCTTCGAACGACGCGCGTCGGCGGTGATCGGCGAGAGTCTGATCTACGACCTGCGCGCCCGGGTGTACCGCCACATCCAGGAGATGCCGGTGGCCTTCTTCTCGCGCACCCAGACCGGCGCCCTCATCAGTCGTCTGAACAATGACGTCATCGGCGCCCAGCAGGCGTTCACCGACCTGTTCTCCAATGTGGTGGGTAACGCCGTCCTCCTCGCCATCATCTTGAGCGTGATGTTTTACTTGAGTTGGCCGATCACGTTGGTGGCTCTCATCCTGCTTCCCGTCTTCCTGCTGCCGGCGCGGCGGGTCGGACGCCGTCTGGGCACCTTGTTCCAGCGGGGCATGGAACTCAACGCCGAGATGAACATGGTCATGAGCGAACGATTCAACGTGGCCGGCGCCATGATCGTCAAGCTCTTCGGTCGACCGCGCGACGAACTGGCGTACTTCGAGGCACGGGCGGGGCAGGTGCGCGACATCGGAATCCGCCAGGCCACCTACCAGCGATTCTTCTTCGTCGCGCTGTCACTCACCGCCTCGCTCGCCACGGCGTTCGCCTACGGCTTCGGCGGGGTCGCGGTACTGCACGGTTCGTTGGCCGTCGGCACGCTGGTGGCGCTACAGCTCTACCTGGCGCGCCTCTACGGACCCCTGACGCAACTCTCGAACCTCAATATCGACTACATGTCGGCGATGGTCAGCTTCGAACGACTCTTCGAGATCCTCGACCTCGAGCCGATGATCAAGGACTCACCCGACGCGCGAGCGATACCCGAGGGACCGGCGACGCTGCGCTTCGACCACGTCGACTTCGAGTACCCGGGGGCCGAAGAGGTGTCCCTGGCGTCGCTCGAGGCCGTGGCCACCCTCGAGCGTGTCCAACGAACGCCCGTCCTACACGACGTCTCCTTCGAGGTCGCACCGGGGACCATGACCGCGCTCGTGGGTCCATCGGGCGCCGGCAAGACCACCATCTCACTACTGGTGTCGCGTCTCTACGACGTGACGTCCGGGGCGGTCGTGATCAATGGCGTCGACGTGCGCGACGCGAGTTCGGTGTCGCTGAGCGCCACCGTGGGCGTGGTCACCCAGGACCCGCATCTGTTCCACGACACGATGCGGGCCAACCTCTTGTTCGCGCGACCCGAGGCCACCGACGAGGAGATCCACCAGGCGCTGGTCGCCGCCCAGATCGCGCCACTCGTGGCCAGCCTGCCCCTCGGTCTGGACACCGTGGTGGGCGAGCGCGGCTATCGCCTCAGTGGAGGCGAGAAACAGCGCGTCGCCCTGGCGAGGTTGCTGCTCAAGGCTCCGCGACTTGTGGTGCTCGACGAGGCGACCGCCCACTTGGACAACGAGAGCGAGGCCGCGGTGCAGCGGGCGCTCGACCAGACGATGCGCGAACGGACGTCATTGGTCATCGCGCACCGACTGTCGACGGTGCGCAACGCTGATCAAATCCTGGTGATCGACGAGGGACGGATCGTCCAGCGCGGCACCCACGACGAGCTCCTCGATCGCGGGGGACTGTACCGGGACCTCTACGAGACCCAGTTCGCCTCGCAGCACCTAACCCATCGAGTGAGCACCGCCGTCGACGTGGATGACCGAGGCCGAGGTGCCTCGTAGGAGAGGTGAGAGCAGCGCGATGGCGGCGTCGGCGACCGGGGACGAGTCGTTGACGTCCCAACCGAGTGGTGCGCGGTCCGCCCACGTGTCCTCGAACACCTGGAAGCCGGGGATGGATTTGGCGGCGATGGTGCGGATCGGCCCGGCGGCGAGCATGTTGACCCGGATTCGGTCGGGTCCCACCTCGCGCGCTAAGTACCGTCCCAACGACTCGAGACCGGCCTTCATCACACCCATCCAGTCGTAGAGCGGGTAGGCACGGGTTCCGTCGAAGTCGAGCGCGATCACCGACGCGCCGCCCAGGGCCTCGCTCTTTTGCAGCAGCGGTCGAAACGCGCCGACCAGCGAACTCAGCGAGAACGTCGAGACGTGCAGCGCCGTCGCCACGTCCTCGAAGGGTGCGACGAACATTCCGCCGCCCAGGCACGTCGGGGGGGCGTAACCAATGGCGTGCACCAGACCGTCGAGTCGACCGAAGCGATCACCCACCTCCTGCACCGCGGCGGCGATCTGGGAGGGGTCGGTCACGTCGAGTTCGATGACCTCACCGATCTCTCCGAGTTTGCGCGCCGTTCGCCGGGTGAGGGCCAGCCCGCGGCCCGCACCCGTCACCGCGATGGTGGCGCCCTCTTCGAGCGCACGCCGGGCGATGCCGTAGGCGAGCGAATCGTCGGTGAGCACGCCGGTAATCAAGATACGGTGATTGGTCAGTATTGCCATCTTGTTAGCGTACTGAAGTTAAACAATTGAAAGGGTACGCCATGAGCACCGTCGGCATTTTGGGGGGCACGGGTCCGGCCGGACAGGGAGTGGGCCTGCGTCTGGCCAGTGCGGGCTACGACGTGGTCCTGGGATCACGCGACGCGCAGCGGGCCACGGGTGTCGCCCACGCTCTTGACGTCCGCGGCAGCGGGACGCTCACGGGAGCCACCAACGAAATCGCCAGCTCCTGCGACGTCATCGTGGTCGCGACGCCCTGGGACTCCGCGGTCTCGACGGTCACCGGACTGCGCGAGCACCTCGCGGGCAAAGTGGTGATCTCGATGGTCAACGCCCTCGTGCGCGAGGGTCGCGAACTGGTGCCGCTGTATCCGCCACGTGGCTCCATGGCCGCGCAACTGGCCCACGCGCTGGTCGACTCCAAGGTCGTGGGCGCCTTTCACCACCTGCCCGCCTCCGAGATGATGAATCTCGACAGCGAACTCGACGCCGACGTCGTCGTGTTCTCGGACCACGCGCACGCCCGTGAACAGGTGGCCGAGATGGTCGAGGCGATGCCGGGTCTGCACGCGGTGGTCGCCGGCACGATGTCGCTCGCCAGTGCGGTCGAGGCGTTCACCGCGGTGTGCATCTCGATCAACATCCGCCACAAGGCCCACAGTTACGTCAAGTTGGCGGGGCTCACGCACTGATGCGCCTCTACGACAGCGCCCGACGGGGCGTCCATCCCATGGAGCCCGGTCCCATCGTGTCGCTCTACAGTTGCGGCATCACGCCCTACGACGCGGCGCACATGGGTCACGCGTTCGTCTACCTCACCTTTGACGTGCTGCAGCGTCGGTTGCGCGACGCGGGCCACGAGACGCGTTGCGTGCGCAACGTGACCGACGTCGACGACGACATCCTGCGCAAGGCACGACAGCTCGGCGTCAACTACCTGGACCTCGCGGCGCGCGAGATGGCGACGTTCGAGCGCGACATGCAGTTGGTGAACCTGCTGCCGGTGTACTCCGAACCCCGGGCCACCGGGGCGATCCCGGAGATCTTAACGATGATCGACGAACTCTTCGCCGGTGGTCACGCCTACGAGAACCGGGGATGGGTGTACTTCGAGGCATCCACCTTCGAACACTTCGGCCAGGTGAGCCACGAGGACAGAGAGTCGATGCTGGCGCTCGCCGCGCTGCACGGAGGCGACCCGGGGGACCCGAAGAAGCGCGACCCCCTCGACTTCGTGCTCTGGCAACCCTCGCTCGATGACGAGCCGGCGTGGGAATCGCGCTGGGGCGCGGGACGTCCAGGTTGGCACATCGAATGCTCGGCTCTCGCGCGCCGAGAACTCGGCTCGACGATCGACGTGCACGGGGGCGGTCGCGACCTCGCCTTTCCCCATCACGAGTGCGAAGCGGCGCAAAGCGAATCGGCGACCGGGCAGCGTTTCGCGCGGCACTGGCTGCACGTCGGTCTAGTGGGCCTCGACGGGGTGAAGATGTCCAAGTCCCTCGGCAACCTCGTCTTCATCTCCCAATTGGTCCAGCGCGCCGAACCCGCGGCGGTTCGGCTGGCCCTGCTCGACCAGCATTACCGCCGAGACTGGGAGTGGCACGATGAGCTCCTGGCGCGTGCGCAGTCTCGCCTCGCGACGTGGCGCTCAACACTCAATGGTCGAGCCAGCTCGGTGCTCGACGACGTCCGCGACGCCCTCGATGACGACCTCGACTGCCCCAGCGCACTCGCCGCGGTGGACGCGGCCGCGCACGCCGGGGCCACCGTCGCCCCGGCCGCCGCGCTGCTCGGCATTACGCTGTGAGCGACGAAAGGTGTGATGTCGGTGATTGATGTCCAACTCCCAGACGGCAGTGTCCGTTCGCTGGACGACGGTTCGAGCGCTCGGGACCTCGCGACGGCGATCGGCTCGCGACTCGCTCGCGACGCGATCGCGGCGCAGGTGAACGGTGACTTGACCGACCTCACCCGTCCCCTGCACGACGGCGACCGCGTCGCCATCGTCACGCCGGCGAGTGACGTCGGACGAGACGTGCTGCGTCATTCGACCGCGCACGTGCTCGCCCAGGCCGTGTTGCGACTGTGGCCCGGCGCGCACTACGCGATCGGTCCGTCGATTCGTGACGGTTTCTACTACGACTTCGAGTTGCCCCAGGGCGCGAGATTCAGCGACGACGACCTCGAACGCATCGAACACGTCATGCGAGCCATCGTCGCCGAGGACCAACCGTTCCTACGATCCGAGTACTCGATCGAGGAGGGACTCGAACTCTTCAAGGACCAGCCCTTCAAAGTCGAGATCATCTCGGGCGTGCGCAGCGGCGCCAACCCCGAGGACGCGGGCGAAGTCGCGGGGTCGGTGGTCTCGACGTACTCGAACACTCCTGAGTTCCAGGATCTGTGCCGGGGTCCCCACGTCCCCTCAACCAAGCGACTCGGGCATTTCAAGCTCATGCGCGTGGCGGGGGCGTACTGGCGCGGTGACGAGAAGAGGCCGCAACTCCAGCGCATCTACGGGACGGCGTGGGAATCCAAGGAGGCGCTGGCGGCGCACCTCACCCAGCTCGAAGAGGCTGAGAAGCGCGACCATCGCCGACTGGGTTCGGAGATGGACCTGTTCTCCTTCCCCAGCGAGCTCGGCCCCGGCCTCGCGGTGTTTCACCCCAAGGGCGGCACCATGCGTCGCGTGATGGAGGAGTATTCGAGAGGACGCCACGTGGCGGGGGGCTACGAGTTCGTCAACTCGCCCCACATCACCAAGGCCGAGCTGTTCGAGACATCGGGACACCTTGAATGGTTCGCCGACGGCATGTACCCGCCCATGGAGCTCGACGACGGTCAGCAGTACTACCTCAAACCGATGAACTGCCCGTTCCACATGCTGATCTTCAAAGCCCGCCAGCGCTCGTATCGCGAATTGCCACTGCGAATGTTCGAATTCGGAACGGTGTACCGCTACGAGAAGTCCGGAGCCGTGCACGGTCTGACCAGGGTCCGCGGCATGACCCAGGACGACGCTCACATCTTCTGCACGCGCGAGCAGATGGCTCAGGAGCTCAGCGAACTGCTCACGTTCGTACTGGGCCTACTGCGTGACTTCGGACTCAACGATTTCTACCTGGAGCTCTCGACGCGTCCCGAAGGCAAGGCGGTCGGCAGTGATGAGGAGTGGAACGAGGCGGAAGCCACTTTGGCGGACGTCGCGCGTGGCGCCGAACTCGAATTGGTGCTCGACGAGGGCGGCGGCGCCTTCTACGGTCCCAAGATCTCGGTACAGGCGCGCGACGCCATCGGACGCACCCACCAGCTCTCGACGATCCAACTGGACTTCCAGACGCCTCAGCGCTTCGAGGCGAGCTTCATCGCCGCTGACAATGCGCGTCATCGACCCATCATGATCCACCGCGCACTCTTCGGCAGCGTGGAGCGCTTCATGGCGATCCTCATCGAGCACTACGCCGGCAACATGCCCACGTGGATGAGCCCCGAGCAGGTGGTGGTGCTCGGGGTACGCGACGACCACGACGACTACGCGCACGAAGTGGCCTCTGCCCTTCGCCTCGACGGGGTACGCGTCAGCGTCGAACTGGCCAACGAACCCCTGGGTTCTCGCATCCGTCGCGCCAAACTCGAGAAGGTGCCCTACATCCTCGTCGTCGGCGACGACGACGTGGCAGCGGGTACCGTGGGGATCAACGCCCGGGGAGCCAACGACCCCGAGCGCGGTGTCGGCGTCGAGACGTTCCGCGCTCGCCTGCGCGACGAGATCGCCCAACACGGCTCACCGGAGCTCGCCCGTGCCACTTGACCGGTTCGCGGCTTCGTGGCGCGAGGCGTACGTGTCGGGACCCGACGCGGCGTCGCACGCGAGCGATGAGGGGATCTGCGTCTTTTGCGCGTTGTCGCAGTTGGCGCCCTCGAGCGATTCGGGTGTGGTGTGGCGCGACGAGTTCAGTTTCGTCACGCTCAACGCCTTCCCTTACGGTTCAGGCCACTTGTTGGTGTTGCCGCGGCGACACGTGGCGTCCCTGCTGGAGTTGAACAACGACGAGTACAGCAGCTTCGTCTGGACGATTCGTCGCACGGTCGCCGCCCTCGAGGTCGCCTACCACGCCGACGGCATGAACGTCGGAATGAACCTGGGTCAAGCCGCCGGAGCCGGGATTCCCAAGCATTTGCACGCCCACGCGCTACCCAGATGGAACGGCGACACGAATTTCATGAGCACGATCGCCGAAACCCGCGTGCTGCCGGAATCACTGGTTTCGACGTGGGAAAAGGTCGTCGACCAATTTGAGTAAGTCGCGACCGAATCACCCTCGGTAGACTTCGGGCGTGGACCTGGGAGATTGATGTTCGACGGTAAGTTCCGCCAATCCGTAGACGCCGCCACCGCCCCCGTGGGCCGGTGGTTGGTTCGCGTCGGGTTTTCCGCCGACGTACTGACCGGGTCGGGCCTGGTGTTCGCGGTGGCGACGGCGTGGTGCATTGCGGTGGGGTACTTCTTCCTCGCCATCGTCCTGCTGATTCTCACCGGGGCCCACGACCTCCTCGACGGCGCCGTCGCGAAGGCCTCGCACCGCGCGAGTCAGCGCGGCAGCTTCTTCGACTCGGTCGTCGACCGGGTCGCCGATGCGGCGCTCCTGGGTGGCGTGACCTTCTACTTGGAACGTCAGCACCCCGGAGAGCTCGTGCTCTTGCCCTTCGCGCTCTTAACGACGTTCTTCCTGATTTCCTACCAGCGTTCGAAGGCCGAGAGCCTCGGTCTGGCCGCCAAGGGCGGTCTGATGGAGCGCGCCGAACGGCTGGTGCTCCTCGGCGTGGCCCTGCTGTCACCGACAATCTTCGTGCCGGTGCTCTGGATCATGTTGTTCCTCACCACCATGACGGCCCTGGGCCGTTTCTGGCGAGTGTGGCAGGTGGCCGCTCGACCGGCCCCGCGGACGGTGATCGAGCGCACGTCGCGCGCCCACGTACGCCGCCCGCACCGACTCAGCCGTTCCTCGCGTCACTAGGCCGTGGCGTCTCGCACGAAAGTATTGCTCTATAAGACCCTCGCGACGGTGCTCGAGGGCCTCCCCGAGCGTGTGGACGTCGCTCTGGCGCGACGCGCGGCAGTGAGCGTCGGGCTGCGCTCGGCCAGTCGCTCGCACCTCGAGCACAACCTCGCGCGAGTGCTCAGGTCCCCCGGTTCGCCCGTCGATCCCCTCGTGTTGGAGCGCTTCGTTCGCCGAGGATTCGCCCACTACGGCCAGTACTGGGCGGAGGGGGCGAAGTTGCCCGCCCTCAGTCACGACACGATCACGCGGCGTTTTCGCATCGCCGAAGGACTCGAGCATCTCGAAGACGCCTTCGCCCAGGGTCGTGGTGTGGTGATCGCCCTGCCTCACATTGGCTCGTGGGAGTGGGGTGGTTCCTATATCGCGAGCCTGGGGATGCCGATGACCGCCGTCGCCGAACAACTCGAACCCGAGGAGCTCTTCGACTGGTTCCGGGCCAAGCGCGAGGCGATCGGCATCCACATCGAGGGTCTCAACGCTCAAGCCAGCGGCAAGCTCTTGCAGGTGCTCAAGGACGGGGGAGTGGTCGGCTTGCTCTGCGACCGCGACATCCAAGGCGGCGGCGTCCACGTGGAGTTCTTCGGCGAACGCGTGACCCTGCCGGGAGGACCGGCGACCCTGGCCCTGCGAACCGGGGCGGTGCTGTTGGCCGCCGCGTGCTACATGGGCCCCGGGGACGACCACTTCGCCGTGGTGACGCCGCCACTCGAAGCCGAACGCGAGGGTCGCTTGCGTGAGGACGTCACTCGCGTCACGCAGATGGTGGCGCACGAGCTCGAGGGTCTGATCCGTCGGGCCCCTGAGCAGTGGCACGTCCTCGAAGAGCGATTCGAGACGACGTGAAGAGCGCCGGGGCCATTCGCCGCGTCTCGATCATCTCGCCCTACGCGCTGAGCGTCTTCGGTGGCGTGCAGGAACAGGTCGTGGCGATGAGTCGCGAATTGTCACGTCGCGGCCTCGACGTCCAGGTGCTCGCCCCTGACCAGTCAGACCAGAGCCACGTCGACACGCCGGCTCAACTGGTACGCCTGGGCCCCTTGGTCAGTGTCCGCGCCAATGGGTCGCGCGCGCCACTCACGTTGTCGGCGCGCGCGTCGCGCGAGGCGTACGCACGGATCGGGACCTTCGCTCCCGACGTGGTGCATTTCCACGAACCCTTCGCGCCACGCCTCGGATGGCGGACGTTGCGCGCGCATCGCGTCGCGGCCGTGGGGACCTTTCATCGCAGTGGCACGGGACCAGCGCTGTCACTCGCTGCGCCACTTCTGCGACGATGGACGCGCCACCTCGATGTCTGCGTCGCGGTCTCGGCGCAAGCGGCGCACACGGCCGCATCCTCCTACGGCGTGACACCCACGACGCTCTTCAACGGCTTTGAGACCGAGCGCTTCACCGAGTTCGACCGAGAGCCGCAGACTCGAGTCACCGTGATCGTGGTGGGGCGCCTCGAGGAGCGCAAGGGCGTGGCGACCGCGATCACCGCGGTTCGCCGGCACAACGCGAGCGCCGCGACGCCTTGGCGTCTCGTCGTCATCGGCGACGGACCCGAGCGTGCGGACCTGACACGACTCGCCGGCGCCGACGGGGCCGTCGAATTCCTTGGCTCGGTATCCGATGAGGAGAAGCGCCGATGGTACCGGCGCGCCGACGTGTTGGTCGCTCCGGCCACGCACGGTGAGTCCTTCGGCCTCATACTGCTCGAGGCGATGGCGGCGCGAACCCGCGTGGTGGCGAGTGACATTCCGGGTTACCGCGATGCGGCACGGACGCACGCGTTGCTCTTTCCTCGCGCCGACCCCGAGGCGCTCGAACGCGCGATCGACCAGGCCCTGGATTCGCGCGACGACGCCACGCTGGAGGCGGCGCGGGGCTACGCCGAGGGCTGGTCGATGCGTCGACTGATGGACGAGTACCTGGATCTCTACGGCCGCGCGCGAGCGATTTACGGTCGTGGGGTAGCCTGAGGTCATGGCCACCAAGCAGAGTTCGCGTTCGCGGCGCCCCTCGTCAACGAGACAGCGCGGCCCTCGCCATGTGGAGGCCGTTCTCGATCCCACGTGGCAGAATCCCTACGCGCCCTCACCCGCGGAGCGCCAGTCCCATCTCGACGCTGCGCGTCGCTACGCCCTCAAACGATCGATGCCCGTGGCGTACGCCGTAGGCGCTCTCGCGCTGGTGGCGCTGGTGGGGCTGGCCGTCTCGTGGTTGTTCCTCTTCCTCGCCCTGGCTCTGGGGGTGGTCGCGGTGATGGTGGTGCGGCGTGCGAGCAGCCGCTACGAGGAGCGCGCGGCCAACCTGGGCGCCGAGGTCCTCGCGGCGTTCACCACCGGAGGCACATCCAAGGATCGCCAACGCCTCATGACGGTTCTCGACCGACTGACCGCCACGTTCGGCGTCGACGAGGTGAGTGCGTTCATCGTCGAGGATGCGGGCTACAACGCCGCACTCGTGCCCAACGGCCAGAATTTCGCCTTCGTCGTCACCAGTGCCATGATGCGCGAGTTCGAACTCATCGAGCTCGAGGGGGTCGTCGCGCACTGTCTGGCTCGACAACGTCTGGGGATCCTGACGCGAGAGAGCGTCTCGGCGGTCGGCAACGTCTCGTCGTCGCTGCGCCGCGACGTGGCTGGTAGCGGACTGACCTACCGAGCCGACGAGGTTGCCGCGGCGGCCATCCGCTACCCCCTGGGCCTGGCCGGCGCCCTGCGCAAGTGCGCACGTCAGGTGCCGACGTCCTCGTCGTTCTTCGCCTCTGCCCAGTACGACAAGTGGCGCTTCATCTGGTTCGACGTGTGGAGCGACCGCCAGACCCCCGACCTCGCTGACCTCGACGACGTGGAGTTACGAGCTCTCGCCCTCGAGGAGTGGTAGGTACTCTCCTCTATTAGGCTGAGGGCTATGAATTCAGCCCTCACACCTTCTACTGTTGGTTCGGCCCTCGTCAAGCGCGGCCTGGCCGACATGTTGCGCGGCGGCGTCATCATGGACGTCGTGAATCCGGAGCAGGCCAAGATCGCCGAGGACGCCGGTGCGGTCGCGGTCATGGCCCTGGAGAGAGTGCCCTCGGACATCCGTCGAGACGGGGGAGTGGCGCGCATGAGTGATCCCCAGATGATCCAGGAGATCCAGGCCAGCGTCACTATTCCCGTGATGGCCAAGGCGCGCATCGGCCACTTCGCCGAGGCGCAGATCCTCCAGGCCCTCGACGTGGACTACGTCGACGAGTCCGAGGTGTTGACACCGGCCGATGAGGAGAATCACATCGACAAGTGGGACTTCACGGTTCCCTTCGTCTGCGGTGCGACCAACCTGGGTGAAGCGTTGCGCCGCATCGCCGAAGGAGCGTGTCTGATCCGCTCCAAGGGAGAGGCGGGCACGGGTAACGTCGTCGAGGCCGTGCGCCACCTGCGCACCATCAATGCCCAGATGCGTCGACTCGCGAGCGCCGACACGTCGGAACTCTTCGCCCTCGCCAAAGACCTTCAAGCGCCCGTTGCCCTCGTGCAGGAGGTTGCCGCCACCGGCCGGCTACCCGTTCCGCTCTTCTGCGCGGGGGGCATCTCGACCCCGGCGGACGCCTCGCTCGTCCTGCAACTCGGTGCCGAGGCGGTGTTCGTGGGCTCGGGCATCTTCAAGAGCGAGGACCCGGTGCGCATGGCCAAGGCGATCGTCGAGACCACGACGCACTTCGAGGACGCCGCAATCGTCGCCAAAGTCTCAACGGGACTGGGTGCCGCGATGCGTGGCGCCGAGACCGCGTCCCTCGAACAGCGCCTGGCCGAGCGCGGTTGGTGATGCGCCACGTCGGCGTCTTGTCGCTACAGGGTGACGTACGTGAACACGTCGCCACTCTTGAGAACCTCGGGACTCACGCGCGTCGCGTGCGACGCGTCGAGGACCTCGAGGGCATCGATGGTCTGGTCATTCCCGGCGGCGAGTCGACGGCGATCGCTCACCTCTTGATCACCTCGGGTCTGCGAGAGCCCCTGCAGACGCTGATCGACGACGGGATGCCGGTCTTTGGCACGTGTGCGGGTCTGATCTTGCTAGCGACCGAGGTCCTCGACGGACGCGAGGACCAGTGGAGCTTCGACGCGCTCGATGTGGCGGTGCGACGAAATGGCTACGGTCGACAGACCGCGAGTTTCGAGTCACCCGTGCGCCTCGGTGACCGGGGTACGGTACCGGGTGTCTTCATTCGCGCTCCGCGGATTGAACGCTGGGGACCCGCCGTCACCGTATTGGCGCGCCACGACCACGGCGACGGCGAGCACCCCGTCCTCGTGCGCCAGGGGGCGTTGTGGGGTTGCTCGTTCCATCCCGAGCTCACCAGCGACGTTCTCGTTCACGGATTGTTCCTCAACGCGCTGCAAGAAGCGTTACGATAACTAGGCCCTATTGAGGGCAGGAGGAAACATGTCCGGCCATTCGAAGTGGGCGACCACGAAGCACCGCAAGGGTGCCAAAGACAGTGCACGCGCCAAGGTGTTCGCCAAACTGATCCGTCAAGTCGAGGTCGCCGCGCGCGAGGGCGGGGGGGACCCCGCGGCCAACGCCGCCTTGCGAACGATGTTCCAGAAGGCCCGTGAGGCGTCGGTGCCCATCGACACCATCGAGCGCGCGATCAAGCGCGGCACTGGCGAACTCGAAGGCGTTCGCTACGAGGCGATCTCCTACGAGGGCTACGCCCCCGGCGGTGTCGCGATCATCATCGAGACGCTCACCGACAACCGCAATCGCACGAGCGCCGAGATCAAGCACCTCCTGTCGAAGAACGGCGGCAACATCGCCGAGCCCGGTGCGGTGTCGTGGCAGTTCGATCGCAAGGGACTGATCGAGGTCAAGGGCCCACTCGACGAGGACCAACTCCTCGAGTGGGTGCTCGAAGCGGGGGGTGAGAACTTCTCCGCCCAGGGCGAGAATTTCGTCATCACCACCGAACCCACGGACGTGGGAACCGTGCGTGACGCCCTCGAGGGTTACGGCCTCAACGTCCTGAGCGCCGACCTGACGCTGGTCCCTCAGAACCTCATCCCGGTGGACGACGAGGGCGAGGCGAAGAAGGTGCTGCGACTCATGGACGCCATCGACGACCACGACGACGTGCAGAACGTGTACGCCAACTTCGACATCTCCGATGACATCCTGGCGAACTTCGAGGAGTAATCCCTCGCCGCTGCCGGCGAGCGCATTACAATCGAACATATGTTCGTACTCGGAATCGACCCCGGTCTGACCCGCTGCGGATTCGGATTGGTGCAGGGCTCCCTGGACGGCACGGAATCGTTTCGGGCGGTGCACGCGGGTGTGCTCGAGACCGACGCCTCGCTGGAGGTGGAGTTGCGGTTGGCGCAGATCCACGCGGACCTGTCCTCGCTGCTCGAGGAGTTGCGCCCCCAGGCCGTCGTCGTCGAACGTGTCTTCTTCCAGCGCAACGCCAAGACCGCCATCCCCGTCGCCCAAGCCAGTGGCATCGCGGTCGGACTCGCCGGTTCGCGAGGGATATCGGTGCGCCAGTTCACCGCCCAGCAGGTGAAGCTCGCGGTCAGCGGGTACGGCGCCGCCTCGAAGTCCCAGGTGCAGAGAATGGTGGCCCAACTCTGCGGTCTCGCCACGGTGCCAGCACCCGCCGATGCGGCGGACGCGTTGGGTCTGGCCATCACCTATTTCGTCACCGAACGGGTCGAACGACGATTCGCGGCGGCGACGTGATCGGCTGGTTGCGGGGGCGCGTCGTCACGCTGCACCCCTCGGGGAGTTTGGTGCTGGACGTCAACGCGGTCGGCTACGACGTCAGTCTGGCCTCCGGCGAGGAGCTCCGCGTCGGCGACGAGGTGGAGCTCTTCATCCATACCCAGGTGCGCGCGGACGCCATCGTGCTCTACGGATTCCTCACCTACGACGACCGTGAGTTCTTCTCGACCTTGCTGGTGACGCCCGGCGTGGGACCTTCGACGGCGTTGGCCGCGTTGCGCACGATGTCCACCGCGGAGTTGCGCGCGGCGATCGACGGCGGCGACGTCAAACGAATCGCCCAGATCCCCGGCATTGGAACCAAGACCGCCAATCGAATCATCCTCGAACTGCGCGGCAAGGTAGCCGACGCCGTCGAGGTGCCCTCAGCTCGAGGCACCCCGCGCGTCAGCGACATCGAAGAGGCCCTTCGTTCGCTCGGCTACGCGCCCAGTGAGATCCGCGATGCGCTTGAGGGCGTCACCCTCCCCGAGGACGAGTCGGCGGCCCTGCGCACCGCGCTCCAGCGTCTGGGGCGCCGATGACCCGGCGCGACACCGACGTCTCCGCGACGCGGGGCGAGGGCCCGAGCATCGTCGCGCCCGTGGCCTCCGAGGTCGACCGGGGCGTCGAAACAACGCTGCGCCCCACCTCGTTGGCCGAGTTCGTCGGTCAACGTGAACTCGTGGAACATCTGCGCATCGTATTGCGCGCGGCCCAAGCGCGAGGGCAGAGCCCCGACCATTTGCTGTTCGCCGGACCACCCGGTCTGGGCAAGACGTCCCTCGCGAGCATCGTCGCCCACGAGATGGGATCGGGTCTGCGTTCGACCTCCGGACCGGTGTTGGCGCGTCCCGGTGACCTCGTGGCGTTACTGACGGACCTGCACGAGGGCGAAGTGCTCTTCATCGACGAGATCCATCGTCTCCCGCGCACGGTCGAAGAGGTTCTCTACCTCGCGATGGAGGATCGGCGATTGGACGTCATGATCGGGCGGGGGCCTTCCGCGCGATCGATCCGCCTCGACCTTCCGCACTTCACCTTGGTGGGCGCCACCACCCGCACCGGGCTAGTGGCGGCGCCGTTGCGCGACCGCTTCGGCTTCGTGGGAGCCCTCGATCTCTACGAGCGCGAGGAGTTGCGTCACATCGTGGCGCGCTCGGCCGGTCTCCTCGACGTCGCGCTGCGCGGCGACGCGGCCGGGGTGATCGCCCAGCGCGCGCGCGGGACGCCACGTATCGCCAACCGACTGCTACGCCGAGTGCGCGACGTGGCGTCAGTGGGTGGCGACGAGGTGGTGGACGAGGAATTGGCCGCGCGAGCGCTGGACATCTTCGGTGTGGACGACTACGGACTCGACAAAGTCGACCGACGGATTCTGGGGCTGTTGTGCGGCCAATTCGCCCAGTTGCCGG
>Ga0307377_10003922_pt1 | contig 16491 bp, 14 predicted proteins | sample TR3MG_FD_202535 | JGI IMG/M metagenome (GOLD analysis project Ga0307377, IMG submission 202535) | Soil microbial communities from Risofladan, Vaasa, Finland - TR-3 | ecosystem: Environmental > Terrestrial > Soil > Coastal area > Acid sulfate soil | place: Finland: Risofladan, Vaasa | collected... | reverse complement strand
GAAGGTTGTTCTCCGGCAAGGTCGTGCGCGGACAGGAGATGTTCATTCTAGGAATGCCGAACCCTAACCGGGTGCAGACCGTGGCCATGAGCGTCGGTGCAGACCGTATCGCCGTGGAAGAAGTGGAGGCTGGGAACATCGTCGCTTTGTCCGGACTGAAGGACGCCATCTCTGGCGCCACCTGCAGTTCCGACAAGGATATGGAGCCTTTCGAGAAGATATCCCACTACACCGAACCTGTGGTCACCGTGGCCATAGAGGCTAAGCATATGAAGGACCTGCCTAAGCTGGTCGATGTACTGAGGACCGTTGGGAAGGCAGACCCGTCCATTCAGATACAGATTAACCAGGAGACCGGAGAGAATCTGCTGTCCGGCATGGGCGAGCTCCACCTTGAGATCACAAACTATCGCATAGTGAACGACTACAAAGTGGAGATCAAAGCCTCTGCTCCAATTGTGGTCTACCGCGAGCATGTGAAAGGACGGGGGGGCCCGTTCGAGGGCAAGTCCCCCAATAAGCACAACAAGTTCTACATGGTCGTCGAACCTTTAGAGGAAGCGGTCATCGAGGCCATCAAGGCCGGCGATATCAAGACCGAAGGCAAGATAAAGGACCCGAAGGCCCTGGCGAAACAGCTTTCAGACCTAGGTTTGGACAAGGACCAAGCAAAGGGCGTCGTGTGCTTCAAGAACAACAATGTTCTGATCGACACGACCAAGGGTATCCAGAATCTCCATGAGACGATGGAATTGTGCAAGCAGGCCTTCGAAGAGGCCATGAACCTCGGTCCATTGGCTGGCGAGAGGGTCACCGGCATGAAGATCATGTTGGTAGATGCTAAACTGCATGAGGATTCCATCCATCGCGGTCCTGGGCAGGTCATCCCAGCCACTCGATCCGGCATCTATGGCGCCATGTGCCAGGCCGGAAGGGTCCTGCTGGAGCCCATGACGAAGGTCTTCATCAACTGCCCACAAGACATGATGGGCGATGTGACCCGCGAACTACAGGGACGCCGGTCGATCATCGAAGACATCCGTCAGGAACATGACGCCACCATCATAACGGCCAAGGCACCTGTTGCGGAAATGTTCGGGTTCGCTAGCGCCATCCGTGGAGCCACTCAGGGAAAGGCCTTGTGGTCTACTGAGAACTCAGGGTTCGTAAATCTCCCTGGAGAGCTGCAGGAAAAAGTAGTAGGCGACATACGAAAGAGAAAGGGACTGCACCCACAGCCCTACGACGCAGGCTACTATTCCGGCTGAGCTTGAAAAACCGTTATATAGAATGAATAATATCGAGAGGCAACCAACTCATATATATATAGAAAAAAAATGGAGGGAAACAAATGGCTGACAAACCTCACATGAATTTGGTGTTCATAGGTCACGTAGATCACGGGAAGTCTACCACCGTCGGTAGAATGCTGTTAGACACCGGTGCTATCGACCCCTACGTCATCGAAAAGTTCAAAAAGCAGGCTGACGAGAAGGGAAAGGCGACCTTTGAGTTCGCCTGGGTCATGGACAACTTGAAGGAAGAAAGGGAACGCGGTGTGACCATCGATGTGTCTCACAAGCGTTTCGATACTGACAAGTACTATTTCACCGTCATCGACGCTCCCGGTCACAGGGACTTCGTCAAGAACATGATCACTGGTACCAGCCAGGCCGACGCCGCCGTCGTTGTCTGCTCCGGTATCGAGGGGCCCCAGGCCCAGACCAAGGAGCACATTTTCCTTGCCAAGACCTTGGGTGTAAAGCAGATCATCATAGCCATCAACAAGATGGATGCCGTCAAGCCCGCCTTCGACGAGGCCGCATTTAACAAGGCTAAAGCGGAGATCAGCACACTATTGAAGTCCGTTGGTTTTAAACTGGACGACATCCCCGTAATACCCATCAGCGCTTACAAGGGCGACAACTGCGCTAAGAGGTCCGATAACATGCCCTGGTTCAAGGGAGACACCTTGCTTGAAGCCCTCAACAAGCTGAAGCTACCGGCCTCCACAGAGGGTCTGGCCCTGCGCCTGCCTATCCAGGATGTATACACCATCACCGGCATCGGGACCGTCCCTGTCGGCCGTGTCGAAACTGGAATTCTTAAGCCAGAAATGAAGATCATCTTCATGCCATCCAACAAGGTTGGAGAGGTCAAGAGCATTGAGATGCATCACGAGATTATGCCCTTTGCCAAGCCCGGCGACAACGTCGGCTTTAACGTTAGGGGCATAGCCAAGAACGATGTTAAGAGGGGAGATGTTGCCGGCCCGATCGACAACCCGCCCACCGTGGCCAAGACATTTGTGGCTCAGATCGTGGTCCTGAACCACCCAACCGCAATCCCGGTCGGTTACACCCCGGTCTTCCACTGCCACACCGCACAGGTCGCCTGCACTTTCATCGAACTGATGAAGAAGATGGACCCCAAGACCGGACAGGTCAAAGAGGAGAACCCCACCTTCCTTAAGACCGGTGATGTCGCGATCGTCAAGGTCATGCCTACCAAGCCATTTGTCGTCGAGAAGGCGAAGGACTTCCCACAGCTGGGCAGGTTCGCCATCCGCGATATGGGTCAGACAGTGGCCGCTGGTATGTGCATCGATGTTGAAAAGAAGGAGATGTAAACCCTTTTCCACCCTTTCCATTTTGGGGATTAACCTATGGCACAGAGAGCAAGGATATCATTGAGCGGCACCGACCCTATGAAGGTGGACAGTGTCTGTATGCAGATCAAGCAGATCTCCACCCGCACCGGTGTGGCTATTCGCGGACCGATTCCGCTGCCCACCAAGAGGTTGCAGGTACCCTGCCGTAAAAGCCCAGACGGAGAGGGCTCCGAGACATGGGACAGGTGGGAGATGCGCATACACAAGCGCCTCATCGACCTGGATGCGGATGAAAGGGCCCTGAGGCAACTGATGAGGATCCAAGTCCCTGACGGGGTCAACATCGAGATAGTGCTCAGGTCCTGAGATCAAAATCCTTTACCAAATATCTTCTCATTTTTGACCTTACTGTTTTTGTAATCGATATCCTATAATCGTTACCGTGGCCAATCCCACGATCTTCGGCATCGACATCTATGATGTGTTGTTCTTCATCGGGATACTGATCCTGACAATGGCCCTAGCCAGAGGTACGTACGCTTTGGTCAGAAGGGGTTTGGACCTTAGAACAGGAAAAAAAATCTCTAAAATATTCGCCAATCTGGCCCAATATGTCATTTTGTTTCTGGGCGTTGGATACGGAGTGTTTTACGGCCTTCGACTTGACACCGCCGCCCTCGCGGCCTCGATGGGCCTCCTCGGTATCGCCATCGCGTTCTCGTCCCAGCAGATAATTCAGAACTTCGTGGCAGGAATAATGGTTGCGGTCCAACGCCGTATACAGATGGAAGATTGGATCGAGATCACTGATGTAGCTAGCAATAGGGCGGCAAGGGTAGTGGACATATCCTTGACCAAGACCACGCTCAGAGACCCAGGCGGTCGTATCACCATCGTGCCCAACTCAATTCTGATCTCCTCGCGGGTGATCAACTACACCCAATCCGGATTCGTCAGGATCGACATTCCGTTTCCGCTTCCGATCGATGCCGATCGAAAACTGGTGATGGAACTTATCTTGCAGGTGCTGGAAGATCACGAAAAGGTCCTTCCGAACGTTCAGGGGGAGGAACGTTCCGCCTTACAGACCGCTTTGGGAATCCTAAAATTGAAGCAACTCCTAGGCAACAGGATCGACATGGACCAGTTCATTCCACAGGTGTTCGTGAGCGAGGTCACGACGCTCAGGACGATGCTAAGCATCAGGATATGGATAAGAGAGATCCAGCTGCGAGAGAATATCATCTCGGAGATACTGAACGAGGTCCTTGACCGATTGGATAAGGCGGGTCTAAAACCTAATTGAACGCAAGGAACTTAAATCGGACGCTCTTACATAACCAGGATGGAAGAGGTCATTATCTTTGGGGTGTCCGTCACCGATCTCATCGCATTCGTCCTCATAGCGCTGGTCACGATCCTGATAGCGAAGGGGACCAACATATTGGTGAGGCGACTATTGGACGAGCATCTGGCACATAATCATTCCAAGGCCATCGCCAGGATTTATCAGTATGCGGTTCTGACTACAGGTGTCTACCTGGGATTCTGGGAGATACTGGGACTGGACCTGGCCGCATTACTAGCATCGTTAGGCATATTAGGTCTGGGGGTCGCTCTGGCCTCCCAGCAGATACTCATGAACGCGTTCGCCGGATTGCTTCTTTCGGTCATTCGCCCGATCAGGGTCGATGAGTGGGTGGAAGTGTCCGGCCTGCCCTTGACCGGGATGGCCAGGGTAAAGGACATAAACCTTACGAACACGGTCCTCAAGGACTTGGACGGCAGGTTGCTGTACGTTCCCAACTCCTTTATGGTCACCAACAAGGTGATCAACTATTCCCGTGCCGGCTTCGTGGCCATACGCATTCCGGTATGGTTACGTTCTCTGCATAATTTTGACCACATCAAGGTCATCGTATTGGACGTGGCCTACAACAATCTCTACATACTTCCGCACGTGGGGGAGGAGGAGCAGAAGAAGGTATCCAAGATATTCGAGCTCAACAGCGTCCGAAGATATCTGGAGAAGAGGATCGATATGTCCACCTTCGCCCCCAGTATCATAATTAAGGATATTCAGGGAGAGAAGGTTCTGGTCGAGATCAAGATCTGGATAAGGGATATCGCCAGACGCGATCAGATCGTCACCGATTACCTGGACAGCTTGCGGAGAAGGTTCACCGATGAAAACATCGAGTTCGGTGACATTTAGGCCGAGAACTTATTTTATCCGGTTGAGCATACCCAAGGCCGATGCGTAGCGATGCGGTCAAGAAAGGGGTGGACCGGGCCCCACAGCGCAGCCTATTGCGAGCCACCGGTCTGACCGATGAAGATATGGAGAAACCGCTCATCGGTATCGCCAACTCCTGGAACGACGTAGTTCCAGGTCACATCCACCTTAATGAACTGGCCGAAGAGGTCCGCCAAGGTATCATCGAGGCGGGAGGGGTACCCCTGACCTTCGGAGTACCCGGCGTATGCGACGGAGTGGCCATGGGACACTCGGGAATGCGCTATTCTCTGGTCTCTCGCGATGTTATCTCCGACTGCGTGGAGATCATGGTGCAGGCTCATTGCATGGACGGCTGGGTCGGTGTCACAAACTGTGACAAGATCACCCCTGGCATGTTGATGGCTGCCGGAAGAATGGACCTGCCAGCCATTATTCTTACCGGTGGGGCCATGGAGCCAGGGGAGATGGATGGCCGCCCGCTCGACCTACAGAGCGTGTTCGAAGCCTTGGGTGCCAACAAGGCAGGGAAGATGGCCGAAGAGGAGGTCCTAAGGATCGAACGTTGCGCCTGCCCGGGAAAGGGAGCCTGTTCCGGACTTTTCACGGCCAACACCATGGCATGCCTGACCGAGGCCATGGGCATGAGCATCAGCGGTTGCGGCAGCATGCTGGCCACCGATCCTCGAAAGAAAGAGTTGGCCAGGGAGACCGGCAGAAGAATAGTGCAACTTGTAAAAGAAGGAATGAACGCCCGCAAGATCGTAAGAAAGGGGTCCATGATGAACGCCATCATTCTGGACATGGCCATCGGGGGTTCAAGCAATACTGCCCTGCACATACCGGCCATTGCTGCGGATTTCGGCCTGGAGGTCCACCTTAAGGATTTCGATGAGATATCCAGGAACGTCCCTCATCTTACCAGTATCAAACCGAGCGGCCCATATTACATCAAGGACTTTGATAAGGCCGGCGGTGTCCCCGGCATGCTTAAGCGTTTGCGGAACGAGCTATACGACGAGATGACGGTCAACGGGATCAGCATCAGGGAGGTCGCAGATAGAGCCATAATAACTGATGAGGAGATCATCCGGCCACTCTCACGCCCGTTCCACAAGGAAGGGGGCATAGCGGTCCTCTACGGTAACATAGCTCCGGAAGGCTCGGTTGTGAAACAGGCCGCTGTCTCCCCGGAGATGATGACCTTCGTCGGTAAGGCCAAGGTCTTTGATTCCGAGCAGGACGCACACGCCGCCATCTCCGCTAGGAAGATCGAGGCAGGCGATGTGGTCGTCATCAGATACGAAGGACCGAAAGGAGGACCAGGCATGCCTGAGATGCTCTCCCCCACCAGTCTCATTGCTGGAATGGGTCTGTCAGATTCAGTGGCGCTCATCACCGATGGACGCTTCTCGGGGGCCACCAGGGGACCGTGTATCGGACATGTCTGCCCGGAGGCTTTTGACAGAGGACCGATCGCCGCCATCCAGAATGGTGACCGTATCTCCATAGATATCCCCGGGCGAAAGATCGAACTATTGGTCCCGGAAGGAGAGATCGAAAAACGCCTGGCCAAGGTGAAGCTGGTCGATAGGCATCCTACCGGGGTGCTGGCAAAATACCGCCGTATGGTCGGTGGGGCCTCCAACGGTGCGATATGCCGCTGAGCACGAAACCTTTTTATTTATATTTCATTTATGCGGCCACACTGGGCGGGTAGATCAGCTCGGAAGATCGCCTGCTTTGCAAGCAGGAAGTCCCGGGTTCAAATCCCGGCCCGTCCACTTTTTTCTTAAGATCCTTATCCAAGTGGATCTGTGGGAACGAGATCGTTCATTGTAGGCAGAGTGGCCCATAGCGATTTTTCATCACGATCTTATCTGTTAGAGGCGCGGACCTCTGTCGCGATGACCAAAGGGAGCGATGCATTAGAAACATAACAGGGGTAATAACCCATTATAAAACTGAACGATCCACCTTCGATCATCCACCATTTCCAAATTTTGCTTATCAACGGAGAATGCCAAATGATATTCCCCAGTAGGACGATACACTCTCCAGGGTATAAATGGTCAAAGAAGGGTACGAGGAATATCTCAAGGGGAAGAAGGTCGAGGCAGGTCGGATCGGGGCAATGGTCACAAACGTCAAGGATTTCGAGAGATACATCGATTCCTTTGATCACTGCATCGATGACTGTGAAATCGATCTCATGAACGATTTTCTAGCCCAGCTGATCGAAAAGGGTGAGAATTCTCCTGATAATCTCGTAGCTGTGGCCAGATATTGCGCCTTCTGTGACAGACCAGACCTTTTCATCCACTTAGCCACCATCCTGAACTCCTATGACATCCTCCCATTGATGGAGAGGAGGATGGGAGAGATGATGGGAGAGAGCCGCAAGGAGGCGGTGTTCTTCGGGTTCGATAAACCGCCCCTCGGAACACCTCCCGAAGAATATCCTCATCTGACCCACCGGATAATAGAGCGCATGGAGAACGAGCTAACTCCCGATCAATGCCGGTCCGTACTCACTTGGAACTATCATGAGATACCAAAAGAATCGTTTTCGGGAAAGAAGGCCAGGTTCGAAGAGGCTTCCTCCCTGGACGAGTTCCTGATCAAAGAGCATCAGGATCTGGTCAAGGAGCTAAAGGACTGCCTCCGGACGGGCAAGGTCTGGTATGAGCAGGAGGTCACCAAAGAGTTCGTGGACCACGTTGTCTCCGACCAGAGGTTGCAGACCGGCATCCGCAAAGGTGACCGTATAATCTGCGAAAAGGTACCTTTTGATCCCAAGCGGTTTTACACCGAAAGGAACCCCCAATTACGCAGATATCATTACTGCCATTGTCCCCTGGTCAGATCGGCGATCAAGAAGGGTATGCCAAAGATATCCTCATCGTTCTGCTATTGCAGCGCGGGCTTCACCAAGTTACCTTGGGATGTCATATTCGATGAGCCAGTTGAAGTGGACGTACTGAAAAGCGTACTTGCCGGGGACGATAGCTGCGTATTCTCGATCAAGATCCCAGAAGGAAAAATGAAGTGACGAGAATGGTCCCCCTCACCACCCATATTATATTTTTATCGGGTACCGATGGTCATATGATAAATTGAATCGGACGCAGCTATCGTTCAATATTGTAATATAGCGCACAAATAATGAAAATATGATCCCATGGATGGAAGATGCCTACCAGCCTTATTGATGGCCTCATTACTGGTGTTCTCGTCAGGACTGGGCTTATCGTTGTCAAGTCGGACAGCTGCTGGTGATCCAGTGGATATCACCTCGGAGATACTCGAAAGCTGGGATGGTCAGAACGTCATCGATCAGACCGAACGATTGTGCACGATCTCGTCTAGCCATAACGCGTATCGCGTGAGCGGGTCGGAGGGAGCGAACGAGGCCGCCGACCTCATCAGAGACCAGTTCCAGGATTACGGTCTGCAGGTTCATGAAGAGAGCTTTGATCTGCCTATCTGGAACCTATTATCTTCACCGACCATGTTCTACGACATTGACGGAAACATATCTACTACCGAAGACGCGTTGGAATTGGAGTCGTTCAATGCCGATGGGTATAGTATGCCCACCCCCGTTGATGGGGCCCTTTACGAATTGGTCACTCTACCCCTGCCACATATCAGTTATTCCTCAGAGGTCGGGGGAATGCCCATCGACAGGGACACCTGGAATTCCATCAACACCACCGGAAAGGTCCTTATGATGGGAAGAGAGGTCCGATGGTCACCTAATTGGGAACAGGTGTTCAAGGAGAAGTTGGAGTCCGAACCTCCGGTAGCTATCATATTCTTCTATTGGTATTCTTGGATGAGCTACGCCGAGGAGTACTCCCAGTCGTCCACCGGAGGGAGGCCCCTCGGTATCGTTGGCCCGGTGTTCTGGGACCTGAACATCGCCGTAGGTTCGCTCAATTATACCCAGGGACATATGTTGAAAGAACTTGCCCATAACAATTCCGAGCTCCGGGTGAGTATCGAGATACGATCGCGGATCACAGAAGGTCAGCATCGCAACATCATCGCGGACATTCCATCATCCTCCGGCTCGAGCCAGTACGTTATTCTGGGAGCTCATTACGACACGGTCATGTGTGAAGGCTACATCGACAATTCCGCAAGCGTAGCTACGTTGTTGGAGATAGGCAGGATGGTCCAGCAGGCCATGGATTCCGGGAAATTTGAAATGCAGCATGGTCTTCGGATCATTGCCTTTGCGGGTGAGGAGCTTGGTTTGGCCGGTTCCATCAATTATGTGAACGCCCACCGTGATGAAATGGCCGATATTGTTTCGGCCCTCATAGTGGACTGCATCGGTTCTCAGACCTTGCAGGTAACGGACCCGGGTCCTTCAGGGGACTTTGACCTAAGTTCACTGGCAGATATTGCGGCGCAACAGTTGAACAGCTCATATGTGGTGGAGGACATCACTGGTTCGGATCACTCTTCCTTCCTGAACCCCGCTGGTGTCGCCGAGACCTATAATTGGTATTGGCAAGAGGACCTGGACCTCCATGGTGTACAGGGGGTCGTGAGCTCCATGCTGTTCTGTTCCTACCCCATCACCATATATGAAAGTTCGACCGGATCCATACGTGGTCACATTCACACCCCATCCGATTCCATATCGGGGGTCCAGGACACGGATTGGATCAACAAGGACCAGCTACAGGATCAAGCCGAGCTCGTCGCCCTGACCACCCTTTACGCCATCGACATCAGATCCCTGGACCAGGGCTGGGATTGGATATATCTGATGCCGATCATGATGGTCGCGATCATTGTGTGTGGTTACATCATCTTCCGTCAAGTGCAGCGACACCGACCCTAGTCGGATATTATTATCCAACGGGAACCCTTCGTGTTATAAAAATTAAAAAAAGGAAATGGTTTGAAAGAGGTTCAGCCACTGGATCGGCTCTGGGCCTTTATTTTCTCGGCTTCCCGACGGTCTTTGGCCATGTCCTCTTCCAGTTTCTTTTGGTCCATGCGAAGCTCCTCTTGAGTGGGAATCGGACCTAACATGTGCTCCGCCGTGCCGATAGACCTCTCTATGTCCTCCATCTTGGATATCTCGCGCTCCGGCACCTTCTTGGACCCGCCAATGTATTCGGAGATGCCCTCCACCAGCCTGGTGATCTCGAAAGGCAGCACGATCTTGGTGGCCTGCCCCTCCCCCAGCTTCTTGACCGCCTCCAATGATAGGACCGTCAGAGCCTTGGCGTCCAATGTGCTGGCGCCCACGCTTAATATCCTGAGCTTCTGAGCCTCACCTTGGCTTTCCAGAATGATGGCCAACCGCTCACCTTCTGCCTCAAGGATCTTGGACTGCCGCAGACCCTCGGCTTGCAGAACACGGGAGCGCTTCTCACCTTCGGCGTTCAGGATGGCGGCGGTCTTGGCACCATCAGCCTTCAATATGGCCGCCCTCCTCAGTCGCTCGGCGGAGGTCTGCTCCTCCATGGCCTGTTTGACCTTCGGGGCAGGGTCGATCTCCCTGATCTCCACCGCTTCCACCTTGACACCCCATTGATCGGTGGCTTCGTCCAAGATGTCCCTGAGCTTCAGATTGATCTTCTCACGATTTGAGAGTATCTCATCTAGGTCCATGTCACCTATGATGGACCTAAGGGTGGTCTGTGCCAGATATACGGTGGCTAACCGGTAGTCGGTGACCTCGAAGAAGGCTTTCTTGGGATCTACCACCTTCACATAGATGATGGCGTCAACGTTCACCGGCGAGTTATCCTTGGTGATGACCTCCTGACGAGGAACGTCCAGCACCATTGTTCTGAGATCGATCTTGACCGTCTCGTTTATCAGCGGTGCTACATAATTGAACCCGGGATTGAGTATCTTGATATAACTTCCCAATCTGATGTAAATGGCCTGCTCGTAAGGCCGGATGATCTTCACTCCATTTACCACTATGACGATGGCCGCTATAATTGCCAACATCAACAAACCCAATATTTCAGGACCTATTGCCATGATTATCTCCTCGTTAATTTGATCATTAGACCTCTTCCACCGTAACGTGGACTCCCTCGCTCCGAACTACTTTGACGCTCTTGCCGACCATGATGGTACGATCAGAGGTGGCGCTCCAGATGGCATTGGATATGCGGACCTTCCCCCGAAGTGTGTCGGGGTTCACCTCGACCTCTACAATGCCCCGCATGCCTATCAGCGACGTCGCTACTGTGGTCTGCGGCGGTGCAGGCGGAGCTAATCGCTGATAGAGCTTGATGGTCAACAACGTGGTCGGGACAACTATGATAATTGCCGCCAAGGGGGACCACCATGTCAGTAACAGGTCAGGGAACAGTAGCCCTATGCCCCCTAATGCCAAGAGCACAGTGGCCGGCACCAATAGGAACGACCCAGGTGAGCTGAGCTCCACTAGGAGCATTAGCACCCCGATGACGATGAATGCCAGCGAAAGGTCAGTGGCTAGTGTCATGATTTATCCAATGGATGTTTGCATATTTGAAATTTATTTCCATTATAGGATTAGCATGACCCAAATAGGATAAATTATTAGAATGACGTGTCGAAGTGTACCGGAAAAAGGATACTGGGTTCGTTTTTCATATCAGTGGACCGAAAATAATCATTAAATAATGCGGGGGTGGGTATTACAATCAGTGATATCAATGTGCGAAATGGAAGAAGAATTTAGTGGAGGGATGCCCCTGATCGGGGATCCGCTCCCTGACATGGTGGTCAAGACCACTCATGGAATGATGAACATCCCCAAGGATTTCGCTGGCAAATGGATGATCCTGTTCAGCCATCCGGCAGACTTTACCCCGGTGTGCACCACGGAGTTCATAGCCTTCGCCAAGAAGAACTGCGATTTTGAGGATGTCGGGGCTAAGTTGATCGGCCTGTCCATTGACCAGGTCTTCTCCCACATCAAATGGGTGGAGTGGATCGAGGAAAACATGAACGTCAAGATCCCCTTCCCCATCATCGCTGATGACATAGGAAAGGTGGCCATAAGATTGGGCATGGTGCATCCTAGCCGCGGTATGAACACCGTACGTGCCGTGTTCATCATTGACCCCACCGGAAAGATACGCCTGATCATCTACTACCCTCAGGAGGTCGGAAGGAGCATCGACGAGGTGCTGCGGGCCTTGAAGGCACTGCAGTTCACCGACAAGAACCATGTGGCCGCCCCGGAGAACTGGCCTAACAACGATTTCCTGCACGACCGGGTGATCATTCCTCCACCCAGCGACTATAAGACCGCCATGGAGAGGAAGAAGAACGTCGGTAAGGGCAAGGATTGTTACGATTGGTGGTTCTGCACCAAGAAGATATAGACCTCCATGATGAGAGCGACCATCTGACAACTCTCACCTTTTTCCAAACCTTTTTCCTGATTTTCATATTCCCAGAAGGAGAATGGACACCAGCAGGGTGATCAGGGTCACTGGGACCCCTGCCTTGACGAAGTCCCAAAGACGAACCTCTACCCCCATCCCCAATCCCTTCTCCACGACTAGGATATTGGCCGCAGCCCCCAGGATGGTGGCGTTGCCGGCCAGTGTGGAGCTGGAAGCCAACGTTAACCACAAGGTGTCATTGCCCGCCGGGATCGTCGGGGCCAGCAGCATGACCGCAGGTACATTGCTGATCAAATTTGAGAGCACCGCGGAAACGATCGTCAGCCCGGTCACCCCCGCTACGCCCGCACCTATGCCCTCGAAGGAATCGAGCAGGAGCGTCATCAGCCCGGATGTCTCCACCCCCTTGAGCAGAATGAAAAGACCGACAAAGAATAAAAGAAGCGTCCAGTCGACGCCGCGCAGTATCAGGGTCGTACCGGTGTCCTTCTTTATCAGAGGCAGTGACAACATCAGGAAACATCCCCCCACGAAGGCGATGATGGATATGGGGGCTTTCAACCAGGGGGAGATGACGAAACCGATGAACACCGCGATGAGGACGAGCATCACCAAAAAGAACGGGGCTTCCAATTTCGGCTTGGCCACCCCTTTCAGAGATAGGGTGCGGTCGATGACCCTGGGTTCCCCTATTTTCCCATCGAAAACGTTCTTCCTAAAGACCAAGGCCACCGTAAGCACCGCGATAATCAATGATATGACCGCCAAAGGCGTCAAGGCCAATGCGAAGTCGGGGAAGGTGATCCCCGACTGAATGACGATATAGGCGTTCTGAGGATTCCCCACCCCCGTGGCCACGCTCCCTATGTTCGCCGCCAAGGCCTCACCGATCAGGAATGGCACTGGATTGGTCTCTATGGAACGACAGACCTTGATGACTATGGGAGTGAGCATCAGCACTACGGTATCGTTCAGGATGAGCGCCGACAGCAATGCGGTGATGCCCATCATCACCCATAAGAGGGTGAACTGGTCCCGGCATTTACTTACTATGAGGTAGGACATTCGCTCGAACAGGCCGGTTATCTCCAAGCAAGAGACGATGATCATCATTCCCAGCAGTAGAGCGATGATGTTCAGATCGATCGCTCCCAGGACCTGTTCCACTGGCAATAGACCGAAGATGATCATCAATGCCGCTCCGAAGAGAGCTGCCGCCGGTCTGTCGATGCTCACGCCCCTGACCCTGCGTATCGATATCAGGGAATATGTGAACAGGAAGATAAGCAAGGCCAATAGTGTGGCGGTCTGCATCTGGTGAGGTTACAAAATGCCAAATAATTAAGACAATGCCATCAAACGAAACCGGGGTATCTCACAGTGCGGTCCAGAACAAGTCTTACATCCAGACGCCGGAAACCCAAAGGACGTATGTTCTTATCCAGATACCTCAACAATTCCTTGCGATCGGAAGCCCTTACCCGGAACATAAGGCGCGGCTCCCCGGTCACCTTCATGACCTCGCTGACACTACTCATGGACAAAAGAGCGCTGATGGCCTTGCCCTCCAACCCGATGTCGATCTCGGCGAAGACCACCGCCTCGGCGTCCACCCCCAATTGTTCCAGGTCTACGATGGCAGAATATCCCAAAATCAATCGTTCGTCCTCCATTCGTCGGATCCTGTCCCGGACGGTCGAGGGTGAACGGCCCAGCATATCGGCTATCTCTTCAATGCTGATCTTACCATTGTCCTGTAAGATACGAAGGATGGTCTGGTCCAGGTCGTCCTGCCCCATCGTTCTCTATATTCATCCAGGCGATTATAAAGAATGTTGCGTTACTTTCTCCAGAGCTTCCTTTATAAGCTGTCCGTGGTCAAAGGCCAGGGGAGGTAGCTCATCCAGCGGGAAAAGCTCGGCCGAGTCCGCATCATCACCTCCTGCTAGCTCGCCGCCGACGACCTTCAGCTCATAAAGCAGAGAAATGAAATGGCCACGGGGATCGCGGCCCGGGACCGAGGAAACCTCCAGTAAACCTACTACCTCGGTGCGTAGACCGGTCTCCTCCCCCACCTCACGTACCACGCAATGCTCGGTGCTCTCCCCGTACTCCACAATACCTCCAGGCAGAGCGTAGGTCCCTTTGAACGGTTCTTTACCGCGGCGCACAAGTAATATTTTATTATTGGAAATGACCAATCCATCACAGGTCAGCGTAGGCTTGCGCCAAAGGTTGACCAGTTGTTCTTCCAGCTGACTGGTCCGATCTTCCATCTGCTTGAGAAGGTCCGATCCAGTCTGATTGATCTGACCGTTCTCGACGACTGGCTGACCCAGTCGTTCCTCCAATTTTCGCAACCGCCGTCGAACGGTGGTGGACGATACCCCCAACAGGACTTCCGCCTCATGTACCCCTGCGGAGCGAACCGCGGAGAGTGTGCGGTAATACTCCGCATCCATTATCTCCCTACCATTTAGAAACAGACGCGGCCCTGTTTCGAGCTCAAAAATCATACTATGAGCCATATTTTATAAACTACCTTTACTTTGTGACGAATCGTGCACAATCTCAGGAAACGCATTCCCACCATTCTCACTTCGGAGGAGATCTTAGATAAGGCCTTCCGTAAGTTGAACAAGATTGACAAGGAAGGTCCTGTCAAGACGGACATGGTCAAGCGCAAGTCCATGGCTCGAATAGCTTCCGCGACGGACGTGATCTCGTCGACATTGCACAAGTATGTCAAGGTCTTCCCAAGCATCAACAACAGGGACGATTTCCTGGCCGAGATGATCGAGGTCACCGTGGGGGTGGACAAACTGAAGAAATCCTTGTCCAACCTAGATTGGGCGGCGGGCAAGGTCAAAGAACTGCAGAAACAGTATACCAGCAAGGTCATGACCTCCTCATCGGTGCAATCTGCCGATACTTTTCGCAAGGCCTTCTACGGCCGCGCTTCATCGGTCGTAAAAAAGGTATCGCCCGATCTGGAGTTCCTTACATTTGCTCGAAACGAGTTCCGTAAGGTGCCGGACTTCAACGACGAATTTCTCACCTTGGTCATCGCCGGCTTTCCCAACGTGGGAAAGAGCCAGTTCCTATCAAAGATATCCGCTGCCGAGCCAGAGGTGGCTCCCTATCCGTTCACCACCAAGGGGATCGCGGTCGGTATGCATCAGGTAGGAACACGCCGCTATCAGGTGATCGACACCCCCGGCCTTCTGGACCGAGAGCTGGTGGAACGCAACCGTATCGAGATGCAGGCCATCACTGCCTTGAAGCACCTGGCTAACGCCATATTGTTCATCCTTGATCCTACGGAGACCTGCGGTTATCACATGGAAAGCCAGATGAAGCTGCTGGAATCGGTGCGGATCACCTTCCCAGATCTTCCCATCCTGATCGTGGAGAACAAGTTGGACATCCTGGACTCCGGCTCAGACCGGCTCAAGATGAGCGCGGCCACCGGTCAAGGGGTCGAAGAAGTGATGACCGCCTTACTTGATTCCATCAAGCACCTTGAAAAACCAGAGCCAATGTTCTGAGGGCAAATGTTTTATTTTTCCCTCTCCTTAAGTTGAACGGGGTGCCCTTGCAAGAATTGGCGTGCAGCAAGTCAATGCGCCATTATTTTTCCGAGCTCTTTCGAGAGAACGAGCGCTGCTACTCCATGGCCGTTGAGGCCCGGTCCAAAGGACTGGACCCTAGTCTTGAGGTAGAGATCCCACAGGCCGAGGACCTAGCAGACCGGGTAGAAAAACAGCTTTCTGACTGGCATGTTGAAGGCGTGGCGGAGCGTATTAGGGAGATATCCCGCCGCATCGAGAGCCGGGAAGAGGTGTCACTTTTCATCGCCAAGGAACTGGCCCGGGAAGCTGTCACCGCCCAGGAAGGCAGGGAGATGGCCATTGAACGCGCTGTGCGCGTCGGACTATCGGTTCTCACCGAGGGGATCCTGGTGGCACCTATCGTCGGCATCGCTGGGGTCAAGATCAACCAGAACGATGACGGTTCCGAGTATCTTTCATTGTTCTTCAACGGCCCTATAAGGGCTGCCGGAGGCACCGGTCAGGCCATGAGCGTGCTCATAGCTGACGTGGTGCGTAGGGAGTTTGGTATCGGAGTGTATCATCCAACGCACGGCGAGGTGGAGCGTTTGAAGGAGGAGATCCCTCTTTACAGACAATGCCAGCATCTGCAGTACACTCCTAACAACGAGGAGATCGAGATCATCTACCGCCACTGCCCGGTGTGTGTGG
>Ga0307377_10003921_pt1 | contig 16494 bp, 13 predicted proteins | sample TR3MG_FD_202535 | JGI IMG/M metagenome (GOLD analysis project Ga0307377, IMG submission 202535) | Soil microbial communities from Risofladan, Vaasa, Finland - TR-3 | ecosystem: Environmental > Terrestrial > Soil > Coastal area > Acid sulfate soil | place: Finland: Risofladan, Vaasa | collected... | reverse complement strand
GGGTCCGCCTTCTACGCCCAACCCCGATTCCTCCACCGACGTCGTTGGCGAGACTGGTGGACAGTGATTCATCCGCCTTATACGATGCTGCACCTCTCGCTCGTGACCATCGGCGCGTGTCTCGTTGGACCGGTCAATGTCGTCTACTTCGCCGCCACACTCATCGCGTTCTTCCTGGCACTGGGTATCGGCGCCCACTCGCTCGATGAGTTGAAGGGACGACCACTCGGGACCCACATCCCGACGTCCCAACTCGTCGTCGCGGCCTCTCTGGGCCTGGGCGGTGCGGTCGCGCTCGGCGTGGCGGGGATGATTTTGGTGAGCCCGTTCCTCGCAATCTTCATCGTGGTCGGCGCGATCATTGCCGTTGGCTACAACCTCGAATTATGGGGTGGCCGACTCCACACGAGGCTCGTTCTGATCCTTGGCTGGGGTGGGTTCCCAATTCTGACCGCTTACTTTGCCCAGCACGCGACACTGAGCATCGCGTCGATATTCGCCGCGGGGTTTGGCGTGTTGATTACGCTCATCCAACAACAACTGTCGACACCCGCCCGAGAACTGCGGCGACGAACCACCTCCGTCGACGGCCGCATTGTCAGGTCCGACGGAACGAGCTCTGCGCTGGACAGAGACGTCATCCTGCGCCCCCTCGAAGGCGCACTGAAAACCTTGTGCTGGTCCGGCGTCGCCATCGCGGCGGCGCTGGTCTGCGTTCGTTTCATCGGCTGAGCAGGCGCCCCGATTGAATCACTTCACGACGAGGGACGGGCCGCGACCACGGTCCTCGGTAATGAGTCACCACCCTGACGGAAGCCGACCTAATGGATGAGGACCTTCAATGCATCGTGCTTGGCGGCATTGCCGAACACCTCGTAAGCCTCAAGAATCTGTTCAAAGGAGAACTCGTGAGTGACGAACTTCTCAGCTGGCAACTTGTGCTCGGCCACCAGTTTCAACAGCATCCCCAACGTATTGGTGTTGACCAGCCCCATTGAGATGTCAATGTTCTTGATCCACAGCTCGTTCAGCGCGAGATCGACTGACTTTCCGTGCACGCCGATATTGGCAACACTTCCCCCTGGACGAACGATGAGCGTCGCCATGGTAAAGGTCTCGGGCACCCCAACGGCCTCAATCGCGACGTCGACGCCCTGTCCATCCGTCAGGGCGAGAATCTGTTCCTTCCAGTCCGCGTCCCCCGAGTTCACCGTGTCCGTGGCCCCGAAGTCCTTGGCCCTGGCGAGGCGAGCCTTGTCGAGATCGACGGCGATGATCTTGGACGGACCGTAGAGTCGCGCCGTCATCACCGCAGACAGCCCGACTGGGCCGGATCCGATCACCGCGACGACGTCGCCCGGACTTACGTGGCCGTACTGCACTCCGATTTCGAATCCCGTCGGCAGAATGTCCGAGAGCAGGATGCCCTCCGAATCCGTCATACCCTCGGGCACCTTATAGACCGAGTTCTCGGCGAACGGAACCCGGACGTACTCGGCTTGCGTCCCGTCGATCATGTAGCCGAATATCCATCCGATGCCCGCGATGCCCTCGGGATCCAGACAATGGCTGTAGAGCCCCTGCCGACAGTTCGAACAGCGCCCACACGAACTCACGCAAGACAGAATGACCCGGTCGCCCACGGCCAGTTGCGTCACTCCCCCGCCGACTTCGGTGATGACGCCGATTCCTTCGTGGCCAAGAATCCGGCCAACCGCCACCTCCGGCACATCGCCCTTCAGAATGTGGAGGTCGGTGCCGCAAATGGTCGTCGCGGCCATCTTCACGATCACGTCAGTGGGGTGCTGAATCTTGGGAGTTGGCACCTCTTCCCAACTCTTCTGACCGGGACCTTTGTAGACAAGAGCCTTCATGATGAACCTCCGAAAATTCTTCCGAGTGGCGCCTTGCCATGCGGGGTACCGAAATCACACTGCTGCGGGCGATTTAGTCGATATTCACCAACCTAAATACAGGACCGGAAAGTCAACAGGGGCCAAAGTCCCATCGGACGTCACGTGAGTGGCGTGCGCGCCGGGGTGGTGCCACGAGCATCGCGCATCGCCAGGGATCAACAATTGTCTGATTTGTCTGTGAAGGACCTTGGAAATTGCTGTAACGGTGGGGCGGCTCGAGCAATCGTTGACCTGTTTGTCACCGGAACCACAGTGAAGGACAGCGACAGTCAATCACTTTCAGTTTCATGGTCGATGTCCGGTTGAAGGGGAACGCACCTCACGCTGAAGCCTCACATCTCGTGTCGACCACGACCTTGCGCACAACGTGAAGCATCACATCGTTGGACTTGCGCAACCTTGATTGTCGTGCGCCACGTTCGTCCGGCGCGTCACGCCGACCACTTCGATATCGGTAGCGAAGCAACGAGTGGCGCGAGACGCCGACTCTGCATCGTACGAAGCGAGCGGCGCCGGTTCATTATGACCCCGCGAGACTCCGTACGATCGTGATTCGACCGATGCCGACTTGAGCGTCGAGCGACAGATGGGGTGCGCGCGCCAACTGCGCGGCGCTGAGACCACGTGACGGCAGTGCACTTAAGCTGTTCACTTCGCTTGATCCCCAGAAGTAATTGGCCGAGCCGATGCCCACGTGTGTTGTCACATTCACCACCGCATTGGCCGGCACGGTCACGCGAAGGCTGCCCACGGCAGTGGAGGCGCTGATGCGGTAGCCGGTCGCCGGGAATACCACTGCGGCGAGGTCAACGGTGGTGCCACCGAATTGTGTGGCGTACTGGTGGCGTACGTCGTTGACCGAGGTCGGCTGCCATACGTGCGCGCCGTTGCCACCGGACAGGGGTACCCCGGTCGAGGCGAGAAAGCCGACGAACGCGCCGACTACAAGTATGAGCACGCTCAACCCCGAGAGGAAGACGACTGCGAACAAACGACGGATCGTGATCCGCCGACCGGACGTGCGCAGGGCCACGATGGCGAGGGCGACGAGGAAAACGAGCCACAGTAACGCGAGACTCGGTCCGGCGGCTCGCACGGGTCCACCGGCGATGAGTAGTGCCAGCATGACCAGGAACACGACAACGCCCGCCAGCAGCCCGATGCCCAATCGGTGTGAGGTGGATACCGGTGGACGGATTCGCTCCTCCTCCGATGGCCCGTCACCTTCCGCGCGAGGCACAAAGACCCACATCGCGAGATAGATCGCCACTCCAAGACCCCAGAAGAAGGACAGCACGACGAGGATGACCCGAAAGATATTGGCGTCGATGTCGAAACGATCACCCAGACCTCCAGCAACGCCGGCCACTACTTTGCTATTCGAACTGCGGTGTAGACGTCGTGGCGATGGAGCCGCCACGTCCTCGTTGGCCATGGTTTCAGGGGCATCGGTCATGCCCACAATGTAAGACCGATCGACAGCCATGGCCATCAGGGAAAACCCTGAGATTGCCGCTGGTGCCCAGGGTTTACCCCTAGTGCAAGTTCAACGGACAAGTGAAAGGCTGGTGAGAAGAACGATGAGGATCGGTGCCAACTTGACGAGTACTCAGTTTCAGCGCCCCGCTCTGGGAGTGCCCCAACATCCACTGCGAAGGAACGTGCCCGACGCCATCCTCGGAGGCGTGTGTGCCGGACTCGCCTGCCGTTTAGGCGTGCGGGTGCAGACGATCCGCCTGTTCTTCGCGCTCTCCAGCCTCGTGTTCGGGGTGGGGGCGGGTGGCTATTTGGTGCTCTGGCTCGCTCTACGGCGCGATGGCGAGGACGAGCCGATTGCCCGCCGACTCGAACACGGTGGTCGGGCGTTCAAGACGGTCCTATGGAGTCTGGCGGTCGTACTCGTCATGCTGCTCGCCCTGTCCAACGTGAACCTCTATCTTCTCGGTCCGTATGCCTGGTCAATCCTGCTGAGTGGCGTCGGCCTGGTGGCCGTGTGGCGTGGGGCCTCACCCGCCGAGCGGACCTATCTCGAGGGCGTGGTGCAGGCGGCACCGGTGTTGGGTGCCGCGTCGGCCAGGGGCTGGCGCGCGGTGGTGTGGCGCGTCGGGCCCGCCACCATCTTGATCGTGGTGGGGCTGCAGATCCTCAGTCGGGTCGGCGGAGTCTGGGGGGCCGCGGTACCGGCGCTGTTGGGCGGGCTCGTGCTCATTGCCGGGATCTTGATCATGCTGGCCCCTTGGTGGCTCGAGAATGTTCGTGACCTCTCCCGCGAACGACGGGACCGCGTGCGCGCCGAGGAGCGGGCCACGCTGGTCACCCACGTGCACGACTCGGTACTGCAAACCTTGACCCTCATTGAACGTTCGGCCGGTGACCGCGCCGAGGTGATTCGATTGGCCCGGGCCCAGGAGCGCGAGTTGCGGGCCTGGCTCTTCGCGCCCGACCTCATCGGCGTGGTGTCCCGCGCGGACGGGAGTTTCGCGGACCAACTCCACGTGCTCCAACACGACGTCGAGCGCGACTACGGTGTCCGCGTCGATCTGGTCGTAGTGGGTGACTGCCCCAGTGATCAACGCGTGCGCGACCTCGTGGCTGCGGCGCGCGAAGCCGCCGTCAATGCGGCCAAGTGGTCGGGCGAGGAACAGCTCAGCGTCTACGGCGAAGTCGAGCCGCATGAGATTTCGGTCTACGTCCGCGACGCCGGCATCGGCTTCGATCCTGACGCGCCAGCCGAGGACCGTCAAGGTCTGACCCACTCCATCCGCGATCGGATCAATCGCCTCGGTGGGTCGAGCGTGGTGCGCTCGACCCTGGGCGAGGGCTCCGAAGTGACCCTCCTGCTGCCGCGCGAGGTCGCGTCGTCGTGACGCGTCCTCGCGTCTTCCTGGTCGACGACCACGAGCTGATCCGGTCGGGAATCAAGGCTGAGATTGCCGACGACGTGGATATCGTGGGCCAGGCCGATGAAGTCGCTGCCGCCATTGAGATGGTCATCGAGCGCCGCCCCGAAGTCGTGCTGCTGGACGTCCACATGCCCGACGGTGGCGGCCTCAGGGTGCTTCGCGAAGTACGCGCGACGTGTGGCGATGTTCGCTTTCTCGCCCTCTCGGTCTCCGATGCAGCCGAGGATGTCATTGCCGTCGTGCGGGCCGGAGCGAACGGCTACGTCACGAAGAACATCTCGGGTGCTGATCTGATCGATGCCATCTGGCGCGTGCGAGCCGGTGATGCGGTGTTCTCGCCGCTCCTCGCCGGCTTCGTTCTCGAGGCCTTCGCCGGTGACCCTGTCCTGAGCGACAGAGACTCCAGTGGTGACCCGGACCTGGACCAGTTGACGGCCCGGGAACGACAAGTGCTGCGACTCATCGCCCGCGGCTACGCCTACAAGCAGGTCGCGGCAGAACTGGGCATCTCGTCGAAAACCGTGGAGACCCACGTGTCCTCGGTGCTGCGAAAACTTCAGCTCTCGAACCGCTACCAGCTCTCCAATTGGGCCAACGAGCGCAAACTGACCTAAATGCCACCCCGACCGTTTTACTGCGTCGGCGTGATGGGTTCGAAGCGCGCCAGGAAGAACCGGAGGTCATCGGGCTCGTAGGTGAACCGCAGTCCCGTTATCTGCTCTCGCCGCTCGTACACCTCGACGACCGACTCGGCGACGACGTCCATGTGCGCCTGTGTATACACGCGGCGCGGAATCGTGAGTCGCACCAACTCCAATTTGGGCAAGTGATTCTCGCCAGTGTGGGGGTCCCGGCCGGCCGAGACGACGCCACGCTCCATGGAGCGCACACCGGAATCGACGTAGAGTGCCGCCGCCAGTGCTTGGGCGGGAAACAGTTCCTGGGGGACGTGGGCCAAGATCGACCTCGCGTCGAGGAAGATGCCATGACCACCGATGGGGAGCACGATGGGAATCCCGGCGCTAACCAGTTTGTTTCCCAGGTACTCCACTTGGCCGACGCGGGCACGGACGTGCTCATCGGTTTCCACCATTTCGCGCATCCCCTGCGCCAGGGCTTCCATGTCACGTCCAGACATTCCGCCGTACGTGTGCAGACCTTCGAACGCCACCAACAGGCCGCGCGCGCGACGCGCCAATTCGGCGTCGCGCAGGGCGAGGAAGCCGCCGATGTTGACCAGGTTGTCCTTCTTCGAGGACACCGTCGCTCCATCGGAGAAACTGCAGATTTCCAGCAGGATGTCCCGGACGCTCTTGTCGCCATAGCCCGGCTCCCGCTGTTGGATGAACCAGGCGTTCTCCAGTGCTCTCGTCGCGTCCAACATCAGGTAGATGCCGTGTTCACGGCAGAGTTCGTACGTGGCGCGCAAGTTCTCCATGGATACGGGTTGTCCACCAGCGAGATTGACGTTCGTCTCAACGGAAATGTAGGGAATCCGATCCGCGCCGAACTCATCGATCACGGCGCGAAATTTGGCCAGGTCGACGTTGCCTTTGAACGGGTGCACGCTGGCCGGGTCGTGCGCTTCGTCGATGATCACGTCGACGAACGTTCCCCCCGCGTGCTCTTGGTGAAAGCGAGTGGTCGTGAAGTACATGTTGCCCGGGATGACGTCGCCGGGCTTGATGAGGATCTGACTCAGGATGTGTTCGGCGCCCCGCCCCTGATGCGTGGGGATCAATTCGGGGTAGCCGTACACCTCGCGCATCGCCGCTTCGAGGTGGTAGTACGACCGACTCCCCGCGTACGCCTCATCGCCCATCATCAAGGCACCCCACTGCCGGTCAGACATCGCGTTGGTTCCCGAGTCGGTCAACAAGTCGATATAAACATCGTCGGCATGCAGGAGAAACGTGTTCCAACCGGCGTCCGCGATAGCTTGCTCGCGATGCTCCCGCGTCGTCATGAAGATCGGCTCGACCATCTTGATGCGATACGGCTCGGCCCAACTCCGACGGCGCGAACCGTTTACATTTCTTTCGCTCATGTGTCCCCCCGAGTGGGCCCTTGGGACAATTGACCCTTCGCCTCGGCTGAGGTGTTCGCCCACTTCGTTCGGAGCCTAGACATGCTCAGGTGCCACGACCCGGTGACCTAAGTCCCTACTGGTCAGGCGACTCGAGAACCGACGCGGAAAATCTCTCATCGCAATGACTTCCCATGTCGATGGTCGGTCCAACGGCCTCCCGCACTGGCGAATGGTGACAGCCATAGGCTGCTATCGATTTCGGATGAGGTGGCCCAGCCACTTGTCGAGACGCCATGGAGGAGACGATGCAGCCGGTAGTGGACATGGGGTGGCTCACCACCCATCACAACGACGTGGTCCTCGTGGACATTCGTTGGTATCTGGACGGGCGTTCGGGTCGTGACGCGTACGAAGCCGGACACGCACCCGGGGCCATTTTCATTGATCTTGACAAGTGGCTGGCGGGTCCGGCCTCACCCACGCAGGGGCGACACCCGTTGCCAGATCCCGGAGTCTTCGCACGGGGCATGGCCACCCACGGAATTTCTGACGACAGCGTCGTGGTGGCGTATGACGACGCGGGAGGGGTCATCGCAGCGCGCCTCGTCTGGCTGCTGCGGGTCACCGGACATGCCGCGGCGTTACTCGACGGCGGGCTCAACGCTTTCACCGTTGACTTGGAAATCGGTCCGGGGTCGCCATTGCGAGCGGGAGAATTTCGCGTGTCCGCGTGGCCAGCGCAGCGACTGGCGACCATTGACGATGCAGTCGACCGTTCTCACGTCGTACTCGACGCGCGGAACCGTGACCGATTCGAGGGGGCGCCGGACTCAGTGGATCCGCGCTTTGGCCACATTCCCGGTGCACGCAGTGTGCCCTGTCGAGAGAACGTCGACGCCGACGGACGGCTCAAGCCATTGGATGAGGTGCGCGCCACGTTTGAAGCCGCAGGCGTACGTGCGGGAACTGACGTCGTCTCCTACTGCGGTTCAGGCGTCACTGCGTGCCACAACCTGCTCACCTTGGAGTGGGTCGGATTGGGACTCGGGCGCCTGTACGCAGGATCGTGGTCCCAGTACAGCCATGATCTAGGACGTCCACTCGCCACAGGTGCGACGCCCGGCTAGAGCAACCGAATGGCACATGGAACATGAACCGACGATGTGTCAGGGACAGTTGGTCGATGCCGGGTCCCACGACGACTGTTTAACGAGCCTCGTCAACGCCCATCGAGCATGAACGTCCGCTACCCGCTTAGTTCACCACTAAGCGGGTAGCGGACGTCATCGATTCAATTGACTCGCGACCTCGCAATGGGTTCCTCATCGGTGACTACTTCGAGCGATAGCCCGACGTCCCGGTGTCCCTTGGGATCCGGCGGCAACAGTCCAACCATGACCGTATCCACGGTCACGATTGATGCCTGAACGGAGTCAAGTTCACACAGTTGTGGAAACGCAAGCACCGACAATGGTTCTCGTTAGCGCCGCGGCGCTACGAAGAATGTCCGCCGCAGAAGGTCGCGAAATTTCTGGCCGTCATCAAACTGGCACTTCGTCTAGAAGTGCGCAGCCGGACAACGTCGACACGCTCGCGGAACGCGAGGCTCGAAGAAATGCCAACTAGCTTCAGATCGCGCGGACGTTCTGCGCTTCCTCGCCCTTCTTACCTGGCACAGCGTCGAACTCGACTCGCTGACCTTCTTCAAGGTTCTTGTAACCATCGCCTTGAATGTTGGAGAAATGTACGAAAACGTCGTCACCTTGCTCGCGCGAGATGAAACCGAATCCCTTTTCTGCATTGAAAAACTTCACTGTACCTTGTGCCACGAATACTCAATTCTGAGGGCGACATACCGACCTATTCGGTTTGCTCGCTATCTCAAACTGTACTCGCCAGTGCCGAAAGTACCAGCGGCCGGCCCGGGCACCCTTTAATATCCTCAATTCGGCTGCCGGCGGACGAGACCACGTGAGACCTCCCGGTCAAATTGAAATGTCGTCAATGTGAGTTCAAATGGCGCGGAAATGAGTACGTTTTACCATGGCGGAACGTATCGGGCAGCGCTCGAATCTTTGTCTGTTGCTGGCCGAACTACTCGGAACAGTCACATCCACCTTGACAGATCACCGGCTTGCTGAACCAGCAGACCATTCACTTCGTTGATTCCCGAAGGGTCATTCGGCTGACGGATCGATTCGTGGTGGTGACTTCACTGACCAGATCGGCGAAGCCGCCCTCAACTCGATCTCCGCTCCCCTCGTCAGTGGATAACACGCGAAACCAATGACCACGGCCAGAAAATGGCCGGCGTCGGTAAAGGTACGGCCGACGAGGAGCGCCGTAATGGTGACGACGACCAGTGCCGTGACCCACATCCAGCGCCATCTCTGAGGCAAGCGATAACTGAACACTGCCGCCACCGAGGCGAACCCGTAGCTGACACCGACGTCAATGGCATTCTCGAGATGTTTGGCCGCGTAGCCGTGTCGGATTGCCAGCCAGAGCGCCCAGGCCACGCCCAGCGTGGCCAAGATATGACCGGCGGCAAACACGGCGGCCCATCGACGTGTGCCAAGCCATCGCTCAGCCGGTGCGAGAACGAGGGCAAAGAGGATGGCCCACACCAGGAACTCATAGTTGGGGGCCCAAAACACGCTGAGAATCAGCACCCGAATCGGACTGGTGAATAATTCATGCAAATTGGTGCTGTGCTCACGCAGGAGAAGCGTCACGACCTGATTACTCGAACTCACCATTACGAGTGTCGTGATCGACAACACGACGAGATAGGCAAACGTTCCAGGCGATGCTCTCACGTACTTCACCACGGTGGGGCGGCTTCGACGCCACCATGCCTCCACGCGCGTAGCGAATGGCCAATTTCGTCGGCGAGCCAATTCAAAGAACGCCACCACGACGACGATTGCGAGGAGCGGCACGCCTACCTGCGTTCGTGTTGGGCAGCAGTCCGTGTCCACGTCATGAATGTCACGCTACAGGTCTGTTTGCCAACACACTCACTCTGCTCATGACAGCCACTCAAGTCACGGTGCAGTCTGAAGCGAAGCTGATTGCGGAGCGCCAAAGTGGGTACCACGTGCCTCTGCCGGTGTCGACCTACGAATTCGAATCCGTCATCAGCACCTCTCTCCTGTGCGGGACGGGAAGGTCGCAGTATCACTGACGGCGTGACGTAGCGGTCGTGAAATCAATGGTCGCGAAAAGGAGATATCCGTCAGTAGCATCAAGGGGGAATGAGCGATGATGCCATTCTCCCCAGTCCTTGGAGATCTCGTTTCGCGTCACCGACGACAGAATGAAGACCCGAATGCCACCACGGAGCCCGGCGAAGAAGATACCTGAATCGGTTTGGGTACTCGGTATCGTCAGTTTTCTGAACGATATGGCCAGTGAGATGCTCTACCCGCTGTTGCCCATCTTCATCACTCAGGTGCTTGGCGCGCCAGTCGCAATCTTGGGTCTGATCGACGGCGTGGCTGAGGGCGCCTCCGCTGGATTCAAGTTCATTTTCGGACGATGGTCGGATCGACTGAGGAGAAGGCGACCTTTTGTCTTCTATGGCTACGTGGCTTCTACCGCATCCAAGGTCGTCGTGGCGGCATCGACGACTTGGGGCATGGTGTTCGTAGGCAGGCTCCTGGACAAGTTCGGCAAGGGTGTGCGCACCGGTGCACGTGACGCCCTGCTGCTCAATGCTTCCGACTCCACCAATCGCGGCTTGGTATTCGGACTACAGCAGAGTCTCGACAGCGCCGGCGCAGTCGCCGGGCCATTGCTTGCCCTCGTCCTCCTGCGTTCCTATGGCAATGACATTCGAACGGTCCTGTACATCGCCTTCATCCCCTCGGTCCTCGCCGTTCTCATGGTGTCCTTCGTGCGAGAGGCATTGACTACGACCGCCGCGTCGGCCGAGGGCGGCCACACCGGAGAACCGGTGGCGCCGACCAACATTGCCATGGAGAGCGTCGTCACGGCGCCGAGGCTCACGTTGCGGTCACTGCCGCGAGACTTGCGCATCTTCTTGTTCGCCAACGGACTATTTGCGCTGGGCAACAGCTCGGATAGCTTCCTCATCCTGCGAGCCAAAGGCATCGGACTAAGTATCTCCTTGGTGATATTGGCCTACGTCCTCTACAACGTCGTCTTCAGCGTCGCCTCCGCACCCGCTGGAATCTTGGCCGACCGGCTTGGCCCGAAGCGCGTCTACGTCGCCGGGGTGATGGTCTACGCAATTGTCTACCTGGGGTTCTCCATCAACCGTTCAGCGATAGGCGTATGGGCACTGTTCGCGGTCTACGGCCTGTACATCGCACTTACCGATAGCGTGTCGCGGGCGCTCGTGGGAAGTTACATCACCGATCAAAACGAAGCAGCGAGTATCTACGGACTGTTGCAGACAGTGATCAGTATTGGCTTGGTGTTCGCCTCAATAATCGGTGGCGTATTGTGGTCAACCGTGGGAGCCTGGGCGACCTTCTCCTTCGCAACTGGGTGCGCTTTCGCGGCACTCTTGGTGTTCTTGTTGGCGGGCGTGAAGCGACCTCAATCGACGCAACGTCCCTAGGCGAGACGGTCTTCCCGCTCATTGTTGAACCTTCTTGCTGGAAGCGATCCTCGCCACGACCTCGGTACTACTTGTACTTGTACTTGTACTTGTACTTGTGCGTGGAGATTCGAGGTGCGGGGCATTCATCGTCTCACGGACGCTGGCCGCGGTGATGCGGACGTGACAATGCTGTGGTCGGTGTACCGGGTGCATCCCGTCGAAGAGTGCCGAGGCGATGCACTTGGAGTCGTCGAAACACCGGCGGCCCGTGTACTGGCTGTCTGAAGACCCCAGAAAGGAACTCCTCCCAAAGGCCTCCCGCCAATGGCCAAGAGCGGCGTGGGACTGAAACCAATCCCTCATGAGTGTGGCGTATCTAACAATGGTGATGAGCAGTGTTGCGGAACATCGTGGGATGAACTGTGCCGGATACCGTGGGCTTCGCCATGAGGAGCTCCGAACCCGGCTACGGGCGGGCATGCTGCTCCGGTCATTACAGGTCAGGCAGACCAAAATCCAATGTCGGAACATCTGACCCGCCATCTACCTCTAAGACTTTGCCAGTGAGGAAAGCGCCCGCGGGCGACGCTAGATAGACCACCGCAGCCGCTATTTCTTCGGGGTCAGCAATCCGGTGTAGCGGAGTCAATTCTTCCATCATCGACTTGAGCTCAGGTGTTGACGTGACGATCTCGAGGGCTGACGTTGCCGTCGATCCGGCGGCAATGGCGTTCACCCGAATCCTTGGCGCGAGGTCCTTGCTGATCAACCGGGTGTAGTGCGAGAGGGCGGCCTTCGTGGCGCCGTACGCGGAGTACCCCCGACCCGCCACGCGTCCCATCACTGACGAAATATTGATGATTGACCCACCGCCATGTTCGAGCATTAGCGGAACGGCGGCCAGATTCAGCGAGTGCGCGGTCGACACGTTGAAGTGGAATGCCTCCTCGAGGTACTCGGGTGTCGTATCGAGAAAAGGCAATGGAATCGTGCCCCCAACATTGTTCACCACTACGTCAAGGCGACCAAACTCGTTTCGCGCGACGTCGGCCAGGTGGCGAACATCGTCGAGATTCGAAAGGTCCGCAGCCACGGTGTGTACTCGTCGACCGGTGGCACTGATCAGCTCGGCTACCCGATCCAGGTCGCTCTGGGTCCTCGAGGAAATGACGACATCGGCTCCACATTCAGCGAGAGCAAGCGCACTCGCGGCGCCGATTCCCCGTCCCGCTCCGGTGACCACCGCAACCTTGTCGTCGAGTCGGAAGAGATCGAGAATCATGGGCGTGCCCCCCTGGGTCGCGTCCACACAGGCTAGACGAATGGACTCGCCACGCGACTGAGAATACTCGCTGCGGTGCGGTTATGTGATGTGGATTGGGCAGGCCCACGGCACCGCCGCCTCTCCGTTGATGAAGTGCGTAACTCCACTCATCAATCAACCTCTCTGGCCAAGCGATTGTCGTTCCAACGCACAGAACCGTCACGAGTGACCACGTGGGGGCAACCACCAAGAAAAGGAGGACAGCGAGTTAGCGGAGCGGTTATCTCATGACCCCGTCATCCTGGTCGGCGCGCACGCTATTCGGGCCGAATCGCCAGCGTCGTCCAGCGACGAGGCTGTGAAGACCTGTCTGCAAGCGCCCGCGCCGATTCGAGGGCCTGAGCGTCCAAAGGAATCGCCGACAAGATCTCCCACGAAGGTCAAGGTTCAGGTGGGGCGGCAATCCCAAAGGCGCACAGTCTCGAGTTGGCACTCCGTCGGAATATCTCCAGTAGTGGTGCCCCATGGCGGACTGTTCCCAGATCTGTTTGTAATCCTGGACAGGCTGATGATTGGGAACATGAGGTCAATTCACAAGCAACGCTGAGGGCACGCACCGCTCGACAGCACCTACAATTACTTGCGTGTTGAAAGCAACTAATAGAACCGAGGTGCGCCGACAGACGAAACCGACCGCGGCAGTACTCGGGCAAATCCAGTCGAGCCTGCAAATCGTGTCGCAGTCATCCCAACAGATACGTGCCCACGAGGAATTGTTGCGCGCGGCCGGCGTTCGACTCGACCGTGCAGGAGCCGCGCTGCTGTACAAACTGCGCCTCTACGCCGACGCCCAGCTTCGAATCACCTCATTGGCCGCGCTTCTCGGCGTCGACGCTCCTACGGTGACCCGCAAGGTGCAACAGCTCGAACGACTCGGCTACGTCACACGTGAGCCGGACCCTGACGACGGTCGCGCGTCACTGATTCGTCTCACTCGAAGCGGCCAGACCACCGTCGACCGGATCCTCGCGGCACACCGAGATCGTCTTGCGCAGTTGTTCGACGGCTGGGACGACGACGATGTGCGCACATTCGGAGTCCTACTGGAAAGATTCTCTGAAGCCGTGACCAGGGGCATGGAGGCCAACGATGGCAACTGAAATAGACGACCAAATTCAGCCCCCCGTGGAACACGCATTCACCAAGGAGGAGCACCGGCGAATTCTCGTCATTTTGTTCGCCCTGATGCTCGGTATGTTCCTTGCGGCGCTCGACCAGTCCATCGTCTCGACAGCGCTTCCGACTATCGCAGGCGACCTCCACAACCTCAACGAACTCTCGTGGGTGGTTACGTCGTACCTCATAACTTCGACGATTTCGCTCCCGTTATGGGGAAAACTCGGTGACCTATTCGGTCGCAAGAAGCTCTTCCAAATCTCGATTCTCATCTTCCTTGCTGGATCGATCCTTTCGGGTCTTTCGCACAGCATGGTTCAACTGATCAGTTTCCGGGCAATTCAGGGCATCGGCGCCGGCGGATTGATGGTCGGATCGCAGGCAATCATCGGAGACGTGATTCCACCACGTCAACGCGGTCGCTACATGGGGTACTTCGGCATCGTCTTCGGTCTGTCGAGCGTGCTGGGACCGTTGGCTGGTGGATGGTTCACCCAGCACGTGTCATGGCGATGGATCTTCTACATCAACATTCCGATTGGGATCTGCGCGCTCATCGCTATCGCCATCGTCCTGCAGATACCGGTGAAGCGCGTTACCCACAAGATTGACTACTGGGGCATGTCTCTGCTCTCGGCTGGCGTCGTCTGCCTGATTCTGCTGCTGACCTGGGGAGGTACCCAGTACGCGTGGGCGTCGTCGACGATTATCGGTCTTGGTCTTGCAAGCCTGATTCTGCTCACGGCGTTCAGTTTCGTAGAACTGAAGGTGGCTGAGCCGATCATCTCCCTCAAGCTGTTCAGCAACCGCACATTCAGTGCGGCGTCGGCGGTCGGATTCGTGATCGGCTTCACCATGTTCGGCTCCATCGTCTATCTCCCGCTCTACCTCCAGGTAGTCCATGGCGCGTCACCCACCAAGTCTGGACTCGAGTTGTTGCCAATGGTGGTTGGCATGCTCATCACATTTGTGTTGAGCGGTCAATTGGTCTCTCGCACTGGCCGCTACAAGATCTTTCCGATTCTCGGCTCCGCAGTGGTTGCCTTCGGGCTCGTGGCGCTTTCTCGACTTGGACCCGACACCGCGTTCACCTACGCGGCGATTGGCATGTTCATCGTCGGACTCGGTCTCGGCCTGGTGATGCAAGTCCTCGTCGTCGCGGTGCAGAACGCCGTGCCGCATTCACAGTTGGGCACCGCCACCGCGACCGCGACGTTCTTTCGGTCCATTGGTGGCGCCTTCGGTGTCGCAGTCCTGGGCGATGTATTCAACAACCGGCTACTTCACGAATTGCGGGCGACCCTGACTTCGACCCAGCTCGGGCAACTCGTGAAGGGTGGAAGCGTCGCGATTAATCCCGCACAGATCAATCGACTGCCGATTGCACAACGAACCCTCGTCATCGATGCGTTCAGTCACACCTTGCAGACCGTATTCCTCTTCGCGATTCCGTTCGCGGTGATTGCGTTCACGCTCAGTTGGATGATGAAAGAAATTCCACTTCGCACGCACGCCCACGTGTCGACCGAGGCAATCTTCGACGCACCAGGTGAGTTCTCGGGTCTCTAGCGGTATACGACGTCGCGCTCTCAGGGGTCTACGATGCGCTCCGTCAGCTCAGACCAGACAACCCGCCGCCGGGAGGACCAGTCAATCCTTGACTCGCCATTCGTGCTCTCGACTTCGGCTTCACGACGTACTGCGGCAGTCGTGGCACTTCGTACAACCATGCGCGGGCCATACTACGGCGGGTCCTAACGAACAACTTTCTCACCTTTGTTCTTCTCTGGATGAGTTCACGACAGGGCTTTGCGTCGAAGTGAAGAGCCCGTGTTCTGATCGAGCCCGATTACGGCATTGAATGAAGCTCCGCACGAGGGCCTTATGCAGGAATGCGACGGCCTTGCATTGACTTGAACTGTCCAGGCAGTGATCAGCGTGGACGTCCCGAGGTGACCGTTCTGCCACCACTCGCTGGAGGCTCATGGAGACCGTCAGGGATCGCGGCGGGTCCGGTACTCAAATCCGCAACAGTCCACTGGTGCTTGGGTAGTTCGCCTCAATTGCCAAATGCGGTAGAACATGTGCATGGAGATCGAGTTCTGCGACTTGGAGGGCCGGTTCGTCCGCTTGGAGCCATTTGCGCCGGAACTCAAGGAGGAGGTACGGGCGGCTATCGACTGCGATCCCGAGGCGTGGAGCATTATGCCGGTCAATTCCAGGGGTGCAGACTACGAGAGCTATTGGGCCGTCGCCTGTGGCGCCCCAACAAACGAACGGATGTCTTATGCCATTCGACGTCGTTCGGACTCGCGAGTGGTCGGAACATCGAGCTATCACACGGCCTTGGCTGGTGAGGGTGGAGTGGAGATCGGTTCCACGTTTCTCCACCCCGACGTACGGGGCGGAGTTGTCAACTCAGAATCAAAGATGCTTATGCTCCAGCACGCCTTCGACTCGGGGGCGGTACGAGTCCAATTCAGGGTAGACACTCGTAACCTTCGCAGCCAAGCCGCCGTCGCGAAACTTGGTGCCGTCAGAGAAGGAGTCTTGCGCCGAGACCGGCTTACTTGGACGGGGTACATTCGAGACACCGTACACTTTTCGATCCTCGATGAAGAATGGCCCACCGTGCG
>Ga0307377_10003918_pt1 | contig 16496 bp, 32 predicted proteins | sample TR3MG_FD_202535 | JGI IMG/M metagenome (GOLD analysis project Ga0307377, IMG submission 202535) | Soil microbial communities from Risofladan, Vaasa, Finland - TR-3 | ecosystem: Environmental > Terrestrial > Soil > Coastal area > Acid sulfate soil | place: Finland: Risofladan, Vaasa | collected... | reverse complement strand
TATCTCTGAGCAATATCATCAACGCCATAATAATCGCCAACGAGGAATATGTCACCGTTAATCATCCCCGCATCAAGCCTTGGAACATAATGCTTGTCGAACTCTTCATTAGTGATTCTTCTATGCCCACTTATAAATGCGATTTGGTTCCTCATCGATCAACTCTCAATAACAATTAACTTTTATACGTCTCATTAGAGAGATGCGATCTCTCCTAACCTTACAAGGTGAGCAATTAAATTTTTCTCCCACATCTCTTAATGTCTTCTTTTGTGCAGTCATTTTTAATATCTCAATATCATAATCGCTAAAAACAAGAGAACTTAACGCTAAGGACACCATCTCGCGATCAACATAATTAAGAGTCCGATAATAAACGTTTGCTACTTCCTTAAAAGAGTTCCAATCGTGGGCGGTTTTGAAGTACTCCCAAACTCCTTTCTCGCGTCTTGCTCTTGATGAATACTTCGTCGTCAAGTTTATCAGATGATTCTTCGAACAAGTGTATAGGAATGTTTTAAAGTTCACCTTCCTGTCTGATTCCCACCTCGGGATTGATGTCTCAATAAGATATGAGACAATCTCTTGGCGTAGATCTTCCTCCGACTCTTTTCTTATACTAGTAAGAGTTTGAACCATTAGCGGATATTTTTTCATAACAGTGCTAACCGAATAAGAAATATCATCTACGTACTGAGGCTCCATTATCGATCAAATTGCTCCTGCATTCTATCACTAACCATTGAAATACTTCCGTACACGTCAGAGCTAAAAGCCAAAGATTCGTCATAGTGAACGACATTAGGATGACGAAAATCCTTGTTCCACTCTCTGAGAGGCATAACCCCCAAGCCTCTTGGACGCTGTTCAACCCAAGCTAACATGTAATCAGGGTAGTCATCAATCAGAATTCGACCATACACAAGGCTCTTGTCCTGAGTAATAGTTACATTAGTATCTTCTGGAAGATGTTCGGCACACCATTCGACCTTCTGAGTCCAAGCGACCTTGGTGTTTCTTGGACCCTTTGTCAAGACGTGAATCTCAAACCCAATGCTTATGGCCATGCCGAGAAGAGTGAAACCATCGTCCAGCTTTGGCAGGTTCAACCACCAGTCCTTGCTGTTTTTGATCATCTCAACCCGATTCCAAACGTGTGGAGGTAGGCGATCATTCCAGTTGAGCTTGTACTGTGGTTCGCCTGGAGCCGCAAGCTTTGCTAGGTCGCGTTCTATCTGTCCTGCATAGTCCGCAACCGTGCCGTCCATATCAAGCAAACAGATTTTTGCGCTCGATTCAACTTTTAGAATCCCATCTTTTCCTTCATCAACGTCCATGTCACTTACTCCGATAAGTGATGCGCCCTTTGTCCAAGTCGTAGGGGGACATTTCAACCTTAACTTGGTCTCCAGCCATGATCTTGATGAAATTCATTCTCATCTTGCCAGAAATGTGAGCCAAAATCTCATGTCCGTTTTCAAGCTTTACCTTAAACATAGTGTTAGGTAGTACCTGAGTTACAACTCCTTCACAATCAATGGTGTCTTTAGCCATTTTTTCCTTCTTTGTTTTCCGTTACGATCCAGAACGACCATGAGTGGTGCCCTGAGGTTTCTTGTTGATAACAGTAAAGTCCAGCTTTTTCTTTAGCTTCTTGTGTGTTCCTTGCGGTTATTGTGGATTGACGTAGTTTCGGCTTCCCTACGAAAACGCTCGCATAAATCACAGTGAACTCTTTCCATACCTCTTCGTCCTCAAAACTCGCAATAGTGGAATTATTCTTTTCGTATTCCTTATTTGGGAATTTTCCGTCAATGAAGGCGTCAATTCTCTTAAGCAGTCCCATGGTCTTCATCCTTCTTTAAAAAGTGTTTTAAAATCATAACAGGCCAAAAAAAAGTATTTCCATAATATAAGCCCCACATCTTGAGTGCGTCTTCTTCTTTATAAGTCTCGGTTTGGAACTTGTAGATCGCCCAAAGAAAGCCAACCATAATGTATATAAAGAGCAGTTCAGTCATTAATAGTCCCTTTTATAGATGTTTCCGCTTACAGTGGTTACAGGCCCCTGGATAATGCTAGACTTGACATCCCCACTAGCTGTTTGAACTGATCCACCAATATCTCCTATAGCGCTCACATCACCAGATCCTGTCTTAATGCTCCCAGTTACGTTTTGACAGTCAACATCACCAGATCCTGTTGTAATGTCTCCATTTACCTCTTCACAATCAACATCACCAGAACCTACTCTAAGAGAGCCTATGTTTTTCGCTTTGATGTGACCAGAACCCAAAGAGATAGATTTAACATCACCATCAACAGTAATGGTTATCTCCTTTTCCTCAATGTCATTTACTCTTTCCCCGTCAACAACCACTTTGTTCCCATTCATTTGGATATGGTTTCCACTATATGTCTTGCCATTTATAGTGACAGTTGTTCCACTATCTGTGCTAACTTCAAAATTGTTTATAGTATTCCCATTTGAATGATTTTCATTCTTAAAGAACCTTTTAAAAAAATCCGACATTATTCAACTCCAATGAGTTCTACAGGTTCTTCCCCGTCAAAAATAACTCCAACGCGATTGATGACCTTTGAGAACGATGGCATTTCGACTTCTCGAATTACCTGTCTTTCAACTTGAAGATTAGGATTCTGACGAGCAGCGTGTTTCGCAGGAAGCTTGTCAAGCTCATCCGTTGTGAAAGCTCGAACCTCGGTCTCTCTGCGAACAAAAGTGCCTCTCTTGAAAAAAGGAGGATAGTCATTCCAGTTAATGCCTTTAGCCATTAACAAGTCCTGCTTCTCGCTTCCATTTTTCTTGTGAAGCTGTTTGTGAGAATAAACTGAACTTGCCGCCATGCTGATGCTATTTTTGGATGCGTCTTGCTCTCTCCAAAGTAGGTTATTCGCTGCTTCAACTTTCGTTGGAACGTTCCATACTCGACAATCAAAACGAGGACGAAGGTGGGCCTTTTCAGGTAAACCTTCGCGAATAAGATCATTGAAAGTAAGTGAGGCGATAGCTGCAAGATCGCCAACGATCTTCTGAATGCGTCCATCAAAGTAAATCTGTGACTTCATGGAATCTGAGTACAAAACCAAACTGATCTCATCTGACTGAGTATAGCCAATCAAGGCATTAGTTTCTTGAACAAGAATCTTAGTGGTTTCGACCATTATATCCGAAAGGCGTTGGTCGTATGGACGACGAAGTCCTTTAGTGAACTTGCTAAATCCTTTCCCGTCTAATCTAGCACAGACGGGCAAAAGGGGCATCAGTTTCCTTTTTGCTTCTTCCCCTTCGTAAAGCTTCATGCGATTGCCAAAATCATCTTGTTTCATAGTAAATTGCCAATTGTTCGTTGATTATGGACTAGTATAGCCCTTCTAAAGATAATGTCAAGCGACTTTATTATTTTAATCCGATTATTCTTATGCCTGCCGCTTCGAAGCCCATCTTCCTTGCGATCTTATTTTTGTCATCGCGATCAAGAACATACCACTCTTCCCTAATCCTTGGGTCAATTGATTTCTCACTCATGTCGTTTGGGTGAAACATCGGTCTAACTAAAAGATAAGTTCCTAAATATCCAGATATTTCGTGAATTGGGCCAGACACGCCAGGCGTCCCATCAGTGAACAAAGTTCCAATAGGAAGCTCTAACAGAGTTTCAGTACTTACCATCATTATAATACAGGTTCTTCTTCAGCAATCACAGTAACAACAACATTGTTCTTGACAACAACAGAGTATTTCTTCTCATCATTATGTGTCAACGGATACTTTCCATCAGGCATTCTCTTTGGAGCTTCTCCCTTCATGATCTCTTTTTTCAGGGTGTCAATATCGATACCCATGACGCGCTTCATAAAACGAACTACGGCATGATCACTAACCTCTAACGACTTCCCTTTAATCTTATTGACTTTCTTTTTCTGAACCCTGTAAAAGTGGATCTGCTTTTCGATCTCCGCCTTTTGTTCTTTTAATGATTCCATGTTCTTCCTGATCTTTTCAAATTCGATCTTCGAAAGTTCAAATGACGAATCCACATTAATGAGTTCTGCCCGAAGGCCGTCAATGATTGACTCAATCTCTTCTTTGTTTGACATTCTGATCACCAATCCCTCTTAACTTCATCGCAAAACTTCTTAACAGAGTTACGAAATTTGACACAACGATTTGATAACAATATTCCCCAGTCAGAAAGATGGCCATTCCTTTGAGTGACCATCTTCTTCTGCGAAAGACTCGTTAGGAACAAGCCTTTATTCTTCAACTGGTTATTGGCATCAGACGCGCTCTCTGCTTTAATCTCCCCCATTGTTCTTTTACCAGAGGGGTCTATAGCCGTGTAGCAATACTTATATGTGTAAATCTCGTGTTCTTTTGGAATTCGGATGTTGAATTTATGATGGATTGCTTTATAACCATCATTCCTATTGTAAGTGCAAACATATCCTTTCTCTTCAACGGCCTGCCTTACTTCTTCAGAATATTCATCAGAAAGTTTATACTTTTCAATATATACTAGGCAATTATCCATCGGGCCGTCTATCATCGTTCGCTGAATATTATCCGCAATTTTTTCAAGAGAACTCTTAATCATCTCTTTCTTTTTCTGTTCTTTCTTCTTGTCAAAGTCGCGAGTTCTCGGACAAGAAGGTATAGGGTTAGACATGTCGTCACTCCTTCCATTTATGTTTTCAGGTTCACTAGGTTTCTGTCTATATCCTGGTATTCTTGAAACGGCTTGTTGTGGTGGAACATATCCCATTTCAGTTCCTCAAAGTTTCCACTTCTTGTCTGCCGACATGAGTGCTTTAGTTTTCTGATGCATCATAATTCTCTTTTGTTAGATACTTCGTTATATCTAGCGTTTCCGCTTCCCCAAAATCCTGATCTTCTTCATAAAAGCGCCACCATAAAGCGTTGATCTCTTCTTCTTTTAGATGAACATTTTTAGGGTTTCGATTAAACTTTCCATCTTTGAAGAATTCTTCGAGTTTTTCACCAAAAGGAGGATTCTTTTTGTTATTCTCAATCAGCCATTCTGGGTGAATCGCATTGTCATCGTACTCAGAAGAACTGTAGTCTCCATACTTCTCCTTTACTAAATTAGCAAAAGCGATGATTGCTTCTTCGTAGGTGCGCCCACCAATATCAAGATCAGGATCATGAAAATTCTGCCAAATCCAGTCATCACCGTAATACCCTCCCTTTACATAAAAGTGTGAACCTCCCTCAACCCAAATCTCAACATGATCAAATGTCCATTCCTCTCCGTAGAAATCTTTATATGGGACCCATATGTGGTCAAACTCTGACTCTTCCCCCTCATTCTCAAAAGACTCTTGGAGTCCTTTCCCAAAAAATTCATCAAATCTCTCATCGTTTCTGTAAACGTGCATGATGTCGAGTTTAGTGAAACCATTTTTGCAACATCTTGAGACCTGAATATCTAGTGATCTAGTCCCCCTAAAGATTCCGCCTACAAATGCTGGATGGTTATCGATAAACCAATAAGCCTCATAAAACTGTTCCATTAACTCTGTAGTCATTTTAAATCCTCAATTGTAAAGTTTTCTCCGAACTCTAGAAGCATTCCAAGGACGAACGCGTGCCCCATTTTCATTTTTGGATCAGTCATAACCTCATAATAGGACTTGCCAATAGCTTTATGATCATATCCATCAAAGTCCCAAAGATAGAGTGCTTCTCCGTTCTTGATGCATCTTGTGTTATACTCCATTTTTAAATATTCAAATGCCTTAGTCTTGGCGATCTGACGATAGAGCGGAATATAGATTTTTTCTCTTGCTTCTGTGTAAGTTAACTTTTGACCATCCCACCAAGAATACATAGGAACTGCGCCTTTACCCATTGGATATCTGACAGCTTTTGGGTTATCCCATCCAGCCTTCGCCCATTCGAAGTAATCTTTGGTTGGGTTCTGCTCTTCCGTTTCATCACAATGGATGATATAAACTTTTGAATTTTGCCAGGCCGCTTCCATGTTTTGCGAAATATAATCTCCGTACAACTTCAAAGGCCCTAAAAAAAATGGACTTAAACCCCTAGACCATGTTTTGGACCTAGAGGTTGTATTTATGACTTTTGCGTCATGTGGGATCACATCTTTTGGACTTATAATTTTAAGGTGTTCAGTCATATGTAAATTTTCTATCTTCTCCAACAGTTCGACCTTGCACATAAGAGAAGGAATAATCAAGGTCCCAATGAGTGCTTTGCCTCTGTCTACACCCACCATAATTGAAAACGATCCCAGAATCCTGGAATTTTGTCACATTTTCGCCAACGAACGAGCCCTCCCAGTTATTTCTGATTTTGAACTTTATCCTGCACCATTGACTTGGATTTACTCTATTTTCAGAGTCCGCAAGATATTGAGACATACCGTATTCAGGAGTGTCTTCTATCTCAATTTCTACTTCAATGCCCATTGCCTGCAAGGACTTGACCGTTTCCATCACCTTAATATGTGCTTGTGTAGGGGTCATCACTTTTTCTCCTTTTTAAATGTTCGATCACTTGTCATTGATATCCTTGTTGAAAGTGAAGAACTAACTTCTCGAAAACGTTCTGCGATTTTAATCCTTTCCTGAATTTCCTCTAACTGAGCTTTTAAAAGAACTAATTGCCTGTCGTCGTGTTCAAAAAGAGATTTTACTTGTTCTTGAAATTTCGGATCGTTAATTATTTCTGCACTCATGAAACGCTCACTCATTTCTTGCTAAACTCAAATGTTGCATCATAGTTTTCATTGTATCCAGGCGCATCATATACCACTTTCCACCCAGCACTTCTATAAACTGTTTCTATGTCCAACCATCGCTCAGATATGATTGTTTGTCTTTTTCCCGCAGGAGGCTTGCATGTCAGAAGTTTCGGTGGAGTCTTCAGTATCTCCTGTATGGCATCTTCCTTCTTGAATGTCGATCTACTACCATTCCAGTTTTTCGCGATCAGGTTATTGAACGCCTGAAACACTTCTTCTGGAATAATTTGTTCTTGTTTCTCGACAACTTCTTCAGGGGTAATGGGTCCAGCCATTTTTAGTTTTCCTCTTTTTCAAATTTCCACATTCTTTTCCAGTCGGAAGAGTTGTGTCCTAGTTTGCTCATGTGACCAATTCCTTTATAAAATCGTTTTGGCCTTGTTTGAAGATTTTTACATTGTACACTTTGTCAACGATCTCTTGAAGCGAATCGACGTCCTCTTGTGCCAGACTCCAATTGTAATCGCTTTCTTTATTCATAGTGTAAAACGCCTGATAAAGTGGATAAGCTTGAAGTGCATAAGTTGATGCATAATTCTTTTTCTCAGGAGTTCTGTAATAATCAGAGACATTGCAATATCGATCCGCGATTTTTATCAGAACCGAAGCTAAAGACTTATTGTGAAACGATTCGAGAAATTCATATTTTCCTTCTTTGTGCTCTTTGTTAGACGATCTAGAGCATTGAAGAACAACTTTGGCTACATTCATACCAAACTTATCCTTAACGGTGCCAAAAGATGCATTACAGTCTTCAATGTAATCGTGTAACATAGCTGCTGAAAGTATTTCATCTTTCGACATACCAAGAGCCTTTTCAAAAGATTTTCCTTCAACCGCCCATAGGTAATGCGTCACTCGACTGGTTACTTCACAAAGATGATTTACGTAGGGAATCCCAGAACCTTTTCGGATCTGTTTTTCATGAACTCTAAAGGCAAGGTCAGTCGCTTGTTTTAGCAATGGAAGACTGTTTGTTTTTCTCATTTCTTTTCTCCAATGGTACTTCTTATGTAACCAATATATATCTAAAGAGGGCGATGTCAAGTCTTTTCTGTCCTTTCTTTTGGCTAATTATCTTTTTCTAAGTTGTAGGAAGGATTTAGAAGAAAATTAGAAGAAGAAGAGGTATGAATTTAAAAAGGATTTTATTATGGCCATTATTGTATCAGGATTCGGCGACACTAACGCTAATGGAACTTATGATGAGTTAGGGACTCATGATGGGTTCCCATACTATGAAAAAACCTCAAAAGATTACATCATCATCTATAAACTAGAGAATGGACCGTACTCTTTCGCTCCTGCCTATTGGATTGAAAAGGTTACAGATCTTCATGGTAATACAAGTGGTCCAGTTCCATTCTTCACTCCGAAATATAAAGCTTTAGGTACTGATGCAACGTCAGCAACTTGGATTGCAATTGGTGACTCTACCTCTGGTGAGACTTCTGTTGGAAGTATCGGGGATGAACCTAGCTCTTCAAGTTCCTCAAGCTCTCTCGACTCAAGTTCCTCAAGCTCATCAAGCTCTATTGATTCTAGCTCAACTTCAAGTGAAGACTTTAGCGAAAGTTCTTCAAGTTCTGAAGACTTTAGTGAAAGTTCTTCAAGTTCTTAATCTTAGCTTCTTATCTTACTCCCCGCTAGACCTCTTGACTTAGTCGCAGCAAACCCAACCTTGTTCTTTTCGAACTCTTCTGAATCATCAGTCGCCACTCTCTGCCTCATTGACTTGAGTGTAGCAAGAGCCTCGTCATAATCATTACCAAGAATCTTGGTTGCAATGAAGAGTTCTTTAAGGTGAGCAAAAGAGAATTGATCTGTATCCTCAACCCATTTGTCAATATCAATCTCTTGATCGCGCTTAATGCTCTCAATATAAACTCTACGACACTCAGGGTTCGGGAAATCGATCTTAAACCGCTTGTCAAAGCGACTCGGACGATTAATAACGCGAGCCTTTAGTCTTTGAGGATAGTTACTTGTTGCCAGAAAGCAGGTCTTATGGATTTTATGAACTCCATCTAGAATCTGAAGAACTTCATTCTCTCCATATCTGTGGATAATCTCGTCCAAGTCCTCCATAATTACAACCACTGGAGTTTCTGGCTGAATCTTCCTGAAAACGTTGTAGCCATCAATAAAAATCCCTGGACCATCAAAAAGAAGTACAATCCCACTCCGATCAATAACGTCCTTAATGATCAGTTGAATGGCTGAGGATTTACCAGATCCAGGCGGACCCCAAAGAAGAATTCCTCTTTTGTGAGGAAATTCGAATTCTTTAAAGATTTCTTCTCGATCCCAGAAGTCGGAGATCTCTCCAATAACTTTTTCAGAATTGGAGTCTGGGAAGTGAATAAGGTTCTCCACCTTAACTGGAACCTTAGAAAAGACCAGACCAATTCCATGTGCCTTGTGAACCTTGTAAACGCCTGGCACAAGAAAGGCGGTAGTTGGTCCACAAGGAGTAAACTGATTATCCATCAACTGAGAGAACTGGCAGTGAGTAAAAACCTTGGGGTTATTTTTTAATTCTTCAATCACTTCATTAACTGCTTCTTCGCCATAAGGAATAGATTCCTCAAATTCCCCATCTTCATCAGCCTCTAAAATATCATTCAATTCGTCGTTGTCGTTGCCCATACTGGTCTCCTATTCATAAATCTTGTGATTGTGCATCAACCCATTTTCCATTTTTGCAGATTTGCAAAACAAACTTTCCATTCATAACAATTAAGTCTGATCTCGGATGACTATAAGCTGGACCAAATTCTTCTCTTTCGTAGTGAACTATGTCATCACTATTAAAATCTAGCCGTCTAAATCTTTGAGCACCTTCGGCAGCTTCAGCGTTCCCAAAATTCAAAACATGAACACTAGACAGTTCTCCAACAACTTTTTTGAACCCTGTACTCTTTTTTAAGGTTTTTAGTGCCATCTTTACCTGTTGATCCCTTAGGTCCCTTCGACTCAAACATCCAATGAGTGACTCAATACTCTGGATTAGTTCAATAGTTTCTTGGTTTTCATTCATCTGGAAAATCCATTTCAACATTCTTATCGAGAAATGTCCATCTGAAAGAACTAAGCTCTTTAGCGATCTCATTTAGCGCTTCACATTCCGATTTAAGAACCTCTTCGGAACAACTTATGCAATGCCGCATTTGCAAAACCTTCCCCACAGTGTGGTAATCATAGTCTAAAAAGGGAGTTCCCTTGCCGATCTTTGATCGACAACGACAACACATTTCGTTCTTTTTAGATGTTGATATGTAGAAGGTTTCACTTTTCACTTTTTGTTGCCGTCTTTCCCAACAGTTGCTGCTGCCAACGTGACCGCCTCTTCACGAGTAAATCCAGCCGCTTCATAAGCATTAACCATGGTCATGACATATCCAGCAGCAGTATACATGAAAGACCCGAACCCTTTCTTAAAATCGTCATCTTCCAACAGGTCATTAAGACCTGTAAGACTTACCTTCATCCCGACTTGTACTTGATCCAGAATTTGCTGATACATCTTCTTTTCGTCTTCACCTAACATTTTCATTCTCCTTTTGTGTTAAAATTTTATGTCAAACTGCTTATTATCATGCTGGATCGTGTCCGCCTTTGCAAATAGGATTACAACGACATATACGCCAACCAGCTTTACAACACCCTCTCACAGTACCATGTTTGCGAATCGCATCAATGGCATACTGTGAACAAGATGGTTCATATTTGCAACAGTTCGTCCACGCATAGAGCGGGGAGATGAATCGTTGCCAAAATTGTACGAGTTTTACCACGCCTTAGTTAACTGGGGAGTCGGTAGAGTTAACAACAGATGTCGGACTGGCTTTTGCCGCAGGGACATCAGCTATTGGGATTTCCTTCATTTCCCAGATACGTGGGGGGAAAAGGTCAATGTTCCAAGTCTTGTCTCCAATGGGAAGACCAAACCATATCGACCAGAAGAGAAGGACAAAAAGGATTAGCATTACGCATCCTCCACATCCACATCCTCCGCCCCCACCGCTTGATGAATTACTATTACTCATTTTTTTGCTCCTGTTAGAAATTAGCATATCATACTTAAGGTAACATTAACAATATACCTAGAAAATAATGATTGTCAAGCCAGTTTGAAAAGAAAAACCCTAACTAAAAAATGAAGACATTTTAATTCCAGAGAAAAGCGCCGATAAAGCGTTTTTGATATTTCCCTAGATCATCTATAACGTCTTGGGTGACCAGTTCCTTCGAATAATTCAGCTCACTACGATAGATATAGTTCCTACAACCTTCAGTAGTATGACAACCAAATTTGGTGAGGAACATCTCTTCAAGGAAAAGGTTTTTCATATAGCCAACAATTCGTTCGCCCTCTTCCATTTGCCCTCCAACTTCCATTGGTACATCAATCATCGTTGCTCCCCTTTCTCAACCAATAGAAATTTTTTCATCTTAAAAAGTGCATTTTGTTCAATTTGACGAACTCTTTCTCCAGACATTCCAATGTCAGTGGCAATGTTCCTAAGTGTCATCTTTTTGTCAGAAAGATATCTCTTCTTAATGATTGTCCTTTCCTTATCAGTGAGACAAGAAAACGATTCAATAACTAAACCTCTGATTTCTTCATCATAGATCTTGCTTGGAACGTCATCTTTAACAGAAATCTCCTTGAGCGGAGATGTTCGGATTTTTGTCCCATCATCATAATTGTAATCCAGCGAGCAGACATGATTGACAGGCTTAAAGTCCTTCTTAAACAAACGATTCAAAACACCTGGTTTTGAGTAAATATCGTCTTCTTCTTTTTTCCTCTCTGAAACCTTTCCATATGGCAAGGTGACCACATTGGAGTTCTCTCTTAAAAAACGCCAAACGTGACGACTAATCGAAACTTGAGCATACGTAGCGAAGTTAGTTCTGCTTTCGAGATCATATCCAATAATACACTTTACAATCGAAAAATGGCATTCATTGACGCAATCCATGAAAAGATACCTGTTATCCTTAAGAACCTTATGAACCACATAGGGAACAAGTCGAATGTTACGTTTAACAACTTCATTCTTCGCGTCGATAGCCTCTTCCGTTACCCATTCCTTTCTTTCGCTATTATATCCAGACTGCGCGATCCTGATAAGCTCTCGGATCTCTTCATTGCTAATTGGTTCATACTCTTCGGCGGCTATTTCATTATAATACTGCTTCATCGACAGTTCGGTATTCATATACACTCCTACTTACTTTAATTGAGATAATATAAAGCACCACAAAAACATGGCGATTTAGTAGTTATCGTTGGTTTTATCAGTATCTTGGCAAGTTGCCTGTCACTGACCTTAACTTGTCAAAATCTGCTGGCCCTATTGAAATACCAACAAAAATACCTGGCATATCTTTTTTAAGCGCTTGAGAATGAAGTGTATCCTTCCAAGCCACTGGCTTTAACTCTGCCTGTGCCGCATCTAACTCAATGTCAACCAACTCTTCATAGGTATTGACTGCAAGGATATTGATGTATGGATCTTTCATCCATGCTTTCTCGTCTTCTGTAAATGGTTGGGCAGAGAGAATTCGATCTCGCATCCATTGATCAGAAATGTGGGCTACCTGGGCGGCAAGCAATCCCTCAGGTAATTGTAAATCCTTTCGGACTACACAGTTAAGCCATACGTTCGCCATTAGATCTCCTCGTCTATTAGGGGACAATTTTCAATATGCGTAAAATCATCTACACGACATTTTGGACAAACGGTCCAAAAGGCGTGTCCATTCTTGTTTAATACTCTCGCGACTTTGCCATCCAATATGATATCAGCCTGTTGCAGTACTTTATAATCTTCTTCACTAACCGTTTGATTATTCATAACTTTTGTTCCGTTTTTCTTATCGACTCTTCAATTGTATCTTCCAAAGTGTTATGTACCTTTGCAACAATCCCATCTTCTTCATGAACCTTATTCCACATAATTGTTGAATAGGTTATCCTATAAGCATCGTCTGGACGACCAAAAACAACCTTGTCTCGATCTTTCCCAACCCAATAACCAAGTTCCCAATTAGTGGTTAGTCCAATGAGTTCTCTTGTTCTTGGAATCCAAAACAAAATACAGTCTGCCCTTTTTAAACCAGCATACTCCCAAAGTGGAAGATCATATCTATACTGATCGCTTTCCGTTGGGCTGGTAAACTCTGGGAGAATTACAGTTCCCTCAAAGCCTCGCTTCTTAAACTCTTCAACAGCCGCAAATCTCCAACTTGGTTGAAGATGAGTTTGATTCCCTCTCACTGTCGGTCCTGCAAGAAAAATCACTGGACCTTCCAACTGTTCAACTTCTTTTTGGGGAGTCTCGTACCTAATCACATTTGTCATTGATTACTCTCCGATATTGTTTGTTCGTAAACTTCTACTATATCTATGCTTAGTTGGATGTCATAAATATAGTGATCTTTTTCAAAGTCGATATGCAATTGACCATACTCATAATGAAATTCTGTTAGATCATCGATGGTTAGTTCGATGCTCTCTTCAAGCTCATCATTATACTCACCATCACATTGTTCTTCAATGATCTTAGAAACCAATTCTGGGACATCCTTCAGCCATGCGATTGCCTCTTGGTACGTTTTTGTTCCACAAGGAATTACAACGCCCATAGGACACATATATCCGCCATCTTCTCGATCCAGTCTTCCGATCAGCATGACTTTCACTGATTGTCCTCTTTTTTATCTATACGGTTAATCAAGTTGAACGCTTTCATAGTAAACCCAGCTTGTCTCTGATTAAACACTCTCTCCTTGACCTCTTCCTTGGACATGCTAGGATTCTCCGCGATCATATGAGCGCAGTCGTTACAATAGGTTGAGTTACAAACATAAGTGCCACAACTGACACATTCGGTGATATGAGCCATTTTTTTATCCTATATAATGTTCAGAGCAGGGTTTGAAGGATTCTTTCTTAAAAGAAGACTTACCAGTGTTACACTCTCTACCAATAATGTCCAAAGTCCCCTTTTTAAAGAAGCCTCCTTTTTTAAGACCTTGCATTTTTCGATCTTCCAAGTTGTATCCGCCAGTTTTTTCGCTAAGATCAAAATTCCGCTCAATGAAATCAATTACTTCTTGTGGATCGATGTTCCTATTAAAAACGATATTTGGACCATGCTTATGAAGATAGACCGCCTTGAGGTTCCCAAACTTTTTCAATCCATCGCAAGTGTTCTGTCCGCACTGATGCGACCCACATTCCACCTCTCTTTGAGAGCGACTTTCAATTGCGTCAGGATGATTATTCTTCAAGGGACAGTGAAAATGCAAAATGCAGTCCATTTCTTTATGAGTATTGAAGATAATACGCTGACTCTGACCTCCAACAGAAGGCTTAAAGCCATAAGCCATAACAGAATCAGGTCCATCTGTGATAACCTTAACCAATCCGACCTTTTCAAGATCGTTAAAGTTACTTCTACGAATAGAAGTCAAGAAAGTTGTGTCATTGACCTTACAAGCGAAATGACCAACGGTTGCTCCATTGAAAACTTTATAAGCCTTATTCTTTATGCAATGATTAACAATCGTTCTCAATGAGTCGGGAACCAGATCACTATTCCAATTAACAGCTTCTCCTGAAATAACAGTCGATCTTGTGAAACGGAGATGAGACCTCAATACAGACATATCAACCAACTCTTGCAACGCATCGTTTCGTTCCCATCCATCAGCATAGGTCGCTTCCTCTGGAGTGACAATCATATTGCGCATAGTAACGGTATCATTAACGAAAACCAGGTTCGCTGACGCCTTCTTGCAAAGACCCAAGCCTGCCTCAAACATTTCTTGGGGAGTCGCATTAACTGTGTTCTTAAATGCGACCAGAAAAATGTGCTTATGATCCTTATCTCTTATGCCTTCAACGATCTTGTCAGCAGGTTTTAGAGTCAAGGTATAAGGTTGAGAGGTGTCAGGACGAGGCTTACTATCGCTTCCGTCCTCAACAACAAAATCGCAAACAGCGGCAGTCAAAACAATAATCCGAGTTTGTGGATCTTTCTTGCAATCCTCAATAATTCTCTTCAAGTCTTCATTGGTTTTGAATACGCTGTCGTCATCATCTTTTTTCGGAAGATGTTGAAGTAAAGGGGCAAAAGTATCGCACATGTCTGAAAGGATCAAGTGGGGATAAAGATCTGTTTTGGTAAACATCTTAAAAAGACGAATTGCTGTGCCGCCCTTGGCAAAAGCGCACAGTTGAAGATGATTGGCGATAGGATTGACTGTTCCCCCGCCAATAACGTAGACTTTATTATTCATTGCTATTCTCCGATGGTTAATTGTATGATGCTACTATAGTTCAGTTATTGGGGATATCAACTCCATTTGCGATATTCTCTTTCTTGACCTTTACTGTCATACCAGCGCCCATAACGATCATAGTGTTCGTAATGTGATCCATAGTCAAAAGGATCATTCAAATCCTTCTTAGAGAAATGGTACGTTCTTGTATAAGAATTGTAAAAATCTCCATACTTGAAATTAGGAATCCACTTTCCAGTTTTTTTGAGTTCCTGAATGTGATTGTACTGGCGAATGCGCTCTTGTTTTTGACCTTCGCGAATTTCTGCGCGAAGCTTACGACAAAAGTCATATTTGCCACGCCAAGAGTAGTTCTCTTTGAAACGCCAGTGCTCTTTACTGCGATCTTTGCGCTTCTTTTCCTTTTTGATTTTGGGGAGTTTATAGTGAGTCTTTCTTTTGGTTTTCCAGCAACGTTGATCGTTCTTATATTGGCTGGATCGTCGATCCCAATCAAACCACCAAGAAATGTGTTGAGATTTGTATTCTCTGTTATCCGTGGTGCCTTTTTTGAGATTCTTGCCGTTATGCCAGTTCTCTTCGTACCACTCCAATTCTTCTTCTGTCATTTTGACCTCCTAGATTATGGTTAATCTAGTGGTCGTCGTATTCCAAGTAAGTTTTCATTTTAGGTCCTATCGTAATCTTTATTAATTCGCAAAGCACTTCCTAAAAGCTCTTTAACGCAGTATTGACAAATATCTCCTTCTACTTCGTTTCCGTCTCCGAATACGCTTCCATATCCTCCAACGAAATTGATAAAAAGAAATTCTTGAGTGTCATATACATCGTTGTACTCTTTCTTGCAACTGTCACATGTAATTGACTTTAGAGTTTTCTCTTCAACTTCAATAGTTTTTGTTTCGTAATTTTTCATCTGTCATTTCGATATTAATAAAAAGCTCACACCTACCGCTAAGTAGAACAAACGTGTCAGCGATTGGCAACCCTCATTTCTCTGTTTGCCCTTCTTTCTGACAGTGATTCTCATCCTCGCATCCATCTCTTTGCATAGCTTGGTATCCGATTCGCTTCGTTTGTTGAGGCGGCTAAACCTCATGTGAGCTGTTCTATGAAGTCAACGAGTGAGGGGATCTATTTGAATTTGTTCGATCCCGACACAGGTCAACTATATTTGACTTTCTGGGACTAATTGCATCCAACCGTTTCCAAGATCTTTATCAACAAGTTTTTCACCTGTGAATGGATCAATATTGTCATCCAAATCATTAAAAATACTACGCCTTCGTTTTCCGTCCTTCTTTTCCATTAGCCTTAACGCTTTGTGCTTGGTTGTCAACTCGTCGCAAGAAAGGCATTTGTAACTAA
>Ga0307377_10003914_pt1 | contig 16510 bp, 11 predicted proteins | sample TR3MG_FD_202535 | JGI IMG/M metagenome (GOLD analysis project Ga0307377, IMG submission 202535) | Soil microbial communities from Risofladan, Vaasa, Finland - TR-3 | ecosystem: Environmental > Terrestrial > Soil > Coastal area > Acid sulfate soil | place: Finland: Risofladan, Vaasa | collected... | reverse complement strand
TAGATAATTCAATTAATCTGCAGGTAGCTGAGACTGATAAGATCGCAACCGCATCACGCTTTGCGGCATCCATAACGGTGAAATGGCGGGCATTCCAGCCACAGGCAAGGAGGTAACAATTACGTCTATCAGCATCTACCGATTAAAGGTTGGCAAGTTTGCGGAAATTTTCATCAACTCGGGCCTACTGCAACAGTTCGGTGTGATTTCACACTCCTGGCAGGCAGAAAGGTAGTTACTGTAGCCTTTTCTTTCGTGAGAAATGGAATAAGTAGGTCCAAACTGTTTGTCGTCACATCGCCTAACATGGAGTTACCGACTTCGCTGAGTTTCGTACAAATCGCCTACGACAACTTCGGCAACCCGTAACCGTTATGCGAAAATTTTAAATTGCTTAGAAAAGGAGAAATTTATAAAATAACATTGAAAATATATTTCAAATCAATCCGACACTTACCGGCATGACATCTAAATGTCTTAGTGATAACTATCTCATTTTACCTCAAAATATTATACTGTTTGCGGAAGTTGGATCTCTTTGTTTATCGTTTAATGAAGACAGTTGAAATATTTCTCTTAAATCTGTTTGGTTTGGCCGCATGTTTGATTCAACCAGAAGAAAATAAAAAGTCTCTGAAATTGTCATGGTTAAACCTCTGTGATGTTTCAATCCTTGTTTTAGTGGATGTTGGTCTGCGATAAAGAAAAAGTCATTGGAAACAATATTCGATAAACATGGAATGTTTCAATCCTTGTTTTAGTGGATGTTGGTCTGCGATCCGATAATAAGGAGGATGAAGAATATGAAAATTAAAAGTATGTTTCAATCCTTGTTTTAGTGGATGTTGGTCTGCGATTGGGTCTACTTCTATATGCCGTGGAGCTGGGTTTTTGTTTCAATCCTTGTTTTAGTGGATGTTGGTCTGCGATTGAATGCTTTGGGTGTGGCAAAATGTTACCGAACTGGTTTCAATCCTTGTTTTAGTGGATGTTGGTCTGCGATTGATAGGTTCTGCAGATGCCCCGGACAAAAACAAAGTGTTTCAATCCTTGTTTTAGTGGATGTTGGTCTGCGATCATCCCGTCTGCCGGCTTTGGTGGAATCGAAGAGAGTTTCAATCCTTGTTTTAGTGGATGTTGGTCTGCGATCACCTTCACCCAGGACCACTTCCTTCAACTTCTCAAGTTTCAATCCTTGTTTTAGTGGATGTTGGTCTGCGATTGGTTATGGTGGCACTGCAAACGACACTATAATTTGTTTCAATCCTTGTTTTAGTGGATGTTGGTCTGCGATTAAATACCTTATATCATTAATAATGAAATGATGAAAGTTTCAATCCTTGTTTTAGTGGATGTTGGTCTGCGATTCTACAAGACAATTGCCATTGTCATCACGTTTCAGTTTCAATCCTTGTTTTAGTGGATGTTGGTCTGCGATGCGGTTTACCTCTCATATCCTGAGCATTAATGGAAGTTTCAATCCTTGTTTTAGTGGATGTTGGTCTGCGATAGGTGATGGAAAGCTGGCAACCGATATCAACGATAAGTTTCAATCCTTGTTTTAGTGGATGTTGGTCTGCGATAACAAGTCTTTTGGTTGGCTTGATTCCAAGTTTTTGTTTCAATCCTTGTTTTAGTGGATGTTGGTCTGCGATACAATACGTGTGATGGTGCCGAATGTATACTGATGTTTCAATCCTTGTTTTAGTGGATGTTGGTCTGCGATTATCCTCGTGTGTTCTTTTGTACGATTGATTCTGGGTTTCAATCCTTGTTTTAGTGGATGTTGGTCTGCGATCTTATCTGAATAGGCAAAAAATACCTTATAATTCGTTTCAATCCTTGTTTTAGTGGATGTTGGTCTGCGATTATTTCAGTAATATTGATACTTCAGATGCCACAAGTTTCAATCCTTGTTTTAGTGGATGTTGGTCTGCGATTGGAATTCACAATGTTAATGAAACACAATGGCAGATAGTTTCAATCCTTGTTTTAGTGGATGTTGGTCTGCGATTAGGATATATGATGTTGAACAACTCTTTAAGTTGTGTTTCAATCCTTGTTTTAGTGGATGTTGGTCTGCGATACCAAAAAAACATGTTGATGAAATAATGGAATTAAGGTTTCAATCCTTGTTTTAGTGGATGTTGGTCTGCGATCCGCTGGCAACTTTGTCAGTGGTGTAATCTTCGAAGTTTCAATCCTTGTTTTAGTGGATGTTGGTCTGCGATTTGCAGCAAGATATTATGAATTATTGGGTTGAGGTGTTTCAATCCTTGTTTTAGTGGATGTTGGTCTGCGATGTTTCTTATCGTTACTGCACTATACATTCGCATATCGTTTCAATCCTTGTTTTAGTGGATGTTGGTCTGCGATTCTTTAATCTCCTTTGGAAGTTGGCACCATCTTGGAATGTTTCAATCCTTGTTTTAGTGGATGTTGGTCTGCGATACTAATCACATTCGACATGGCAAAAAGCCTGATCGGTTTCAATCCTTGTTTTAGTGGATGTTGGTCTGCGATTACTGTTTTGGTGGTGTTAGAAATATGAACCAAATGTTTCAATCCTTGTTTTAGTGGATGTTGGTCTGCGATATTTACATACAGGCCAGGATATCCATTAGAATTATGTTTCAATCCTTGTTTTAGTGGATGTTGGTCTGCGATGGGGGTGAACGCCCATGGAACCCACAACAGTGAAAATGTTTCAATCCTTGTTTTAGTGGATGTTGGTCTGCGATATTTCATTGACACACTATACGCACTCATAGGTAAGTTTCAATCCTTGTTTTAGTGGATGTTGGTCTGCGATCCAGAAAGAAAACGCAAAGAAACATGTTGGGTGGTGTTTCAATCCTTGTTTTAGTGGATGTTGGTCTGCGATAATCAAGTCATTTAGCAGATATTGAAGATAGACAGTTGTTTCAATCCTTGTTTTAGTGGATGTTGGTCTGCGATTGTCCGTGGTGTGGAGCTATAAAAGGATGTTTGTGGTTTCAATCCTTGTTTTAGTGGATGTTGGTCTGCGATATGATCTCAATGTTGGAGATACAGTGGAAGTTTACTGTTTCAATCCTTGTTTTAGTGGATGTTGGTCTGCGATCTTGGCATTTTACTTGCAAGTATCCCGTTAATCTACTAGTTTCAATCCTTGTTTTAGTGGATGTTGGTCTGCGATCATTTCATTAACAAGTAGTACACACTTATAGGTAAGTTTCAATCCTTGTTTTAGTGGATGTTGGTCTGCGATGGAAGGCAGCACTGGATGATTATGTGGCTGAAGTGGGGTTTCAATCCTTGTTTTAGTGGATGTTGGTCTGCGATTCACGTTTTCAACTGCAATGCAAACGGCACTTCATGGTTTCAATCCTTGTTTTAGTGGATGTTGGTCTGCGATCTGTAGTTTCTATATTGATTACGTCCGGGATATTTGCATTTAGTTTCAATCCTTGTTTTAGTGGATGTTGGTCTGCGATAGCAGATTTCTCAGATGGAACATTACACCCGACACGTTTCAATCCTTGTTTTAGTGGATGTTGGTCTGCGATAGAGTATCCAGACAACGAAAATCTACAGAACAAATGTTTCAATCCTTGTTTTAGTGGATGTTGGTCTGCGATAGATAAATTCAGTCGGTCTGATCATGCAGATAATGAGTTTCAATCCTTGTTTTAGTGGATGTTGGTCTGCGATGTCCGGCCCGAAACTGATTCAAACGATAATCAATAAGTTTCAATCCTTGTTTTAGTGGATGTTGGTCTGCGATTCTGACGAATGTGGCAACTGTCACGCGGAACTGGAGTTTCAATCCTTGTTTTAGTGGATGTTGGTCTGCGATCGTCTCTGAATGCATCCATCAACTCGAGCCCATCAAGTTTCAATCCTTGTTTTAGTGGATGTTGGTCTGCGATGCTAGAAGCATTGCACCTGCAACACTTGAAGAACAGTTTCAATCCTTGTTTTAGTGGATGTTGGTCTGCGATTATTGATCTTAGCAGCAGTCGTGTATTTCATAGGTAGTTTCAATCCTTGTTTTAGTGGATGTTGGTCTGCGATCTCATGGAGCTCAGCAGGCAGCCAAACGGTTATTGGTTTCAATCCTTGTTTTAGTGGATGTTGGTCTGCGATATGGAATTGGTGTGGGTGATGTTGTGGAAGTATACTGTTTCAATCCTTGTTTTAGTGGATGTTGGTCTGCGATTTGAAGATGTAACAGCACTTCAATTTCGGCAGTTCAGTTTCAATCCTTGTTTTAGTGGATGTTGGTCTGCGATTTCCAGGAAGTTCAAAGGGTGTAGTTTTCGCAAATTTGTTTCAATCCTTGTTTTAGTGGATGTTGGTCTGCGATAAGAATCACAGTTGAAGAGATAAATTATGACAAGTTTCAATCCTTGTTTTAGTGGATGTTGGTCTGCGATTAGTTAATGAACAGAAAACAACCAATCAGAAACTGGAGTTTCAATCCTTGTTTTAGTGGATGTTGGTCTGCGATTATGAACAGGATGTCTGGCAAGTGAGAAATTATGTGTTTCAATCCTTGTTTTAGTGGATGTTGGTCTGCGATACAACAAAAAAACTTGATCAAATTCTTCAAACGATATTAGTTTCAATCCTTGTTTTAGTGGATGTTGGTCTGCGATGACATATACTGGCATTGAAGGAAGAGCATTTCAACGTTTCAATCCTTGTTTTAGTGGATGTTGGTCTGCGATCGGATTTAAATTTGTTCTGTCGTCAAATGCCAAACAGTTTCAATCCTTGTTTTAGTGGATGTTGGTCTGCGATGATAATATTTTTTTTGAAAATTCATATAGGAATCTAGTTTCAATCCTTGTTTTAGTGGATGTTGGTCTGCGATAAAGCATATCGTAAGGTGTGAATCATAATGTACCGTTTCAATCCTTGTTTTAGTGGATGTTGGTCTGCGATTGGCTATGGTGATGGTGGTGGTGATGGCTCTGGCGTTTCAATCCTTGTTTTAGTGGATGTTGGTCTGCGATCCGTGAAGATACAATTATACAACACGGAACTTATTCAGGTTTCAATCCTTGTTTTAGTGGATGTTGGTCTGCGATATAATCAGAATAAATGCTGATGGAACTGGCACAAGTTTCAATCCTTGTTTTAGTGGATGTTGGTCTGCGATACCGTATATTTTGCCCAGATTTTGGCAAAATATCGCTAATAACCCATTCGTTTTCGTACTTAAAAATCTTACTGAATAATTATCAAATCATTTATAAAAACAAGAGAAAAGTCAAACACAAATATTCCTGTAACAGCAATCAATGCATTTCCTTGAATTCCTGGACACTTTAGGATATTCTCCCTTATCTATAATATCGATTATGCTCTCAACAATTTCAACACCTTTCATAAAATCAGATGGTGTAAAATCAATTTGCTTAACCAGATTATTACTCCTGATATAGCAAATATAACCCCTGTTAACCTCAATGTTGTAGTTCTCCTGTATCATCAGACCGTGCAGCACAAGCTGGAATTTATAAGTCTTAAAAATCTTATCCTTGAATTCAGCATATTTATACTCCAGCGGAGCAGCAGTACCGTCCTCAAGGAATAACACTTCATCCACGATGCCTTTAATATGATTCTCCCTGGACGCAATAAACACACTTCGCTCCTTTCTTATGCAATAGAGCTTCTTCCTTACATATTCTTGATTTGTCATCCGCCTGGTCTCATGTACTTCCCTGCCCTTCAAAACCTTGAACCGCTGTTCTTCATGTTGAGGGATGTCAAGACAGTGCATATAATAAATAAAACGAGGGCAAAAGAGGTATTCCAGTACATCAGATATCGTAATGATCGTTTCTGTATCTTCCATAACTGCCTCAAAAGAACAATGTAATCACTTCGTCGCTGACAAGGTCCTTATTAAATGCCTGCCCTATCAACTTCACCTGCCTGAACGACTGCTCATCCATTGGGAAAATATAAACCGAATCAACATCTTTGTCAATTAATTCTTCACATTGCAGCGCCAGTGAATCACGCTTATTCGCATTCAATTCCCCCAGGAATACACTTTTCTGTACCCGGTAAAGTCCAATATTCTTACACGAATCACTTACTTTCTTCCTTATCCTGTTCTCAACAATATCATAAACAACCCACACCAGCATTTCATCACCTGATCAAATTGTTTGCAATCCTGTGGCAATCATATTGAAGTGTATTCCTTACTTTGATGTTCCTGCCGTGGTAACTTATTGTCCTGTCAAACCGCTCATTGATGGCCTGGATAAGCACAGCTTTACCATCTTTATTAAGTGTTAGTCCGTTCGGGATGGTATCAAATTGATCTTCTTTTACCTGTTTTTTTGCGAACAGATTCAGAACTGTCCTGTCTGCATAGATCCGGTACATCTCGATCAGGTCGAAAACAAGTGATTTCTTATTGTAGTTATCTGTATGCATAAAACCCACATACGGGTCCAGTCCCGCAATTATGCAGCTCTTTTCTACCATTGAATACAGCACGCCGTATCCATAGTTCAGTAAACAGTTGAACTCGTCAGCAGCCGGGTTGCGGCTTCTGCCTGCAAACTTCCACCGATCAGGCATGACCGCGTTCAGGGCAGCAAAGTATGTCCTGGAAGCCATCCCTTCCAGACCCATGACCTGTCCCCGCCGCTCATCTAGGGTGCCTTTCAAAACTGCCAGGTCGCCCCTGAGAGTTTCAATGTCAGTGATATATCCCTGAATTGCATCTTTCATTTCAGGCCGGTTCTTTTTCAGATCCTTTAGAAAATCTATCTGGTTGTCAATTTTTGTCAGCATCCATTCCTTTGCCATATCAAATCCGGCAGGCTGGTCAGATTTCTCAAGCTGGCGGCGGCGGATGAGCACTGTGCTGCCCAGTTTGGAATGCCATATCCTGCCGTATGGGTCGCCAAAGTGGTCAAGGAATACAATGTCGATGTTATTGTCCACTGCAAATTTTATGGCGTCGGTGGTAATGGTAGCTGATGTGGTTATGAGAATCGAATCCACTTTATCTGCCGATACTTCGAAGGATTTGTCATCAGTCTTTACAAGGAAGCAGTTCCTGTTCTTTTTAAGGAATGAACCGCGGGTGTTTAGTACGAGTTGCATGATTTTTATTCTTCCTGTTTTTCTGGATTTTTGGTATATTAACCACAGGTGAACACATATTTGGAATTTGATGTGGCTATTGAATCTTATTGATAAATTTCAATTCATTATCCTTCTAATTTCTACTTTCGGTTTACTGAAATTAATAAGCAGGCATAGCTTAAGTCCGGTAATTCTCAGGTAATTCAAACATTGTGCTAAATGAATGGAATCTAACTCTTTGACGGTTTTTATTTCGATGATGATCTTGTCTTCTGTGAGAATGTCGGCAAAGTAATCTCCGACCAATTCCCCTTTATAGTATACCTTTAAAGGTGCCTGTTGTTGGGTTTTTATTTCTCTTTTGTTAAGTTCAATATTCAATGCATTCTCATACACTTTCTCAAGAAAACCTGCTCCAAGGACATTACTTACTTCAAAAGCAGCTCCAATAACTTTCTCGGATAGCTCATTTAATTCTTTATCTGTTACCATTTAATGTTAGTCTCCTATTAATCATTCTTTTAAGGATTAACCACAGATGAACACAGATGAACACAGATACGATCGAAGGAAAATAATTGGGTGAATGGATGGATTTGAATGCAATGTTTTCCAATTTGATCTCCATACTATGTGTGGGTCTGCTTATACTGATTTTGAACAATATCTGTGTTCATCTGTGTTCATCTGTGGTTTTTATTTTCTCCTTGATCTTGCCCGTCCCTAATAATAGCTCCAAACCCCCTTGATACTGATTTTCCCACTCCGAAATAGTCCGGGATAAGGAAGTTGGCTGAAAAAGTTCCGGTAAAGGTCATTATATTTGTGTCCTTTTGCCTGCCTTTGCGAATCCGGACATCTGTCTCGCATTGTATCCTGTCCGGGACCTGGTAGTCCAGTGATTTTGCCATTGAAAGTATGTTGCCAGTTAAGGTTTTATTTAGCAGTCCGTTCCTTTCGTCCCTGCCGCCTGCCAGGTAGAAGCGTTTGTAATTCTCCTGGTTGAGGGCGAACCAGGGCGTGGCAAATCGGTATGTGTGCATCTGGTCGGTCAGGCAGAATTCCTGGTTCCTGACAGAGATACCCCGCTCCATGATTTCATATACACTGCCGCCCAGGTTTATTTTATCGTACTGGTCGTAGATTTCTTTCAGGACTTCGACACCCTCGTTGATACCGATGATCGTGGGCGTGCCTTCAATTATCTTGTACTGGACCAGTGGATAGCGATAGATAAGGCGGTCGGTGTTGTGCTGGTGAAGGAGGGTGTATTCGTTGAATTTGGTTGCGAAGAAACCGCGCAGCTGTGAGGCTGTGGCTTGGATGGGGCGGGTAGAGGCGAGGGTGAGGGTAAAGGTTTGGAGGATCATGTTTGTTAACAAATTAAATTTCCACAGCCTGCTTTTTCTCTTTTGAATCCTGTTACTTGATCATAATAAGATTCCAATTCATATTTATTGACAAAACCAAGTTCGTCTTCTTTAAAATCGGCAGCATATTTTTTTGGGATACTAATCACATAATCATAAAATTGCTTTTTGATTTTCAAGAATTCTTTTTTGCGTTCGAGTGGAGAAAGTTTCTGTATTTCCCGATATTTTTGGAATAATGTTTGTGTTTTTAGTTCTTTTATATCACTTATCGCACTAATCTCTTTTATTAACTCTTTTCTTGTTATTTTTTCAGCATCATAAATTACGAGAAGTGTGTTTTTATAACGGTTTATAGAGATTATTTCGACTTCATGTTTCTTTTTTAAATCAGTCAAGTCAATATTATTGTTATTAGCTGTTATTTCAAATTCAGATACAAATATTTCATCCAGTTCTATGAATATGTCGATTTTGAATAAATCTTCTTCTATCAATTTAAATTCAGATATTGGTTTTCTTTTAACGTTGTCTGAATTTTTATCAAAATATAATTCATAAATCGAATCAATTAGCTTTGTTTCCACTCCACTTCTCTTTTTTGCAGAAATAAAATATTCATTAATCAAATCCAAAAATTCCGTTTCGTAAATCCGTGTTTTGTCTGTGAGGATTTTATTAATCATATCTAATAAAATAGCATCATAAATCCCTGTATATGTTTTTCCATTTTCTTTGATTAAATTTACTATATACACATCTGCGGTTTCTAATCGTTTATTTCGATTACACCTTCCAGCAACCTGTATGATAGAATCCAGTGGACCTAAATCACGATATACACAATCACAATCAATATCTACTCCAGCCTCTATAAGTTGTGTTGAGACTACGATAATTTTTTCATTATTATAAATTACCTGCTTTATCGTCTCAATTTTCTTTTTTCTATCTTTTGGGATAATATTTGTGGATAAATAACAGAGTTTGAAACGTAAACCTTCATCTTCAATCTTTTTATTTATCTCTTCATAAAAATCCAATGAAGATTCAATTGTATTAAAAACAAATAAATATGAATTTTTAGACCAATCATTCAACTCATTACAGAAGTCTTTAATTCTTTTTTTTTCATAATCTATATTCAAACAAACACGATTCAACTCATCGTTTTTGAAATAACTTTCATAATAATCAACCAATTCTTTATAGGTCCCCTCTTCAAATATTAACGGTTTTGTGGCAGTCATCAAAATAATTCTGCAATTAAAATATCTCGTTATGGCGGTTAAAATCTCCTGTGTTAACCTCCAGTATTCAATAGGTATGTTCTGAACTTCATCTAAGATGATTATTGAATTTACAATGTTATGGAACTTTTTTAAACTCCGGTTTTTGTAACCGATCAATGTGTAAAATAACTGAATAAATGTTGTTACTACTACTTCAGATTCCCATGACTCAATTAGTGCCAGACTCTTATCAATGTCATTTTCTTTATTTTGGTCTTTTATATTGTAGAAGATTTCAGAAAGATGGTGATGCTTTAACAGATACACACTTTCTTTTTCTTTAAAATCCTTTATCTGACTTAAAACTCTGTCAAATACAGCATAATTTTGGTCAATTATGCTCGTAAAAGGCAAAGAATAGATAATTCGTGGCTCATATTCCAGATTCATCTCTGTTTTTAATTTTTTCCTCAATACCAGAGCCGCAGATAAAGAGGTTAAAGTTTTACCTGTTCCGGTTGGTGCTGTTAATGTGAAAATTTTTTGATTATTTGGTGAATCCGATATATTTTTCAAAACAGATTTTCTTATTTCGTACCTGATAAGGTTGATATTACTCTCGTTAGATTCCTTGAAATCCTTTGAATTCAAATAATTCTCTACAAGACTTTCTGGCAATTCTTTACGTTCAATCTCCATAACTTGTCCTGCATGTTTTTTATCTGAATCAATCAAGACCGAGTAAAAAAGCTGAACGAGAAGATAATAAATTATATTTTTATCATCTTTTTTAAGGAAATACAGGGACTTACTTAATTCAATAATTAACGGTTTTATATCATCAGAAAACTTTATTTCTTTTTTATAAGTTTCTAAATTATCAAATATATTCTCAGGATGGGGAATATAGCCTTCAAGCAATATTTTGTATTCATCAATTACTTGATTTTTATTTTTCCAAATGTCTTCCAGTTGGTTGTTTATCTGTTTAAAACCAAACTTAAATAAATTTTCTAATCTTATATCATCTTCGATATTATCTAAATTTAAATGATGACGTTTTACAACAAAATAAGCAATTAAAGGCAGGAACTTATATGTTTCATTTTTGTCAAGATTATGAATTTTTAAATATTTTTTTACTAATTCGAATGCAAATAAAGCAGAAATTAAACCATGATATGATAGAGGGTCATTTTTGTCTCTTCTCCCCTGTAATTTTTCTTGAAAAAAAGTGGTATATTTCCCAAAATCGTGTGCAATGGCAATAAGATATGAGACATCAGAAATAATTATTTTGTCAATTTCGTCGAATTTTTTCGAGTCAATTATTTTTTTACTTTTGCCCCCAACAAATTTCAAATGGTCTTTAAGGAGTATCTCAGGCTCTAAATGAGAATAAAATTCCATAATATCACTTACAAAGACAATATATTTTCAGTCGTCTTACTACTATTTTCAGCATAACTTACAGAATAACAAATGGTCTCATTTTTCAAATTAACTTTTATTGTATTTCCTTTAACCTCAAGTACGTACTCCTCAGGTTTTTTTGGAGTTCTATCATTTAAAAAACCTGTGGGCATCTTTTCTGTGATGTATTGAAGATTATTATCACTAAAATCCAGTTCAACTTCCTTCAACCTACTAACACAATTCAACTCTATCTTTTGATCAAAACTCTTTGATAAAGTGCCTTCGTCAATATAATCAATTGATGCTAAAAATTCAGTTAAACCCATATATGGTGGATATATAAATCTCTGGTCATTCAATCGTTCTTTTAATTCCTCATAGATACCTTTATCCTCATGATAAAAATATATCCGATATTTTATCTCATCAAAATCTTCTGGAATTAGAATTTCTAAGGGTATTTGAGTGGGTTGGTTGAATAATATCTTTTTACCATCTGTTTTTGTGAAATTATAATTCACTGTTTGCATAAGACGCCGAATTCTTGTTCGCAAAGAAATAGCAATAAAACATTTATCGTTACTAAATTTTTCATAGTATATTTCTTTTTTATCTTGTATATGTCTTTCATTTGGTAATCCCAATAAACCAGAAATTAGTCCAGAGATTACTGTTTTTGGAGGAACTAAATAGCTTAAAGAAGAGGAATTAGTATAATATTTCCTGAAGTGTGCCATAGGTCCTTTGATGTCAAAAATCAATACCTTCTCTGGATCAAGGTTATTACTGGACATTTTTAGCTTTCCGTAATATTTCATGTGTCAATTCAATTAAGCTAATTGTACTATTGGTATTTTTTCATCTTTTAGCTTCAAGTTGTCATTCTCTTCATTCCAACCATTGATTTTTAGGTCATTATGCTTCCAGAAATGGATTTTGGAAATTTTATCCTTATAATTTCCTAATTTTTCACATAGTTTAGTTAAGTCTAAATAATACTCTTCTGGGGATCTTAGCTTTGCGGTTTCATCAAAATCCAACTCTTTGCCATCTTTATCTGTTATCTTCACATACTTTCTTAAGTCGCCTAAGAAGAACCCAGATGTTTTATACTCTATTCGAATATACAGCATAGGATATTGCCCTGTTTTGCTTCTTGAGGTCGCTTCTAAAGGTATTGCATTTATCATTGCATCATCAAACAGATTGATGTCTTTTTCAGTCAGGTTTGTGTGCTCTGCTCTTTTTGCACTGATTATGCCATGAAATGCTATTAAAGAGTAATCAACACGATAGTCTTTACCCATTGCACCTGAACCTTTTGTTGATTCTCCCTCCTCAGTTATTTTCCCAGATTGAAAATGAGACGTTATACCATTTGATTCCATAGGTCCAGTAACTTTGTTTAAAGAATACCCCCAGTTAAACTGGATAGGTCCTGTAAATGTAACATTTCCCTTTTTGTAAGTAACATCTGGAATAATTGCACCAAACATCCGCACATCAATAGCTTTATCTAAGAACTTTTCCTTCTGCTTATCATCTAATTCTATTTTACCTGTGTTTTTTATATCCAATATTTTGGCTAAACTTGTTTTAGCATTCACAACAGCACCTTCACTTTTAGATACAAAAATTGAAACATCTTTATAATAATCCCCAAGATAGTCCCTGATGTATCTCTTCAACCGTACATCTGATACCAGATTTCTGCTCCGGTTATAATCCATTCTCGGCTTATTCTCATCATCGGGGTCACCATTGGGATTGCACATCAGCGCATCATAGACAAATAACATCTCGCTGTTACAACCAATAGTTTTTACATCATTACCCTCTACTTGAATTTCATCACTCATTTTATTCAACTTCCTTATCTACGACTTTAATTTTCTTTAAAACTTCATTCACACCTTTATAATTTTTATCTTCAGCACAAAATAAATTTTTAGCTTCATTCAAAAGTATTTCTTGCTTTGTAACATCTTTGCCGTTTTCTTTCGATATCCGAATCTCGCTTTCCGTTTGTTTTATCTTTTCTTCAATGCCTTTTAGATATCTTTGCCAACCGCTGTAGTTTGAGAAGGCATAACCAGATAGAACATAAAATACATTCTCCTGATTAGATAGTTTCCACTGGGAAATATTGGCATCCATCAATAGCTTGAGAGTTGAATAGATATCTTCATTATATTGCAATTTATCATATTGTCTCAATTTCTCAAGCACATCATTAGATAATCTAACCAACTTCTCTGTTCCCATTCCCTGAAAGTTGATTTTATCTAATATGGGCTTCTTTTTATGCCCCGCAGTGCTTTGTTTATAACCAACCTCTCCAATTAGATATCCGAGTGAAAACAAAACCTTTTTGCATTCATCATTGTAGATCTCAGTACCATTCCAATATTCCAGAATCTCCTTTGGAAGAAGTTCCTCCCCCTGCACATTAACAATATTATTTGTTCCATTCATATCTACACCGCTTAATATATCTAATTTCTTGAAGAATAACAGTAAAAAGTTCAATTGAAGGATTTTATTTGTAAAATCTTCGTTAACCCTAATATTATAGACATCTCTTTCATACTTGATAATTCTGATTACTTCGGTGAATTGATTAATTAAGAAATTATAATCTATCTTATTGTACGAAAAAACAGCATCTACAATATTAAGATATCTTGTAAATCCAGAAAAATCTCTTTTTTTAATAGGAATACATCCCCAAATTCCTTTCAAATCCACTTTCAGATTCCTATTCCCACCATAATTACTATCAACCAAATTTATGATCTCTTCTTCTTTCCTTCGGATAAAATCCAATCTGCTTGGTGGTACATCTTTGATTAACTTTCGAATCTTAAATTCACTACTTCCAGCAGGTTGGTAATAAAACAGATAATTAATTATGAAGTTATTTTTCTCAGCCTCAAATTCTCTGAATGTCTCTAATTTTTTGTTGAATTGTTTAAGATTATCCAAGTTAGTAATTGAATTCGTAGATATCGTCACATAGTTTGAAAAATTATCCATATCCCAATTATCAACTTTATAGATGAAATGCGGAATTATATATACATTCAAACCGATTTGAGTGCTCAGTTTATTCTTAATCAAATTCTCCGCAATCATTAGATATTGATAACACTCTTTGCAGATATTGAAATTTTTTGTAAATTTCCCGTCGAAATTTGATGAAAAACCAAGTTTATCAGTCATATAAAACTTGAATTTTAGATTTGTAGCATTGCTTGTTGTTGGTGTATTTTCCTTGCTGCAAACTGAACATACACCTTTTTGATAGTTCTCTTTATAATCACCATTTTCGATAAAAAGCGATTCAAGCTTTAAATCAAAAATCATATTTGTATATTCATCTATTCGACAAACAAGATTATTATTTATCTTAATTGTATAAAGTGATACTTCATCAGTACTCAATTTTATCAACGAAAGTATATTCTTTTCGATTTCTTTCGTAAACTTTTTTGTAGCCTTCTTAACTTCTTCTTTTGTATTTGCAGATATTAGTTCATTTTCTACTTTTTTGATATTCTCCAGAGTGTCATCAGAAAAATTAAATTTTTCAGGTTTTATATAGCAGATTGTCTCAGATTTTCTATCTGTATATTCTTTTTTGCAAAAAAATTCATTAATAATAGTTTCAACATCATTTTTTAGCTTTTCACCTACTTTCACTTTCATTGATGGTAGAGATTTTGTGATAATATTATTGAGACCGTCGCTTGTTATATTTACTTGAGGTTTGTGGCCTTTAAAATTATCCACCCACAAATATTCTTTTCCAGAATCATTTCCACTTGCATTTACCTTTTCAAAATCAACATCAATTTTTTTATTATTCGTATTGAAGTTAAGAATAACGACATGTTGTTCAAACGGTTTGTCTTTATTTTTTTTATTTGGTTTTGTTTCTGATAATTTCTGACAAATATTATCAAGAAAAGTCTTAGGAGTTAAATTGCCTTCAACTGCATACTCTCCGATTCTTTTAATCGCCTCAATCATTATCTTCATCACCCCTCATAATTCCTAACAACCTCATACAAACAAACCTCTTTTCATTTCTATTCTTCCACCCCACCGCCGCCACCCCTACCATCCCCAAGCAGCAGGCAATCACCTCCGCAGGAGGTGAACGTATCTGTGTCCATCTGTGTTCATCTGTGGTTCTTTCAAACTGACAACCACTCGATTCATCATAAACTTAATCATAGCGGTGTGAAGGTATTTTTCAAACATTCAGATATATCTATCACAGTATAGCTCTCAAAATATTTCACCTTTTCGTCGTTATATTTTTTAGTAACGCAAATAATGTTACAAACACGACAACCATGAAACTCACAAGACACAGGAAAGTACACAACGCACCCATAGGCTACGAGATAGACCACATCGACCTGGCCGTAAAGCAGATCGGTGCCGACCGGGTATAATTAATAAAAGACCCTAAAGAAAGCAAAGGGCATCCTTTTCCTGAACGACCTCACTCGCAGGATAACTAGGCTGATTCCTTAAGAAGAGCTCAAAATAATCGAATGCCCAATATGGGATTTCCAGAAAACCATGTCCCTGCTATGCGAACTTGTGCGCCGTGAGAAGTCAGCCGGTAATTTCGTCTACATCAACCTCTCTATCAGGCAGCAAACTATCAGTCGTTGCCGGAACACTGGCCTCATTCATGTACGGCGCAACGCACTACTATATGCGGGCTGAAAAGTACAATGCCGAACTTCCGGAAACCAGAAATGGTGAGATCAAAGGGATCACAAGTGGCCTAAAATAAATATTGCAGATCCCGGCATTTACCGATCCACCGCCCGATGAGCTTATCAGTGCCATTGATATCGTTTCAGAAAATGAAGAGAAGATAAAACAGAAATAAATCATTATCGTCCTGGAAGAAAGAGGATTCCAAAACGATATCAAGTACTGATTTACATTCCGATCATTGCAATGTATAATAATATTCGCCTATAGATTTTTGCTGCCTATCCAGTTTTGAATCCGGTTTGTTCACTCTGGGCCTGCGTGTCTCTTCATCACGTCGAAACGTAATATTAATGTTTTTCAGAAAGTGGTTCATACCCTGACGCATATTGAACGGGCCGTGTATCTCGCCTCTAACTCCAGGTTGGCCCATAAATACCATAAGCCTCTCAGACAGCATATCGATCATATAAATATCATGATCCACTACCATAGCAGTCACGTTATTATTCTCAGCGAACCGTCGAATCACTTTTGTAGCCATGGCCCTCTGTTCCACATCCAGGTGTGCACTGGGCTCATCAAAGATATACATATTTGCAGTCTTACCCAAACAACCTGCAATAGCTACACGCTGGAGCTCACCGCCAGATA
>Ga0307377_10003908_pt1 | contig 16516 bp, 8 predicted proteins | sample TR3MG_FD_202535 | JGI IMG/M metagenome (GOLD analysis project Ga0307377, IMG submission 202535) | Soil microbial communities from Risofladan, Vaasa, Finland - TR-3 | ecosystem: Environmental > Terrestrial > Soil > Coastal area > Acid sulfate soil | place: Finland: Risofladan, Vaasa | collected... | reverse complement strand
CGATGGACGGTCTAGCTTTAGCCGTCATGCCCCCACGCCCTGCCAATCTTCCACCAAACGACGGCGTGATTCTGATTCCATCTAAAGCTGCGTAGATGCCCTTAGACACAACTGAGCGCATGGCCTCAACCAGAGACTCGTACGCTGGTGCGTACCCAGCAGGGGCCTTGTAGACTCCACCCTTCTCGCGAGTCGCCCACCAATCCTGTTGAGCCGCCTTGAACTCAGCAGGCTTCACGAACTCGACCGTGTACTTGCTGAGGATGCCCAGATCCTTCAATCGTCCAAGGATGTAGCCGCGCTCCGACAGCGCATACTCCCACCCCATGAAGCTAGCGGGATGGTTCACAGGCACGCGCTCCTCTTTGGGGATGTCATCCTGGAACATGACCGCCGGCTTCTTACCGCTGTAGCCGAACAGCCGGATGTACCGTTTCCACACGGCATCCGGGATGTCCTTGTCTCCTCCGATGAGCACCCGCAGCGTCGAGCCTGACGGGATGGTGAGGGAGTCACCTTTGACGACCCACTCGCCCTCGTTCTTGTAGATCATCGCCGTCGTCTTGATCGCAGCCACGATCCACTTGGCCCACTCGGCATCGGACCAGTCCGCCGTACCTTTGGCCAGCGGTCGGATGCGCTCCTCACGCCAATCGGCTGGGAGATGGTCAAGCGCATCGCGGATGGCGCGAATGAATCCCCTCACGCCGTCGATCTTCTTTCCGCGCTCCGCTATCAGGTCGGCCAACTGGTAGTGGCCGTTCCCGTACTTGACGGCATCCGCGAACCTGCCGAGACCCTGAGCCTTCCATGCTCCTAGCATGTAATCGAACAGATTGTGAAGCGTGTGGGACATCCCCCGCTCACGGTTTCGGGTGTCGGACTGGAAGATGCGGCGCAACGCCCAGGCATCCTTCGACAGCATGTAGTTGGGGTTGTCGTACAGGATGCGCGTAACCTTGTTGGCTGATGCAAACGCCTTGCCTGGCATCACCAACTCAGCGTTACGAGCTACGCCTAAGAACTGCGGCTCGATGAGTCCCGTGTCACTGATGCCTCGGATGTTGTCGAACCTCCCGATGGCTAGGGCCTTCCACGCCTTCGCGTCTCCGTAGTCCTCGCTCGACCCAAGATCGAACACCACTCGGAAGTCCTTGGGGATGTCGCTCAAGACGAAACTACGCTCATCCAACGACTCGGTCATGCCCTCCAGCTTTGACGCGATGGTCTGGTGCGCGAAGCCTACTGCCTGCTTCTCGTCGTCCCCGTCCGCCACGTTTTCCTTGGCGTCCTTGACCGCGGCCATCAGGTCTTGCTTCAGCTTGGGGAACGTGCGCAGGACCTTGACGGCGAAAGCGGTCAACTCACGAATGCTTGTAGCGCGCGGGAGCGCGAGCAACGCCGCGCCCTTTCCGGCCTGCCCGAACAGCGGTTCAAGCTCAAAGTTGTAAACCTCTGCGGGTGTCAGCTTGCGGTCGTAGCTCACGGTGCCGTGGCGGAAGCGTGGGTTCGTGCCGAGCGCGCTGAAGCCTTTGGGGACCGCGCCGGGTCCTGGGGGGCGGAGACGAAGTCCGTACTCGAAGGCTTCAGAAAGCGCCTCAGCACGAAGTAGGCGGACGTTCTTCTTACGCACCATCGCGTCTTGTACAGCGGCCCTGATGCTTTCGTGGTTGAAATGCGTGTAGGGCGTCCCGTTCAGCAAGAACCCTGTGGCCTGCCACGGCTTTCCAGGATCCTCGTCACCGCGGACTCCACGGTGGATGATTGTAGTGCCATCGTCGTCCTTCAGGAGAACGGTCTTAGCACCAGGAGGGATGGACCGCATCAACCGGGCTGTCTCCGCTTGGATCCTTCGCTTGAAGTCTTTGATCCGCTCCGCTTCCTCCAAGCTCTCCGCGATGTCGAGCACCTTGAGCGGGCCGTTCTCCTCCCAAGCATCGATGAACGCGGCACGGATCGACGGCTGGTAGTTGTGTCCGAACATGAAGAACTTCTTGCTGCCGTCGCGCAGCTTCACGTCATCCCCATTGCTTAGTTGCCAGGGACGGTTAGATGGAGCATCACTCCTCGCGGACTTGGTGATGAACAACTGTTGCCCGCGCTTGCCGCGCAGATGTAGCCCTTTGGGGCGGCGGCGTTCAATCTTCTCCCACTCGATGAGCATCGCGGCTGTGCTGAGGACGGTCTCCACCCAAATCTTGTCGAACGCACCGATGGCGCTCCCAATCGCCTTGGCGCGCTTGATGGCATCATTGGGACGTAGATCCCCACGCAGGAGCGCGTCCTTCATGTCCATCAACGCGGTGAGATTGTCTAGCTCCGCGTCCGCAGCTTCACCCAGACCAAGCGTTCCGTGCTCCATGAGGTAATTGACTGCTGCCTCGTAGCAGTCGCCACCATCGTTGGCTTCACCCAACGATTCCTTACGGTAATTAGCATCGAGGTTGGTGATGGGGTAGTGCGCGATGGGTGTCCGCTTACGGCCCTGCTTCGCCCAGTGACCTGGGTCCATTTCCAACGTCACGCCGGGCGATCCGTTGTCCATGTACCAGAACCCCTGAACGGTCCCTGTGTGTACCTTGCCGCTTGCCGCTGTGATGGAGACACGCTGTCCGCGTTTCAACCCGTATTGTGAGAGCAACTCATCTGAGCGCCCTTCTGCCATCCGCTTGTCGTGGAGCAGGTCCTTGCGCCGCGGGTCCAACAGCCTCTTGCGCATCTTCCGAGGCAGCTTGTCGAGACGGACCTGTCCCCTCCGCACGCGCGCCGCCTGCTTGGCTTGTCCCATCGTCTTGAAGCCGACCTTGTGAAGCTCCTTGCCCAACTTGGGGTCTCCAACGTAGTCGGCCTCGCCCAGCCCGCGGGCCACCACAGCTTTATGCCTAGCCGCGTGGCGGGACACGATGCCGGAGAACTTGTCCCACTTGACCTTCTCCCATTCAGCTTCGTCCACGAACTCCACATCGTAGAGACGGCCTAGACCATACTCATCGATGATGCCCTGGTGCAGGCGGCGCTCGTACTTCGTCGCGATGCGGATCTTGGACCCGCGAGGCACACGCAGCTTGCGGTTCTTGACGACCCACTCCGATTCCGCCTCGTAGTTGGCGTGGACCATCTCGCCAACCGAGGTCAGCACACGCACCCACTTGTCGTACGACCACTTGAGCACCTCCCGCGCTTCCTTCGCCGCGCGAGGGAGCCAGGTGATGGAGCCGCCGTACTTTCCTTGAGCGCCGGGCACGAGCCTGCGCTCCAGGTAGGAGTGAACCAGCTTGATGAAGTCCTGAACGTTGTTGATGGGTGGGCTCCCGCGCTCGTGATGGTCTCCGTTCAGGCTCCCGGTGTCCCACTCAAGCCTGTCGCCAAGTAGCTCGTTGAGATAACGGGCGATGCGGTTGACCGCGCCGTCAGCGTCGGTGCTCCACACCCGCTGCAACGCCGCCATGTTCTTGGAGAGCATGTAGTGAGGGTTCCAGTACATCACCCTGGAGAGCTTGTTCAGGCGGACGGTCTCCTTACCTGGCATGACCAGAGACACGTCCTTGCGTCCGCTGCCGAAGTACTCGTACTCGATCTCGCCGTTCCCGCCGATACCAGAAACCCCATCCAGCGCACCGGCCGCAAGGTCCTTGGCAAACTCCTGATCCATCCTAGTTTCAAGGTAGAAGAACTTGGGGATGTCCTGCTCCTTGAAGCTGGCCATCTCGATGACGGGCAACAATGTCATATTGGCCTCGACACGCGGCGAGTGAGCGGGTCGCCTGCGAATGGGTTGCGCGCCTTGGCGTCGGCAGTCTGCGCCAACGCTCGACCTCCCCGACCTTGAAGCCTCTTGAGTTCTCGGACCATCTCGTCACGCCTCGGTAGCTGCTGGCGGCGTCGAACGACCTCGTTCAGGTTGTTGGCGACACGGACCACGATACGGTGCCGGCAGTGCGTGAGGCAACTCGTACTTCCATCCCGAGGCACGGCTGGGATGTTGTCCTTCACGAAGGGGGACATCTCCATGAGGTAAGCGCAGCCCTTGCACAGCCGCTCATCGCGAGGGCCTACCCAATGGAGGAGAACGTTGTCCGGCATTGCCTGAACGCGGGCGGCTTCGTACATGAAGCGGAGCGCGTCGATGTAAGCGCCGATCCGCTTGGGGATGTTCCTGGCGCGTCCATCTACGACCTCTTTCAGGAACGTGTTCCAGTACCCTAGTTCCTCACGGACGGCTGAACGAAACCACCGCTCCTCCTCCCGATAAAGGGCCTCGTCGGCACCAAGTTCACGGAGACCGGACGCACGGCGACCGATCTTGCGCATCCGCTCGTAGAGACGCTTGAGTGCGACAGCGGATCGAAGCTGGGCATCAGCCAACGTGATGGCGCCAGTGGACAGGCGGCTGACGATGGGCGGCAACGCCAGCCTGGCCTCAGCATAGACCTGTTGGAGTGCGCGGGGCGCGTTGCTTCCGGCCTGGCGAATCGACCGACGAATGGTAGACGGATCCATGACGCGCAACGGACGGTCTCGCTCTCCGACGTTGGCCTTGAGCATTGAGGAGCCGATGGCCTTGCCTTCTGTGAGAGGACCTACCAACGTCAGGGCGTCCGGCCGAACGACAAGCTCCTCCTCGGCCAAGCTCCGAACAGGCCAAAACGCCTCAATGTCAACCATCACACCAGAGCGTTTCACTGTGTAGACGTTCGCTGCCTGGCTCGTTCTCCGCGCCCCGCTCCTGGCAGCGCGGGGGCTCAAGGTAACGGCTGTAAGGTCGGGTACGATGGTTCGCCTTATCGGACCGTAACGGTACACGGTGAACGTGGAGCCTAGGCCGCGGGCTCGTAGGCTCCGCTGCGTTCCTTCGTACAGCTCCTTGCGGGTCTCCTCCAGATCCGACCACCTGACTGTGTCAAGGTCGAAGTTCGTAGCTACGTCGTCCAAAGGATCGCCACTGTCAGAGAAGAAAGCAGACAGGATTTCGGATGCCGAGAGCCCATCCGCCTGGAGCTTCCTCCCCAACCAGGTTTTCAACCTGGTGTGCTCGGCGCGACTGTAGGTCTTGCCCTCCGCGATGGTCTCCGTCAGCTTGACGCCGCGGACGAACGTCAGCGCGTAGAGCATGAGCATGTGTTGAACGCCGCCCGCGTCGAGGGCGTCTAGGATTCCCCGCGGGAACAGGTCGCGGTTCCGCTTGATGAGCGCATCAGCTTCGCTCTGCGGGGAACACATCCTAGACCACTTGCCAGGCGCCGCGTGGCCTAGCTTGTCGTGCAGCGCCAAGACGGTCTTACGGGCTCGACGTACCTCCTTGGCTGACACTCCAGGCAAGCGTAGCTCTCGACCAGGCAAGCCGGACGTGGACTTCATCGAGATGGTGACCTCGGACACGTCCTCACGGTCGCCGTGTAGTTCCTTGCTTCTCGCGATGCGGGGGAGAGCTTTCATCGACGTCGTGTGAAACAGCCACTCCCCGCGGCGCTCATCCAACGACTCCGGCAGCCGTACCATCGTCTCTCGGAAACGCCAATCCTTGTTGCGCCCCTTGTTGGGTACGAAGCCCAACGAGCGATACCAGCGCGACAACCGCGCCTTGCTGGCTCCAAAATCCGCGGAAGGTGTCAGCGCCAAGGTGTAGTTCCGCTCGTCGGCCCACGCCAACAACTCGCGCATCGCCGCTGCGGCGTGGCCTTCTCCGCGTCGTTCAGGGTCCACCTTGATGGTGTGCAAAACGAACGCCTCAGCATCGGTGCGAGTCACATCGAGTTGGGTTAGGTGATGCCGCGCTTTCAGTCCGGCGATGACCGCCTTCAGGTCGTCAGCTTCAAGTAGCTCCCCCTTGCCTTCTTCGACGGCCTTGGTGCGCCCTCCGTGAAACCGGCGCTCTAGGTGGGTGTCGTAGACGTGATCCAGGGCGCGTGCCAAAGCCTTGTTCGTCTCGGGCCTCTCCCCTTTCCGCATAAGGCGAGTGATGGTCATCTTGGCGGCGCGGACGCTCGCCTCCGTTCGCTTGCCTTCAAGCATCACGTTGCGGCGGCGGGCCGACCGCTTGTAGGCCAGCTTCGCCATCGCAGCAGCGCGGGGCGACAACCTTACCTTCCGGCGCCCGATGCGCGCGGTCGCTTCTTCAAGGTCATCAACGGCATCCGCGATGTCCTCGTAGTCGATGGGCCAGACGTCAACGTCTAACGGCCTGATCTGTGCACCAGGGATCTTCGACCAAGAATACCCGCCACCAGTCTCGTACACGCCGGCTGGGATGTTCACGCCAAACGCCTCGCGTGAAGCCGAATCAAACGCGATGAGCCAGGCGTGGTCATCCCCATCCTGACCGCCGTCGATGTAGTCGATGCCAGCGTGCATCAGGACTTCGCCAATCTGGCTCCCCACCTTGTCGCACGCGCCGCCGCCGCCAAACTCATCGTCTAGGCCGTCTTCATCAACCTCCCACTCGTCTACGACCTTCTGAGCAGCGCGGGCCATCTTCGAGCGAAGGTCGTTTAGCCTTTGCTGAAGGCTGGCAGCCTCCAACAACTCACCCTGCGGCGGCCCTTCGATGGCATGGCATACCTCTGCGCGAGTCAGCGGATCCAGACCATCGAAAGGATCCAGACCATCAGCGCCTGGATCATTCTCGATGAGGATCAGCCGCGTGCCGCCTACAGACTCCACCGCTTTAATGGTCATTGGATGTTTGTCGGTCTTACCGGGTGAGAGTGGTACCAGCGGAGCCCGCGCTTTGATGCGCTTCATCCCAACGCTGAGCGGAACGACGTACTGAGGGGGAAGCAGGTGCGCAAACAGCTTGCGTACGTACTTGGTTTTGTACCCATCCAAAGACATAACAGCGACCAGGGAACCCGTACTGAATGGTATCGATGCTCCTACACGGCGCGTCATCCACTCGCTCTCGTGCGCCATCGACAACAGCCCTTGATAGCCGTAAACTGCTTCCTGGAACCACTCCTCCTTTGATTTGAACATGCTTGGTTCCATGTTCGTGATGTAGGCAAGCCTGTCAGGGTTCTTGCGCGCCCATGCCTCGGTGTATTCCACGGGCACCAAGTTGTTGATGATGGTCCTCTTTCTGAATACCAAGGTGTACCAACCCCAGTAGGTTGGCTTGCCTTCAGAGAAAGAGATGAAGCGCCTTTCGGGAGGAAGTTCTTTGTTGGGCTGCAAACGCCCTGTCTTAGCGATGGCTTCTAACGTGTCCTCAATGCGACCGCCAGTGACATGAAAAAGCCAGTCCTCTACACCTTCGACGACCGGGACCGTGTTCGTGCAGCGCACAGGCCGAACGTGGGTCTCGTCCAACATCCCGTCAACGGCCGCGTACGCTTCTTGCTTCGTTGAGTAAGAGTCGGGCCAGTCGTGAAGTCCGTGGCCGATCTTGCGCACCCACCAACGCTCGCCTTTCTGCGCCTCTTCGTTGTACTCCACCGCGTACCCTCGGTAGTGAAACAGCCCCGCGTGGACCTTCTTACCCTGATGGTGCCGTGTCATCCCAACAAGAGGCTCCGGCCACATCGCGGGCACGGCTCGCCTCGCGGGTATTCTTCGTTGCAAGGCCGGCAGGTCTCCATGACCGGAACGTACTTCACCACCCTGATTGGGTGAACGTAGTTGGGATCGCACGGGTTCTTGCCGCAGTCAGGACATCGCGGTGGTGCGAGCGGGCGGGGCTTGTCGCCAAAGATGCGCTTGTGGCCTTCGCGGTAGGCTTCGCTGTTGGGCATCGAACGGATGCTCATCGGTCACCGAAAAGCTGCGGCACAGACCCACTAGCGACCGCCGAGATGAGGGCTTGCCTGGCTCGCGCGCTCCTCTCCCGCACCTTGAAAAGGCGGGCGCGGCCATCGTCCACCTTGAACGCAGTCTCAGCCTTCTTGTCATCGACCAAGCTGCTGCTCGGCTTCGTGTGCCCGCTTCCCTCTACGAGTGGTCTTACCTGCTCATCCCAGCCGTCAAGCTCGGTGAGTTGGTTCGCGGACACCTGCTGGTCTCCAAGCGGTGTGGGGAATGCCGCGTCAAGAGCGTCCTGTAGCTCAGACTCCGACGGAATCTTGACGATCTTGCTGTTTCCGCGCGTGCGTGACTCCTGTTGTTGCTGCTCCTGCTCCGCCGCCTTATTGAGTATGGAAGAAATCAGATCGTCCGGCAGGCCACCGTGCGTAGAGAGCACCCAAGGCACCCAAACCTCGGGGTTGAATTGGTTGTCAGCCCCCAGACGGAGGTACCTGTCCATGCGGTCCAACTTCATTTGCAGAACCTCGTGATGCTCCAACTCCAAGATCGGGGCCACCGACGACATATGCAGGGTGAAGCCGTTTTCCGGCTTCCTCACGTCGAGCCCGCAGAAGGCCAGGTCGATCATGCAGACGCGCACGAGTTCATGTAGGAACGCGCGCTGGAGCCTGCTCGCGCGCTTGGCAAACGGCTGGCTCTGACGCGAGAGCGACTGACCCATATTGTAGTTGCCCTCGCCGCGGAGGAACCCGTGAGGGAATCCGATGCCGTTGGCAAGATCGCGGTACTTCATGTCGAGGTCGCGGAGCAAGTCGTTCTGGTTCGTGGCCGGAAAGTTGCTGATCTCCGTCGCGTTGTTGGGTCCTCGCGGGAGAATGACGTCCTTCGCGCCGTCGAGGGGAACACCTACGTTCGTGAACTGCTGAGACGACGGATCCAAGTGCCACTCTCGATGGAGGCGGCGCTCCCAATCACAGCAGACCATGTAGGCGTCATCGTGGCTGAGCCCCGTGGTGTCCATCATGATGAGGAGTCGGTCTGGCCGGCGAAGCAACCGCTGGATGACCACCTGGTCGAGCATGAGTTGAAGCTGGCGCCAGGTGATGCGGGAGCCCCAGAGGTAGCTCGCCTCGGCACCGTATATCTCGGTGAGGTTCCGAGGGGGCAGCCGGAAGTGCGCGACCTTCCAGTACGGAACGGAATGGCTCTGCTCCTTCAGAGGCTCGCCGCGGTCATCCGCGGGGGCAAACGCGATGAGCCGGCCGATGTCGTCCTCAATCCGAGCAACCTGCCATGGTTCGTAGGGTCGAGTCGCCACGACGCCAGCGCCGCGGGCTGTGGCGAGGTGCATGAACACGTCGCCATCACGAGCCATCGCACGGGTGATCTGGGGCGACCGCTCCTCCCACCTGCCTCTGGCGAGGGCGCGCTCTACTAGCACCCTGATCTCGGGGTTGTCGGCCGAGACGCGGATGACCCGGTTGAACTCAGGGCTGACCTGGCAAGCGTCACCAGAAAACTCGTCCAGGATCCTCGCGATGAGCGCGTCGTAGTCCATCTCGCGGAAGTTCTCGTACAACTGGATGCGGCTCTCCTCGTACGAGTACAGGCCAAGAGCCTTGTACATGCTCGAAGCCGAACCGGCTCCTTGACGCAACGGATCGCGCTGGTCCGCCATCCGGTTTGGTGTGCGAGAGACGCGACGATCAGGAAGGCGATCTAGACCCTGGATTGCCTTCAGGTTCGCGAAGGGGTGTAGAAACATCTCCGCGAGGCTCTGATGCTTCTGGAACGGGACGGCCATGCTCACCCCACCCTGTAAGGCTTCACGATGGTCAGAAATGAGCGGTCGTTAGGCCGCCAGGTGTCGTAATGCTCGGGGTCGGAGAGGTCGGACCCCCGGCGGACCCAAAGATCGTAGTCCGACTGCGCGCGGAGCATCGCTTCTGCGGCTCTGCCCTTCGAGCTATAAGGCCCAGCCCAAGATGAACCGTTGTTGACGTACCAGGTGTGGAAGTCGTCGTCGTACCACTCGCCTGGAATGTCGGAGTAACGGTCGAACCGATTGCGGATGTTGCTCCAACTGAGGGGATGCTGCTTCCACGCGCTCGCCGCCATGTCCCTGCCATCAGCGTAGGCGCTTCCTTGGCGGTGCGGCCATGTCCCCTTCTGCGGGGCCGGCGCCCAATCTCGGGGGTTGCGCCCCCGAGGAGCGGCGGCCTCGGTCATCTCGCCTCCGAAGTACGATTGCATGTACATCTTTTTACCTGGGTCCTTCCGAAAGAAGTTCTTGTAGTGGCGCTCTGCCGCATCGGTGTACTCGACCGCCGCATGGCCAATGCCGCTGCCAGGGAAACCATGCCGGTCGAACTTTGCCGACGCAGCGACAACGTCAGGATGTTGGCGGAGAAGATCATGCAGGGCTCCGCTCTGCTTCGTGAAACCCAACGTCTCCGGGGCAAACCTGTCTGGGCTTCCGCGCGTTCCCCACCGCTTGTCCTTCGCGCGCTTTTTGCTGTAGAGCTTGGTCAAGGCGTAAGCATCCGCGATGTCCTGTGGGCTCCACCCGGACACGGACTGCGCTAGCCACGGTGAGACGACAACGCGCTGACTGCGCGAACCGGCTAGGCTGGAGTCCGCGCGCATCGGCTTTCCACTCTGCGTGTATCCGTACACGGCATAGCCTGTTCGCTGCCGAGCGCGAAGCAACGCGCGCTTAGCATCCGCGTCCCCTTGAGCGGCCTGGCGCTCAAGCTCGCGGATGTCTACATCGGCCTCTTGGACCGGCTTCTTGGCGGCACGTCTGGCCGCCCTCTTGGCAGCCGCTCTTGCGTGTGCGTCCTGCGCGGGCGCGTTGGGGTCATCCCCGTACTTGGCCTTCTGCGCCGCGTGGTGGGCTTGCCTCTCCCGCTCCGCCTTCTCACGCCGAGCGCGTTCCTTTGGCCCAGCCGTCACGTCGTAGCCAGCTTCAAACAGCAGAACGCCACGCGGCTTCATGCGCGTCTCAACCACAGAGGCAGAGACTGACCCAGCGCCGTTGTAGCCCCATTCCATGAGGCTGTCGCCGTTGGTGTGGAGGTCCTTCGCCTTGACCTTGGCTGCGATGACAGGCCAGTCCTCGCCGTTGGGACCCGACTCGATGGCGTGCGACATAGCGTAGTCCTTCACGATGGTCACCCAATCTCCGGGGTTGATCTTCGTCATCCCGGCTGGCAACGCTCGATAGATGGTGACCATCGCGTTTGGCTTACCGCGGGCCGCACGGATGACACGCTCTGCCTTCCGCTCTAACGCCGCTTCGTGGAATTGGTAGTAGCGCATGTGCGTGTACACATCGTCGGGGAACACCTGGCCGCCTTCGGGTACCTCGCGCGTCAGGTCGTGGAGCGGGGCGGCGTCACGGCTGGGCGCGGAGTGCTTCCCGCTGTAATCGCCTTCCCCAAGCATCACGCCCTCTCCTGCTGCAGCCACTTGGAGACCATCGGCATGTACTTGGTGAGCTTCTCCGTCAACTCGGCGCGCGGCGTCGTAGCGGTCGGAACGTCTCCAGGATTCACCTTGTCCATGATGCACGCGAAGCTGGCCCCCGTGATCCCGTCGATGATGTCCTTCGAGCCCTTCGAGCCGTCCGGGTTCTTCTCCCGGTGATCTACCTTATCGGTCTGAACGTGGTGCTCCAAACCTAGAATCTCTTGGAACAGAATAACACGCTTCAAAGCCTCCTCCACGTCGCCCCACTGGCTCGGGAGGTAACCCCGCGGGTACGGGATGGCGAAGCGGCCTTCGCTAAACACCTGGCGCACGACCTTGTAGGCTTTCGAGTTCTTGTCCACGGAGAGGACCTCCGTAACGAACCCCTGCTCACGAAGACGCTGCAGCATGTCGAACGACTGGAAGGAGTCGGCCGACACCTTGCGGATCCAGAACCCGATGCGCCTCAACCACTCGATGAAGATGCGTACCTTCAGGAAGTCGATGGCTTGACCGAACGGGCCGCCTTCGAGCGCCAGGTAGAAGTCAACCTCGATGTCCTTGATGACGACCTGTTCCCCGACCTGCGCCTCATCGTCCTCTGGGTCACGATCATCGAAGTAGTGCGCCGAAGGATGCACCATCGCGATTCCGGCGCGGTCGGCGTCTCGGTCCTTGCTGAACGCGAGGTCGAGGTGGATGTACCGCGGAGCCTGCGGGTGCCGCAGCGGCGCGTGCTTCCCCATGAAGATGCCAGTCACGGCCTTGTGGTTGAAGCCCTGCCGGATCTGGAGCGTGGACCCTTCGTAGCACCCGAGGGTTTGCGTTGCGAACGGGAACGGGAGGTCATCACGGAAGCTAGCGCCGACAACCTCCTTGCGCGAGAAGAACGGGGTCGCCGCGCTGGAGGGCACGTCGGCGGTCAGCCGGAGCGCATCGTGGATGTCGTCTACGAATTCCTGGAAGTGAGTGACGGGCACATCAATGACGTGCTCGGCGGGATAAGCGTCCTGCTCGGTGTTCAGGTCGGGTGTGACGGCATAGCCACCATCGGGGCGTTGGAGAACGACGTCCAGAACGACCGGATCAACAGTCTCGGTCCCACGGAACACGCGGAACGTAGCGTCACCATCGCGGAAGCCGCCGTCCAAGCCGTTGTCCGGGTCGTGGGGATGCTCATAGCCAAGCGGGTTGAACTTCCAGCGCGGGCCTCGGACTACGAGCACGCCTGGACGCTTGCCCATCTTCTTGATGCGCTGCTCCAAGAAATCCGACTCGGTGCGCGTCTGGGAGACGAAGCACGCCACGCCAGGGATGTCGCCACCGTACTGGATGAAGCGCGACCCGAGCCGCTTGCTCAACTCGGACACGAGTTCGCGCGCACGCTTCGCTGTCTGGACGCCGCGGTCGTAGTAGTTCAACTCGTCGGCCACGACGGCAAACAGGCCACGGCCGATAGCGTGGATGCGCTCGCTGCCGGTCTCGACCAGGATGCGCGTCTCTCCATGCTCCCACAGGATGGTCTCCTTGCCGTGCGGGCTCTTGGGGAAGACCTCGCGGAAGAAAGGCGAGCCCTCGATCATCTGGTCCTTGAGGACGTAGAAGCCCACGCGCTGGATCTGCTTCTTCGTCATCGCGTAAAGCCCGAACGTGATCTGAGTCCGTGGCGCCAGCCCATAGAAGCGCGCTGGATCTTTCATGCACGCCAGGCGGTGGATCTTGTAGGACGTCACGAAGCCGGAGGCGAACGTCGTCTTTCCGAGACCCTGTGCGCCGGTCAGCATCAACTCACGCACACCAGAGAACGGGCGGCAGACCTGCTCAAAGAGCGGTACCCACGCCGGCCAGCACCGCATGTGGCCCATGTAGTCCGTGTGGGTGAGGAACGTCATCGGGTCGGCCGGGATCCGCTTGTAATCCACCGAGTACAGAGCCTCGATGGTGGCAGTGTCGCCACCCATCACCTGCTCAGCCTGGCGGAGGAACCACGACCTGGCAGGAGGAGTCAGCTTTCTGTACAGCTTGAGAGAGCCCGAGCCAATAGACCTGAGAGTCTGGTAGATGTCCTCCTGCTCAGGATTGGTGGGGATCGCTTCCATGAAACTGGTCTCGTCCACCTATCGAACTCCCTGCACATGATGCCCCCATCCCCCCCAAGTCATCGTGTGCCAATTGTGAGCTAAGGCATTGTCGCATCAACACTAAAACTGATCCGGTCGCAGAGTGGACTTCGCGGGACTACACCAACTTGACGCGAAGCCCTGAAGCCTGTTAGCTTTAGCAGCGGCTATGGCGTTGGTGGCTTCGGCTTCCTCCCTCCCGTAGCTGCTGCCGAGAGAGCCCCGGGCGTTCCAGGGCTCTCTCACTGTACTGTCATCCTGTGTCCGCGCTCCGACGCCGCCGACGCGATGGCGACACGGGGAGCGAGACCTCGGGTGTGGTCGGCTTTCTCCGGCGGCGGCGGCGCTCGACCATCCTGATGGACGCTGGTTGGATCTCTGGCTCAGCCGTGTGCGTCCTGACTTCGCCGCGCTCTACGAGCCGTTGCTGCTTCTTGATCCGCTTCCACTCGGCGCGCTGGCGGTCTAAGGCGGTTGGATCATCGCGGATGGCGTCTTGCCGCTCCTTCGATTTCGTGATCTGGCACTCGCAGCACGGCGAAACGATCCGCCCGTTGCGGCGGGTGTAATGCTCCCTGGAGATTCCACATTTTCTACACGGCCGGATGAGCTTCGTGTTCGCCATGCCATCGAGGATACCCTGGAGTCCACTCTGCTTCCAGGTCCACTTTGCGGAATAGGGCGCACACGTATGCGTACAGGAGCGGAGGCGGGCTACGCACCCGCCTCCACGAAACACGATGACGGAGTTGACCGTCAGCCTTAGTATACATCACGCGGGCGGGGCGGTCAGTGTGGTGGTGCCCCCTTCTCCTGCCACCTGGCCGCCCCGCCGTGGCGCGTTGAGGAAAGGGTAGCTCAGCGCCGCTAGGGCGCTGCCAGGCGCTTCAACCGCCGGCTGCTAGGCCGCGCCCACCCATCGCTCCTTAGACGCCAGGTAGCTCTGCAGCGCCTGGTGGAGCACGGACGCGGCGACACCGTACTCGGATGCGATGTCGAATAGGGTCGCCCCGCTTGACCATCGTTCCCAGATATGTGCCATGTCCTCGGGATGCATCGTTGAACCTCCACCTCAAGCCTACACCCGACGAAGGGTATCGTCCACTCTGTCAACAATATACTGACAACCCAGCCAGACAACCGCGAGGGTTTGCGTCCGACGAATTCGCTTTTTTCCACAAGCCAACCTCGCTCGACGAAAGCGGCTGGTCATCGCGTTTGTGGCTGATGGTGCGCAAACGTATGCGCTCTACGCCCTAACGCGCAGCTAACACGCGCTGTCCACCGGATCAATGCAACGTGTTTGCTAGACTTAACTTAGGGCTTGACAGGTATGGTATAATGATGGGCGACGATCAGGATACGCTATTTGACAACTCGTAGAGAACACACGAACTGACCCCCTGACCATCGCGTTGGGGGGAGGAGCAAGCGATGACGGATCTTCGTTGGTACGTGACCCTCTTTGAGCACTCCTGGGGACGTGGACACACGCCGGAGGAGAGCAAGAAGATGGCACGCAAGGCGGGCGGTCAAGGGACACGGTGGTACACCAAGGTCCTGCCGCCCGGGGCCAAAAACCCATTCGTAGATGACTTCGGTGGGATCAATTGGTCGTGGGAGGGGGACGAGCCCTCGGACTACGAGCACAAGGTCCTGCCCATCGTGGCAGCGGGCCGCGGCTGCTCGAAGCTGCGCAAGCGAATCGAGACCGTGGCATGATCCAGGCCATCGAGACGGTGGATACCAAAGGGAACATCACCCGCCATGCGGCGGGTCTCGGCGGCGTCCGCTGTGGGCGTGGGGGAACGGTGATGCTCAACCACACCGAGCCCACCATTCCGAGCGCGTTGAAGGACATCCACTGCCGGCGATGCCTGGCGCTCGTAGAGAACGACCACCGCAAGCTGGCGGCGCGCTTCAAACGCCGCGTGCCACGCCTAGAGATTTGACGGAGAGCCCCGGCTGGGGGAGACCTTGGCCGGGGCCGCTTCGTGTACGGTCAGGATGCCGCGATGCGCTTGATGGCTCGACCTCGCACAGAGGGACCGACGTAGAAGTACTCACCGGGGTTCGGTGCCTCGCGGACATGCTCTGCGCGCACCGTTGCCTGGATAACGTGGGCATCCTCTTCTTCAACAGCGGCGATGTGCCCTGCGTGCGTAATTGCCCATGCCCTCTTCAACGTCACGTAGTCGTCTGGTTTGAACTCAGTGATGACAGCGAGCACGCCGCGATAGATGGTCCTGAACCGTCGTGATGGCTCCGCCGCCAACAGTGTCTGACCCATCAACTTCTCGCGCCCAGCTTCCCACAACAACACCCCGCGCGGCATCATCACGACGCTCTCCACTTTCGAGATGCGCTTGCGCGCTGTCTGCTGCAGTAGAGAGGCGCGCGTCAAGAACTTCCGTTCCCACTTCGATCCCTTCGCGGCCTCCAAGAAATCAGCGTACCAGTACCGCTGCGCGCGGAGCCAGGTCATCCAGTCGCGCGCGGTTCCATGCACCGCCCGACTGAGGATCGCCAGCCTGGGATGCTGCTTCCCGTGCGGGGCGAACATCGTAGCGTTCAGCGAAACCGTCGTGTCGATGTCCGAGATGAGCTTGCTGGCGCCTTCTTGATAGAACGCGTTGAACTCGGCCGGCGTGTGGAAGTAGCCTTTGATGTCGCCAGCATCGCGTTTGGCAGCCGACTGTTGGACGGTACCCGCTGGGTACCTTTTCTCGTCGAGGTAATGGATGAACTCGTGAATGAACGCGACCCGCGAGTCATATGCCCTAGAGGTCAAGTGCAGTGTGGAGAACGGCGCGATGAGCACGGGAAGGATTATGTAGAACGTGCGGCTGTTGGGCGGCATTCCCATCGCCGGCAGATGGTTCGTCGTCGCAAACACGATGTTGAGATCGGCCCACTGGCCGCCTCCGCCACGGCGACCATCTAACTCGGCCATGTTGGCGACCCAACCACCCCACCGCTTCGAGCGCGGGAGCAGGTCGTCGATCTCGTCCCCGTGCTTGTCTAGCCACCCCCGCATGACATCGTAGGCGTGTTCCGCGATCTTCCTGAATCGCGCGTCACGGGTTGGGTCGGCCTCGTGCAGCGGCACACCGTTCGGCTGGGCTTCGACCGACGCCGCCAAGCGTTGTAGACGCTCGCGCTCCATGTCCTGCTTGTACCTTGCGTGC
>Ga0307377_10003907_pt1 | contig 16526 bp, 19 predicted proteins | sample TR3MG_FD_202535 | JGI IMG/M metagenome (GOLD analysis project Ga0307377, IMG submission 202535) | Soil microbial communities from Risofladan, Vaasa, Finland - TR-3 | ecosystem: Environmental > Terrestrial > Soil > Coastal area > Acid sulfate soil | place: Finland: Risofladan, Vaasa | collected... | reverse complement strand
TTGATGAATTTAATAAAATGATAGATGAAGCATAAGTTAGAATTTATAAAAATATCACCAAAACATGAAATAGCTGGTGTCGGTTTCGCTGGTAATATCTTTATTACTTTAGGCGCTTTATCCTTCGTTAATAGTGATGATAGATTATATGTTGATATGGAAACCAATGAGTGTATCTGTACAGTAAATACCGATACTTTACTACACGACACAAATAATAGTTGGGAATACTACTTTGACCAAGTTAAAATAAATGACGGTGATGAAGTTAACCATATGAATAGTATGGTTAGAGGTGGTTTGATATATAACGACCTAAATGCATTTATGGACCCAAAACATTACGTTAGTCTAAAAGATAAATTCTTTGAAAATTTTAAGATTAAAGATTACGTTAGTGATGAAATAAACAAATTCTATACGGATAAGTTTAATGGTAAAGTAACCTTAGGTGTTCAGATTAGGTTAACTGATTATACACATGGTGGTCACAATTTCCCACCTTTTGAGTCTTATGTTAAACGAATCAACGAAATTTTATTGGAGCGACCAGAAATAGAACAAGTATTTTTAGCAACCGATGATGGTAAGGTAATACCAAGATTAAAAGAAGCTTTAACTATACCTGTTTTACATTGGGAAGATATGTTTAGAGCAGATGATGTAAATTTACATCTTAACCCATATGATAGGTTAGAATCTAGTAGAGATTTACACAGATACATAATGGGTATCGAATGTATGAAGGAAATATTCACCCTAACTAAGTGTGATTATTTGTTAAAAGCATATACATCTTCCATGTCCATTATTGGTGTTATACTATCTGAAAATATTAAACAAGTTTATAAGTTATGATTTACATTATAGGTGATAGTCATGTGTCAGTATTTTCTGGAACAGATAAAACACATGACGGGTTAAGACATATACAACCAGAATTCGGAACGTGTTACACATTAAGTGGTGGTTCATTAAGACCACACAATGTTTTTGAGCAAAAAATACCCTTATTCTGCCCAATAAAGATTGGTTCTAACACCGCATACAATTCTATCGACAAATTACCAATAATCGAACAAGCCATCGAAGAATACAAGGTAAAGAATTCTGACCATATATTTTTATGTTTTGGTGAAATTGATATTCGTAATCACATTGGTGAGAATGCTGAGAAGATGGGTATATCAATTTCAGATAGTATAAAGTTATGTGTGGATAGATATATATTAACAGTTTTAGAATTAAAAGGTAAAGGTTACAAGATTGGTGTTTATGGACCACCAGCATCCTCAGTTGGGTGGGCTAGTACATACGGTTATAAAGATGTCTTTACTAGAAACAGGATGACTATTAAATACAACAAATACTTAGCTGAAAAATGTTTAACTAACGATGTATTATATGTTGATATAGCAAAAGAAATGATGTTGGCTAACGGTGACACTGATAGTAGATTTATCATGGATGATATCCACCTATCTCAACAAGCAATACCAATACTTATTGAAAAGTTTAAAAAGATTACTAATGGATAATAGAACAACACTTAATTTAATAGGTGGTGGTTTCCAACATAGCCCATCAACATCCGGAACTGAACCATTATTTGTTAGATGGGTTAAAGATATGTCAGCATCAACATCGATATATGTTGACCATGCGTTAAAGTTAGATACTAACCCAAACACTAAGAATTATGGTTGGTTGGTAGAATCTAAAACAATCAATGGTTCGTTATACGAATGGTGTGTTAACAATATAGAATATCTAACCGATAAGTTTGATACTGTTTTCACTCACGACGTTTACTTAGTTGAAAATTTCGATATTTTCACACTGTGTCAATGTAGTGGTAAATCATTTATACCTTCTGGTGATGTTTATCCAAAGAATAAGTTAGTCTCAATGATTGCTTCAAACAAAGTAATGTGTGAGGAACATAGGTTTAGACAATCGATGATAACTAAATTTAGTGGTAAGTGTGACCATTTCGGTTTTGGATATAAACCAATCCACAATAAGGTTGATGGGTTGAAGAGTTATTGTTTTTCTATTGCGATGGAAAATGCGACATACCCAAACATGTTTAGTGAGAAACTAACTGATTGTTTCATGGCCGGTACTATTCCGATATATTACGGTATAGAAAACATTGGAGATTTCTTCAATACAGATGGTATTATAATGTTGAATGATAGCTTTAAGATTGAAGACTTATCTGTTGAATTATACGAAAGTAAGATAGATGCAGTTAGAGAAAATTTTAAATTATCTAATGAACTAATGTGCGCCGAAGATTACATATATATAAAATACTTAAAAGATGAAATATAATACAATACATAAATTATGAAAAAGGGTGAAAATGTCTTTATTAATGAGAATACTAACATAACTCGTTCAGAATTATGTGAATATGGTAGTAATATTGCCATTGATTATGGGTTTCATTGTACCACATCTATTGATATCGGAGATTATACACATATTGGGCCGCATGTGTCTTGTATAGGTGGGAAAGAAGGTAAATTTATAACTAAAGGATTTAATAATATTATGGCTGGTGCCAGAATTATTTGTGGTTCAGATAGATTTGACGATAGTGGTTTATTTGGTTGTTTAATACCTGACGAATTAAAAGGTACACAAATAATAAAACCGATAATAATGGAGGAATTCTCTAATATTGGTACAAATTCAATAGTATTACCTGGTTCAATATTAAGGAAAGGCGTGTTATTAACTGCCGGTAGTTTATTAATGGGGGATACTGAAGAGTGGGGTGTGTATAAAGGCAATCCGGCAGTATTAATCGAAAAAATTGATGGAACTAAAATTATACGTAACGCTAAAAAATTAGGATACCATGAATAGACAAAAATTTAAAGACACTACAAATGAAATATAATACAATACATAGTCTAGGTAGTAGATGTCAGAATTCAGAAATTTTGAAACATTATAACTACCGAGAATTTTCAGGATTCTTTGACTTTATGAACACATTGAATGTTAAGAACATTAAACATATCTTATCAGATAAATTTAATGAAATTCTTAAACCTGAAAATAACTTTAGTCTAATTTGTAATCAAACGACCATAGACCCTGAAACTAAAATTAAATTACCAACATCAATTAGAACTAGTAATAAATTTTATGATATTGACCATACTGATGTTCATGGAGCAATATTTCCACATCACGATTTAAATAGTGAGAAAGATTATAAACACTTTATGAAATGTAAAGAAAGATTTATAAAGTTAAAAAACTTTAACACTCTATTCAATTATACGTTTAATAAATGGGAGAATAACATTACTAAATCCGATATGGATGAAATTATAAACACGTTACGTAACACCTATGAGATGGAAAATTTTAGAGTGTGTTTTATTGGTGTCGAAAAAGATGGTACAAGTGGTATTATGAAAGGTGAAAGTTTTGAGTATTATGATGTTTGGGACTTAACCTTAAGTGCCGGTAGCTTTACAGGTGGAATTTATAATAATACTAAAGATAATGAAAATTATATGGAAATTATTAAGTCTTACAATATTGACAATAAAAGAATAACTAAATACATTATAGATAATGAGTTTTAATAAAATAAAAGATTTCGAAGAAAAAATTGCAGAGTTTTTTGGCTCACCATATGCAGTTGCAGTAGATTGTTGTACACACGGTGTAGAACTATCAATTAGATACCAAATGAATAAAGGGACACATTTACCACAAATATCTTGTCCTAAAAGGACCTATATTTCAATACCCTTTTTAGCTAATAAGATAGGATTAGATTTAGTATGGAGAGATGAAGATTGGGTTGATATGTACCATGTGTTTCCTAAAGTAATCGACGCCGCAGTATTATGGAAAAAAAATAGTTATATTCCTGATACATTTATGTGTGTTAGTTTTCAATTTCGTAAACATTTAAGTTTAGGTCGTGGTGGGGTGATATTATGTGATAATGAAGATGATTATCTAAATCTAAAGAAAATGACCTACGATGGTAGACTACCCGACGTACCGTGGAGAGAACAAAACATCTCAACAATGGGTTACCATTATTATATGACACCTGAAACTGCAGAGTTAGGATTACAAAAATTAGAAAAAGCAATTAACACAGAACCTCACCAATGGACGGTAAATGATTGGCCAGACGTATCTGAAATGAAAATATTTAAAAAATAAAATAGTGACTTTATTTAAAATTAAGTTAAGTTAAATAGACATTAAAAATATAAAACATGAATAAAAAAGCATTTATTACAGGTATAAACGGGCAAGATGGTTCGTATTTAGCCGAATACCTTTTATCCTTGGGATATGAAGTACACGGTATGATTAGAAGGAATTCTACATCGGAAAATCAATCCGCAAGATTAGAAACAGCATTTAAATCAAGTCAAATAACTACACATTACGGTGATTTATTGGACCAAACGTCAATAGAGAGACTGTTGACTTTAATTAAACCTGATGAAATATATAATATTGCCGCACAAAGTCACGTTAGAGTTAGTTTTGATATACCTCAATTTACGGTACAAACAAATTCATTAGGTGTTGTTAACATATTAGAGGCATATAAAAGAATTTGTCCTAACGCTAAATTTTACCAAGCAAGTTCGTCTGAAATGTTTGGATTAACAGTCGAAGATGATGGTTTCCAAAGGGAGAGTAGTATCATGAATCCTGTATCGCCTTACGGATGTTCTAAAGTATTCGGATATAATATTGTAAGACATTACAGAAGAGCACATAATCTTCATGCGGTAAATGGTATATTATTTAATCACGAATCACCAAGAAGAGGTAGTAATTTTGTAACTAATAAAGTTGTTAAAGCCGCGTGTTCTATTAAATTAGGTCTTCAAGATAAATTAGAATTAGGTAATATGGATTCTTATAGAGATTGGGGACATTCTAAAGATTATGTTAAAGCGATGCACTCTATGTTAAATCACGATATTGCTGATGATTTTGTAGTGTCGACAATGAATACACATTCCGTTCGAGAGATGTGTGATGTTGTATTTAAATACTTAGATTTAGATTATAGAGATTACGTAACACAAAACCCTAAGTTCTTAAGACCTGAGGAACTACCTTATCTTAAGGGTGACTCAACTAAAATTAGAGAAACTTTAGGGTGGAAACCTGAATATACGTTTGAAGGAATGATGCATGAAATGTGTGACCATTGGATGGATGTCCTACAAGGAATTAAAAGTACTCGTTAAAGATATAAAATGGAAAAAATAGGTGTCATTGGTATCGGGAAGTTAGGTTTATCATTTTCACTACTTGCAGAACATAAGGGTTTTAAAGTATGGGGTTCAGACATATCTGAAGATTATATTTCACATTTAAATCATAAGACATTAAAAAGTGATGAACCGTATGTTGAACAATACTTAAAAGATTCAAAAAACTTTTATCCGACAACTAATAATGTTGATGTCATAGGTATGTGTAAAACAATATTTACATTTGTACCAACACCATCATTACCAACGGGTGAATATGACCACACACATATTGAGGAAGTTATTGAGACTTTTGAGTCTGTATATAACCTCGGGATTGATGTGTCAGGTAAGACCCTTGTAATTGGTTGTACCACAAATCCAGGGTATGTTGATACTGTGACTGAAAGACTAAACATTTATGGTATAGATGTCGTATATAATCCCGAATTTATTGCTCAGGGTGATATAATTAACGGACTAAGACATTCCGACATTGTTTTAATTGGTTCTAAATCTAAAGAAGCCATTAAGAATGTTAAAAAGATTTATCGTCAATTAATGGATAGTTATACCCCAAACTTTAAAGTAATGTCAAATACTGCAGCAGAAATCACTAAGATTTCAATCAACTGCTTTTTAACAACTAAAATATCGTTTGCCAATATGATTGGTGAAATTTGTCATAATACAGGTATTAGTAATGAGGTTGAAACCGTATTATCCGCCATTGGTGATGATAGTAGAATAGGTAACAAATACTTAAAATATGGGTTTGGATTTGGTGGTCCGTGTCTACCGAGAGATAATCGAGCATTAGGTGTTCATGCGGAAAAAATGGGTTTAACACTTAATTTACCGATGGCTATTGACAAATTTAATGTCGAACACCATAAATTTTTGGTAAATAAATACGTAAGAGAATTTCCTGACAGAGATACCACATTTGTATTTAACACGGTAACATTTAAAAAAGGAACTGACCAATTAACCGAATCACAACAATTAAACTTATTATTATCATTATTATCGGAAGGGTATAATTGTGTGGTTATCGATATGGATACGGTTATTAAAAAATTAAAGAGTCCTTTGGAACGTACATGGGGGAATAGAATAAAGTTCCAACCAATTGGGACAATTGCCGATGGGGTAAAAATAATTTTATGAAAAAAATAGTAGTACTCGGTGGTGGTGGATTCATAGGAGGACACCTCTCAAAAAAATTAAAAGATAAAGGACATAATGTCACAATTTGTGACCTCAAGAAACACGAGTATTGGAACCACGAAGACATTTGTGATAAGTTTATTGTTGGTGATTTAAGAGACCCCAATGTGGTATCCAATGTTATATCTGAAGGTGTCGATGAAGTTTACCAACTTGCTGCAGATATGGGTGGAGCAGGTTACATCTTTACGGGTGATAATGATGCTAATGTAATGCATAACTCAGCGTTAATTAATTTAAACGTGATACAGGAATGTACCAATAAAAAAGTTGGTAAAGTTTTCTATTCATCATCAGCATGTATGTATCCCGAACATAATCAACTAAACCCAGACAACCCTAACTGTGAAGAATCTTCAGCCTATCCCGCAAATCCAGACTCCGAGTACGGATGGGAAAAACTATTCTCTGAAAGACTATTTTTAGCATTTAACCGTAACTATGGGTTGGACGTAAGAATCGCTCGTTTTCATAATATTTTTGGACCTATGGGGACATGGACAGGTGGAAAGGAAAAGGCACCTGCTGCGATGTGTAGAAAAGTTGCTGAAGGACTAAACGAAATTGAAGTATGGGGAGATGGTCAACAGACACGTTCATTCCTTTATGTTGATGAATGTGTTGATGCAGTATTAAAATTAATGGAATCAGACTTTTTAGGTCCCGTTAATATTGGGTCAGAAGAAATGGTAACCATTAATGAACTGGCCCAGATGTCTATTGATATATCAGGTAAAAAGATTAACATTAAGAATATTGGAGGTCAGGAATTTGTAGATAAATACGGGTTCTCTTGTCCTGTAGGAGTTAGAGGTAGAAACTCTGACAATAAACTTTATAAGAAAAAAATAGGTTGGGAAGTTTCTCAACGATTAAGAGTAGGTATGGGAAAAACCTATACTTGGATTAGCGAACAAGTTAATAAAAAAAATCTCATTAAAAATTAAAAAATATTATGATTTATAAAAAACAAGACCGACCACAATGTGGATGTGGAAACACACAAGACCCTAATGGATATTGTGATGGTTCACACAATAAGTAATCAAATTAATTAAATAACATTTAATGACCACAAAAGGTAGAAAAATAGAATTGACAAATTCGAAGATGAGTCGAAAAGAACTTATAAGAAGTATAGTTGGAAGAACTCCAAGAAAAAAATTCTTATCAGATAGTCAAAAAGAATATTACGATATTCTAACAAATAGTGAAATAACAATCTGTACAGGACCTGCTGGTGTTGGTAAATCATATGTGGCAATGAGTGCTGCGGTACAGCTTTTAATGGATGAAACAAATTCATACGAAAAACTCATCATTGTTAGACCGGCCGTTGAGGCGGAAGAAAAATTAGGTTCGTTACCTGGTAACTTGGAAGAAAAACTCGACCCTTACATTTTTCCATCTTACTACCTATTAAATAAAATTATAGGTAAAGAGGTTAGGGAAAAATTAAAAGAGGCTGATATTATTGAGGTGTTTGCTTTAGCATATATGAGAGGTATGAATATTGATAATTCAATTTTAATTTTTGAAGAGGCTCAGAATTCAACACCAAATCAAATGAAATTACTTTTAACTAGAATCGGTTTTAATTCTAAGTTTTTCATCTCAGGTGATATAGAACAAACAGACAGATATAAAGATAAGACTCACTCAGGATTATATGATGCCATGAGTAAATTTTCAGAATTAAAAGAAATTGGTACTTATAACTTCAAAATGGAAGATATTATTCGTAACCCAATTATCAGTAAAATATTAAAGAAATACGAATGAAAATCTCTATAGACACAAACGGAGTATTAAGAGATACTTTTGGTAAGGCTGAACAAGTTTACCAAAAATACATGATTGATGATTACATAAAAGGGGAAGATGAGGAAGAATTTGAATTCAGGTTGAATACTCCAATTACCTCTATGACTTTAACTGACCATTTTATCTTTAAAGAAAAAGAAGGGATATTTGATTTCTTTTATGTTGACTTTCCAATGAACATATTCGGACACGCATCGTCTACTGAAAATAATAGTTTTAATACTTTAAATGAAATTTATAAAGATTTAAGAGGTGAGAATGATTTGATGATTGTTTCTGATGAAATTGAAAAATCAAAACCCGCAACATTATTTTTTCTATCTAAATTTGGATGTTTAATTGAGAAAATTAAATTCTTTTCTAAAATTACAGAAGAATCTTTATGGGATGAAACCGACATTCTTATCACCTCAAATCCAAATCTTATGGATACAAAACCTGAAGGTAAGATAGTAGTAAAGTATAAAACAACGTATAATGAAAATTCAGTTTCTGATTATGAAATAGAAACTATTGAAGAATTTAGAACTTTATATGAAACACTTAAATTAAAAAAATAATGATTGATGTATTAGGAAGTATGTATTATCTCGATTTAGAGGAGCTTGAAAGCTTTATTGAATTGGACGATGTAAAGATTACAAAAGATAATGATAAAATAGAAGGTGATGGTAATGTAACTGTAGTGGAGAGTGGCCAAAGATTTTCAGTCATTAAGTTTGACATAATTAAAATGATGATTGAAGTTGTCATAACAGAAAGAGAAGAGTTTGATGAAAACTTAGGTTCATACCAAGCAAAAAAGACAAGTATTCCCTTTCGTGTGGCATTTAATACATTATTAAGGTATAATATAATAAAAAGTTTAAATTGATGGACCAAAATACAATTCAAAAAGTTGAAAAATCGATTGGAATCTTAAAAGATTCACAATCCAAAGTTTTCTTTTTGGTACAAGATACCAAAGGAAATGCAAAAGGTGCTATCCGTTACATTTATCAAATGGCTAAAGCCCTTAAAGATGGCGGATTAAATCCAGTGATTCTACATGAATCAAATAATTACACAGGTGTTGGAGCCTGGTTAGGTGAAGAATATATGGAAATGGAACACGTTTCTATTGAAGGTAAAAATTTACAAATTTCACCTGAAGATTTCGTTGTGATTCCAGAATTATATGGACATGTGATGGACCAATTGAAAGATTTGCCGTGTGGTAAAATTGTTTTGGCTCAAGCATATGACCATATCTTCGAGACCTTACAGCCTGGAACTACATGGTCACAATACGGGTTCTTAAAGTGTATCACTACAAATGAGAAACAATTAGAACAAATCAAATCATATATGAAAAATATTAGTTTTGATATTATTGAACCTTTGATTCCAAGTGAATTTAATAAAAAACCAAAACCCTCTAAACCTATCATTTCAATTCACACACGTGAACAAAGAGATACTATGAAAATCATTAAAGGTTTTTATTTAAGATACCCTCAATATAGATGGATTACTTTTAGAGATATGAGAGGTTTAACACAAGAAGAATTTGCAGAGTATCTAAAGGATTCGTTTGTTTCCGTGTGGGTAGATGATACCTCAGGGTTCGGAACGTTCCCTATTGAGTCTATGGCAAGTAGAACACCTGTAATTGGTAAGGTCCCAAACTTGAAACCTGATTGGATGAATGAAAAGAATGGTATTTGGACGTATGAATTAAATAATATGGTTGATATTATTGCTGAGTTTGTACAGAACTGGTTAGAAGATAATATTTCAAACCAACTGTACGATGAATGTCTATTAACAGCAGAAACGTATAAAGACGAATCGTTATTTAATAATAATGTTACGGGACTTTTTAAAGGATATATGAATAAAAGATTAGAGTTATTTGAAACTCAGTTAGATAAACTTAAAGTTGAAGAATCAGAAGATGGAAAATAATTTAGACGTATCGGTAATATTACCAATCGAGAGTTCAAAACACAAAAATTTTATAGAATTGTTTAGTAATGCAATTCTATCAATTAAACAACAAACTGTCGGAGTAAAAGAAGTTGTTATCGTTCATTCTGGTGAAGAATCATTAGAATCTATTCTAACCTCTTACGATTACAGTGGATTAACCGTTAACCTAGTAAAAAACTATGGTAAAACAGATTTTGCATCTCAGATGAACTTAGGTGTTGAGAGTGCGAATTCTGAATGGGTTTCATTTTTAGAGTTTGACGATGAATATTCATCAATATGGTTTAAAAATGTTAAACGTTATGCTGAAGCATATCCTGAGTTCGATTCATTTTTATCATTAGTTATTGATACTGACGATAAAGGAGCATTTGCAGGATTTACTAATGAGGCGACATTTGCAGCTTCAATGAATACCGTTATCGGTATTTTAACAAATGAAGTTCTATTGTCGTATCAAAATTTCCAAACTAGTGGTATGGTTATTAAAAAATCGACATATCAATCATATGGTGGTTTCAAACCATCAATGAAATTGACATTCGTTTATGAATTCTTATTGAGGTTAACCTATAACTCGGTAAATATGATGACAATCCCTCGTATAGGTTACAAACATACGAACCTTAGAGAAGGTTCTATTTTTTGGAACTATAAAAATGGTGAACAAAGAATGACAGATGACGAGGTTAGATTTTGGTTGGAATCTGCCAAGAAGGAACATTTCTTTGTTGACGATAGAAACATAAAGTATGAACCAACCGATGTTTAATGTTTCAAGAAATAACAGGTACCACAACAACTGGTGATACGGAAACGATACCGAAAAAACGGGGTCGTAAACCAAAAACCACCACAAACTATTTTGATGTCCGTGAAGAGACTGCAGTTAGGATGTTCCTGACTGCCTCCACATGGAATGAGAAAAATCAAATATATAACGAATTCCTCAAAGCACCTTTAGATAAGATGATTGAGTCTATTATTCGTAGGTATAAGTTATATCGTAAGGATATGGAGTTTATTGAAATACATCAAGATACACATTCGTTTTTAATAACAAAGGTAGATAAGTTTAGACCCTCTAAAGGTAAAAAGGCATACTCTTATTTTGGTACAATATGTAAGAACTATCTTATGGGTCAAATTATTAAAGACCAAAAATTACAAAACAGAAAAATATCTTATGAAGATATCTCATCATCATTAGAGAATAGACCAGACTTAATTTATCACTTAGAATTTGATGTAGTTGAGCCTTCAGAAATTATTAAAAAATTTATTAATGAAATGGAATTGTTTATGAAAACAACCAATCTCAACGTTAATGAAGTAAAATTAGGATACGCACTAATCGACCTATTTAGTAATTATGATAATATTTTTATAGGTACAGATAATAATAAATTTAATAAAAATATAATTTTATTATCACTTAGAGAAATGACTAATTTGTCAACTAAAGAAATTAGAACATCAATGAAAAAGTATCGAACTCTTTATTATAACTTAGTTAAGAGAATTAATAACATATAAAATATCTCTTAAGATATTTATAGATACTATGGGAAGACCTAAAAAAAAAGAAATTGTTTTATCTAAAGACTCCGTTCTGAGTCTTATGCAAGAAATCTATAACGAGCTTGTAGAACAAAGAGCGACTGCAGTAAGAATACAAAACAAAATGTTAGCAATGTTAAAGGAACCAAAAGACATGCAATTAATTGGTCCCATAGTTAAAGAACAACAAAAAATTATTAACGATACTATTGAAAAGAAATTATCTCTATCAAAGCTTCAGTCTTCTATATGGGAAAAATCACAAATCGGTAATGACGATTCATTTAACTTAGCAGAAATGGATGACGATGTACTATCAGCACTAATTCAAAGGGATAGTGAAAGTAGTGAAACCATAGAAGGTTATAAATTAGATTAAAGGAACCTGGTATGTCATTAGATGATAATTTAATTAACGGTTATAAGAAAGTTAATAGTAAAGCAGATTCGTATCAAAAAACCGTAGACGCTAAAAAGAAATCTACCAAGCTGGCTAAGGCAAATGCTCAAAGTAATTTCGATGGTGACCAAGGTAAAAAATTCTCAAACTTAAATGAGTGGGGTGAAACTGCGGAGGCAAAAATTGCGGCAAAGAAAAAACAATTACAAGATAAAGCAACTAATCAACTTGATGAATTAGTAAAACTTTTTACTATCACCCGTGATAAAACAACGGATGAAACCGTATCGTCGGGTAATACACTTGGTAGAATAGTTAAAGGTAAAACTATAGATACGTTAGTTGACATCTATAATAAAACTATTCTGAATACTCGAAGCAGAATGACTGAAATTTTTATTAAAGAAGTCGTTAAAACGCTTGGTTGTTCTGAAGAGCAAGAATTTACAGTATCGCCAATTTATATCCGTGTAGAGTCATTAGACCTTTTTAAAATGTTAAAAGAAAACCCAGACGGTGCGGGTAAATTCATTTACGAAAAATCTACGACTACAAATGGTAATCAACCCTACGCGATGAATAGACAGTTATGGGATAGGTTACAAAATTTAGGTACGTCATTTAATACTAATTATAGTGCAGACTATATTGGTGCTTCCCGTAACCAAATATTTGATATAGAATATGTAGACCAAGACGACCAAGGAAATTTTGGTAATTTTTATAAAGTGACCCCAAAGTCGGGTATATCTCAAGTTAAGTCCGTAACACAGTTTCTTTACGATTATTACATGAGTATACAGATGGTTGATGTAGATGAATTAATAGCCCATATAATAAGTTTATTAATGGGGGCATTTTCCGATATCAGTATTACCAGTGACCAAGCTCAGGAACAATCTAAATTTATGAAAATATTACAAAGAGCCTTAGGATTGTGTTTTGACAATCAAAAAGAAATTGACGTTTCAGGTATTGCTAAATTATCGGTAATTGATAATATTGATGAAACATTTTTTGAATTCACTAATACCGATTTACGGGATATAGAAAACTTAGTGAATAACATTATAAATGGAGTTACCGAATTTACAGATTGTGATAATGTGAAATTACCGATAAATAAGGTGGGTATTCAAGAAGGTTTATTAGATATTCAGGACCTACCTACAGATTCAGATAAGTTAGCTGGTTTGGTTTCCTTACTGGACGATTTAGCAGATGAAGAAGCTTGGAAATTATTGTTACCCACATTAGACATAAAGGGTAAGGTTAAATATGATTTCTTAAAAGTAATCCCACTCGCGATTGTTAGAACATTATTAAGTCCAAAGAATTTATTAGGATTTTTTACGGTAGCAAAAATGTTACAAAATACTATCGTTGACGCCATTGAAAGTTTAGCAGACTTTTTAGCTAACTTTAAAACGTTTATTATTGAATTAATTTCTAAGATTGGGGCAATCTTTGTTGAGGAATTATTTAAAGAGATTAAAAAAAATATCGACAAATTAGTTAAACAACTATTAAAAGAGATACAATTAGAAGTTAAAGATGCTAGAGTAAAAATGATAATTGGTCTTATACGTGGAGCCATTATTTTAACAGAATTTATACAGGATTGGAGAAGGTGTAAAGGAGTGTTAGATGAACTATTAGATGCGCTTAAATTAGCTGCTCAGTCTCTTGGGTTACCACAGGTCGCATTGGCATTATCCGGACAGTTACCGGGTATGACACCATCAAGTATGTTAGCAAATGCAATTGAAGGGATGGAAAAAGCCGGATTACCGACAGGTGATTTACCAGATGGTTCACCGAATAGAATGGTTGAGGCTCAAAAAGTCTCATTTACCGCTATGTTACAAGAAATGCAGGAAAATGGTAAAACTGAAATTTTTATTCCACCATTAGCAATGACTCCAGCTGGTTTTACAGTACCGGCTAAAGCAGTAGGAAAATCGTATTAATATGGCACTAAAAGAAGAAAGACTAAAAACAATAATCACTGACTATAAAACTAAAAGTAATGGTGAGTTAAAATTTGCGTTAGAAGAATTAAGTGAGGATTATGAAACCACTAAAAATATGATAGTTAAACTAACATATCATTTAGATTCGGTTGAAAAAATATATACTGATATATTAACAGAATATAAAGATAGAGGTAACAAATAATAAACTCAGATGAGTAGAAATAGACAAATCATATATCCAGGACGTTGTGTAAATAACCAAGACCCATATTTACTTGGTCGTATTCGGGCATACCCTGAAGACCAAAATATTGCAGATAGAATTGCGTCCGTATATAAATTTAATGAAGAAACCGATAAATGGTCTAAAAAAGACCCGTTTGTGTTTTTACCCTTACTACCGTATTTTGTTTATAACGTCCCTAAAGTAGATGAGTTAGTTAATATATTTTATTCTAACCCTGAATTTAAAACATTAAAAGCTCAGTATTATGTACAGGGTCCATTCTCTAGCCCTACCACAACAAAAAAAGAAAATATAAATTCAGCCAAATCATTTTTAGATTCGGGTATTCAAAATATTCCTTACCCTGCACTACTAAATAAAAATGGTGAGTATTTCAACACAAAAAGTGAAGGTGTTTTTCCTAAACCTGAAGATGTTGCCATATTAGGTAGGAATAATACAGATATCGTTTTAAAAGACGAAGATGAAACAGTTTTAATTCGTTCAGGAAAACACACTAAATATGAGAAATTAGAAATCCCATCCGCAAATACAAATAGAGCCTTTTTACAATTAAGTAATTATCAAACTGTCGAACAATATGGACCCGTCCAACAACAAATTCGGTTAATTCAAGAAGATAAGAATATTACAAAATTAATTGAATATGAAATCTTTAATCCTGAAAATCAATTTAGTGCGTTTACCGGCCAAGTTATACTATACAATATAAAACCTGACGCATCGGGTAGTACGATGGCATCATTTGTTACTGCACGTTCTAATTTAGAGCAGTTTAAAAGTATTCAGAAAATCCAACAGTTTACCTCAAAAACGTTACCTGAAGTTACAAAGATTATCAATAATTTTTTAAAGTCAGTTAAGAAGGGAGTGTTTGAAGATGGTTCACGAATAGTTAACCAATTTCCATTTTATTATAGAGCCAATATTGAAAATTTAGAACAGGTAACTAATTTTACTGGTAATACTAATATTAACACATACGAAACGTTAGTTAAATTATTTAGTGGGGTTAAGGTATCAGACTTTAATCCAACGATTTTAGGTAATGGTTTAATATATGATAAAACCGGTAAAACTTCGGTTCCCACAAAACCTAAAATGGAGTATTACACCCCTAAAACTTATACTAATCAACCACTAAGTGTTAATATTATGGGTGCCCAACAACTGTATTTCTTATCTCACGATAGTAGTAATCCGGCAAAGGCTAAAGTTAATTTAGAGAATACCATATACGGTATTGACCAAACAAGATTATCGAGTGATATACAACCTAAGACATCTTCTATGGTTAGAGGTGAAGAGTTAATAACATTGGTCGAGTTGATTGTTAGATATCTTGCAACTCACGTCCACCCCTATCCGGGTCTACCTCCTGTTTCAGTTTCATCTGATGGGACAAGGGTTGACGATTTATTAAAAGAATTATTAGAAGCTGGTAATAAAATTTTAAATAAGAATATTCGCATTAACTAAGTATTTATAGTAAAAACGAATAATGTCTATTTATAAGTCTTACTTTAAAAGGAACGATACCTTAATTTATAATTCATACACCAATACAGGTAGAAATCCTGTCGTTGAATTGTTTTTTGGTAGGGTGGATAACCTTATCAGTCCAAAGGGTTATAGTCGATTTATATTTGATTTAAACTTAGATAAGTTAGAATCTAAAATATCTAATGGTACTATTGCTACGGGTTGTAGTAGTAATATGACTCACGTTCTTAAGATGACTAATACATCGTCATTTGACGAAGAACTATTAAATACCACTTGGTCAAACGGTAGAAGAAGAGCAACTTCTTTTGATTTGGTATTATTCCGTATTCCTAAAGTTTCTGGTACCACTGGTGACCAACAATCGTGGGATGAAGGTGTAGGATACGATTATTACGGGAGTAATAGTATGAATTCATCAACCGCCTCAAGTTATCAAACTCAAATCGAATCCGATAAATCGTTTTCTGATAGACCATCAAACTGGCACCAACGGTCAACAATTAAAAATTGGTCATTACCTGGCATATACGACAATACAAATTCAAACG
>Ga0307377_10003906_pt1 | contig 16531 bp, 26 predicted proteins | sample TR3MG_FD_202535 | JGI IMG/M metagenome (GOLD analysis project Ga0307377, IMG submission 202535) | Soil microbial communities from Risofladan, Vaasa, Finland - TR-3 | ecosystem: Environmental > Terrestrial > Soil > Coastal area > Acid sulfate soil | place: Finland: Risofladan, Vaasa | collected... | reverse complement strand
AACTATTTTTTCTAATACATCCAACGCAAATTCAGATAACTCGGGTTGACTGTTTCGTGGTGTTTTTTTCTCTCGTGAAACGTCATAATACACATCATTTTTTGACTTCAATATTACTCTATCTTCTGCTTCATATCTCAGATCTTCAAATGGTTTTATTACAATTCCCTCACATATATTCCCAAAGTAAGTTATCTCTTTCTCTTTGTGTTTAATGTGTCCTTCTTCATCAAACCCATCAAAAACTAATTTTGTAATAACATGCTTTTCATCTGGATCTAATAATGGTAATCCCAACCATTCAGGTATTTTCGTTTGAAACTCATTAGGATATTTAATACATTCATCAAACGTTCCTTCGAATAGAATTTTAGCATAAAATAGATCTACTTCTTTACATAATAAAACAACTTCATCCATCGGTAAGAATTTCCCATTTAACATGATATCAAACACATAAAACCCAATGTTTGGAGAATACCATATCCCCTTTTGAATGTGTTTTACACTATTATTATTTTCTACATCTGGATGTGGATAATGTCCTCCAAATAACTCCCCATACACGATCAGCTCATTCATTTCATATCCCTTAGCTAACATTTGATTCCACAAGTCTCGAATTTTATATCCATTTGCTTCTTTCATGCTCAAGTAATTATAGAAATTCTCTCCACTCTTTAAGAAACCATTTCTTTTCGCTACTTTCACTTCATCCATTTCTGTAGTAAGGTAGAAGGACATGTTGGAATTATGAACTAAAATATCTTGTGCAAAAAAATTATGACTTTCCGTTTCAATATCATATTTTCCAGTAAAATTAGTATCTTTACCTTTTTCAATTTTTATTATTTTTTGTTTAGTTAATAATGGTTTATAAATAGCTTTATGCTTCAATCTAAAAATATTTTTTCCTAATCTATATCGTTGAGGAAGTTTATATTGCATACATTCTGGAACATAAGGAGAAATTAATGTGAAAAATTTATCAGATTCATCGGCTTTTATCCTAATTCTCCAACCATCAGATTTAATTTTTTTACCTATTATTCCCATTTTTTTAAGTGCCAACAATAAATTATCTATACTTTGTTCATTAAAACTATTTGTGGCTAAACCAATTCTATCATTTTGTTTTTCATTGTGTTGTAAACTTCCATCGTCCATATACCAAAAAGCCAATGATATGGGAGATAATTGAATTTTTGGAATTTGTTTTTTTCCATCATTAAACCAATCTTTAAACACATCTGCAATAATATGATGACTTATTGTTCTTGCTCTTGCCATTCGTGTTCCATATCCACTAATTATATCTTTTTGTTTATTCCCTGCAATATTTTGTAATAATTCTAAAGTATAATCAATATAGGATTCATGTTCTTTTTTATGACTAAATTGTATTGCATTGGATTGTAAAGAACCATCTCCTAACATCTTACCTTTTAAAATTTCTTTTTGGATATATGATAAATATAAATGATCTCTTTTACAAGTAATGAAGTCACCAACTTTTAATAAATTTGCTTCAATATATTTACCATCAATATAAAATTGATGATTTGGTGTACATCTTATAACTCCAAAAGAACTTCCTCTATTTAATCTATTTCTTGAAAATGATATTTTTAACCACTCTTCAGTATAACCATTAAGAAAATGATTTAAAATTGGAGTTTCAATTATTTTTCCATCTTCATCAACTCCTAAAACATTTCCTTTAATTTTATTATTTACAATTTGTGATATTTTCTTTTTAGATCCATCAGCCATTGTTATCATGGTTCTTCCTTCTAAACAACCATGACATTTTTCAGTCACGTTCCATTTATAGTCAGGATGATCAAATCCTTTAACTCGTAAATATGCAGTCTCTTTTTGTTGCCATACACCGTTTATATGCTTATAACGTTTTAGTTCCATATTTTTCACTTTTATTTTTATTTTATTATTTTTTTACATGTATATCATTTTCCCTTCTTTATGATAAATAAATTCTGCTTCTAGCATTCTTTTCCATTCTTCTTTTGTTGTTTTAAAGTCTGCAAATGTGCTACAATGTTCCTCTGCATATTCACACAACTCATCCAATGTCTTAAAAACGGGACTGATTGGCGAACCCTCAGAAGTATTTTCCCATAGTTGATATCCTTCTCCAACTGGAACTTCTTCAAACCACAAATCTCTCCATTTTGGATTGTACATGATGCAGTATGATGTTTCTTCTTCATTACAAAAATCATCTTTATCTCCATATTTTTTTGTGCATTCATCACACGATTTCACAGGAAACATGTCATAAACTTCTTTTGTAGCATTTTCTATAAAATATCCTTTCCATAATTTATGTAATGGATAATTGAAATCTAATGGAACTCGTTTTAATATTCTACCCATTTTATTATCTCTTTTTTATGTATTTTTTATAAATTTTAATGAGATGTATCAAAAGAAGCTACCTTTTTTATCATTCCCCATACCCACCACTCACTTCTACTGATGTTTCTCACAATAACACCCATCTCATTAAAAAATATAAAATTATTTTATATCATTATTAATGTTTGATTGTTTTTAAATATTTGTAAAATTATTTTGATGTAGTAACAAACAATTTATTTTTTAGAGATGATTTATATGTTTCTGTAAAAAAAGAATGTTCTTCTATATTAGAAGTATCTAAGGGAAGAACAGTATTTTGTTGTTCAACTTCACGTTTTAAAAACATACGCTGTGCTTTTTTCATAACAGAATCGTAGGATCTTTTTAGATGTTTACATATATCTTCAATTGGAATAGAAGATATGGGATAATTATTTTCTAAATATTTTTCCTCAATTTCATTCCATTTTTTCATCTCAGTTCGAGTCCTTCAATAGATTCTTTTAAAAGACCTATATCAATTTCAAACTGAATACCTTCATCAATTAAGTCAGCCACATATCGTAAATTATTAGTATTTAATTGTTGACTCTTTCCTTCTTCAATTTGCTTTCTTAATCCTGATACTTTATTTACAGTAAAATTTCCATCTTCATCAATCGTATAATATACCAACCCACTTTCCCGAATAGAAACTGTCTTTTCCCATAACTGAAATCCTCCTGTCACGTCAACAGTAATCCCCAGTACATTCCTATCGATTTCAAGCCAATGAGTATGCCCTACTAAAAACCTATCAATGATAATTCTCTGATATGTGGCCATTTGACTATGTGCTCTCGTTAATTCTCTAATAACTGAAGGACTTATTGCCGAATAATCAGCTCCACCCCAACTATGTAGTGCACAAAGATTATATTCTATATTTTCAAATCCATATCCTATATTGAGAATTAAATAACTCGAAACATATCTACAATCTATGCCATATGATACTAATCTTCTTGCAATTCCTAATGAAAAGTTCTCTGGATGTGGTTTAAACCATCCCTCATGATTTCCAATCGTAATAAATGTTTTGGTTGGTATTTTAGTTGCTTCTTCTATTTTTTTGATGATAATATACACCAAATAAGCTCCACCTAATATAATTGATTCGTTTTTTTGAACTTGAGACTCTAGATACTGATTACGATATACGAATGTTCCAGAAACGACATCTCCATTTAAAATAAGAAATACTTTATTAAGTTCATATTCTAATTTTAATAAGTTAATTTTTTTTACCAATTCATCAACACAATATTGTAAAGTTTCATATAAACAATTGGAATGACCAAAATGTAGATCACTTAAACCTATTGTTAGATTAATTTTTTTCTTTTTCTCCATTATTCATCCTCTAATTCTTTAATCACGAACTCTTCGAACACTCCAGGCTCATCATCTTTCTCTATGAACTCCTGCATTATTTTCCCGGTAAATTCATCAGGAAACTCGGCCATGACCACGATCAACTTCCCATCTTTTTCTCTAACATGCTCATTCTGATCGTAATAATCTATTTCTGTTTTCATTATTCCTCAGCTAATATAGTTTGTAGTTCTTCTAGATTCTCATCCTTTCCAAAATGGATTAGTAATTTTCGTACTATCTCACTTTTGGGTTTTATGGTCTTGCCTCTCAGCTTATCAAGATTGAAAATTGATAACTCATCTAAAAATAAACATACCCGCTTTCCATTCATATTATTACCTCATATTTTTTTATGTATTATATAATTTTTTTATTTATATAAGTTTAATTATTAACTCTTCTATACTATCTCTAATATCTTTATTGTCAATTTGAAATCCTAAAGAATCCCAATTCTCTCGCTTCTTAGTAGCAAATAATTCTAAATAAGGAGGATATGAGTTATTCTCTATGATTTCATACATCTCATCTGGTTTTGCTGAATGATGTCTACTTGGTTTTATTGCTTCAAATGAATTGCGTGTATCATTTGTTCTAGTTTTAAGATTGTTTATTGTACCAAATAAACACACTTTTACACTATTCCGGAAATAATGTCCCATCCCAAACCATTTCTTTCCATATTTTGTTAGTTTCTGCCACACCACAATAGTTTTATAATCAAAACCCCACATTTCCATGAGATATATTCCTTCATCAATGAGAGTTGTTGGACACCAGAGATATAAATGTGCTTCTTTTTCAACTAATTTACTAACCGGAAGACATATTAAATCTTGAATTGTCATATTTTTATATGGTAATGTTCTACTCTTATCTAATTTATCTTTAAACTTCCAAGGAGGGTCTGCTAAAATAGTTTTATATTTCATTTTATCCCTTCTTTAATTGTTTTACACGTTCATTAAAATCTTTCCTTATCTTTATCCCTGTATATGGATTTCCATCAACTGAATAATTCCCATACAAGAAATAATCTTTCTCTCCGATTGATTTATTTAACTGAGAACTTAAATTCCTCATCTTATATTCTTTATTACCTATAAAATCTTTAAAATCTCTTAAATTTCCTGGAATGAATATATAATCTCCCGTTTTATTCGATTGGAGAGGCATTGTAATAAATTTTGGATTATCTCCCTTAATTTGTATTCCACTCGGAGATTGAGAGCCGGCGTCATAATCTATCGCTATATTGCAAAAATTAACAAAATCATTTAATAAATCTCCTGTGATTATCCTTCCAGATAATTCGAATAGAAATATTTCCAAATTTGAAGTTAAATCTATATCAAAAATTCTCTCAAATAAGAATAATCCAAATAATACAAATATAAATTTCTTTCTTAATCTAGCATCAAATGTAAAAAGAGGACACTCTTTTTGAACTGTTTTTACTAAGTCAAACACGTCTTTATCAGTCCATTCCTTTGTAAAATCATAAATAGGAGAAAAAGTGTTTAATTCTCTCAATTCATTTGCTTTATCGTTCCATTCTTGTTTCTCATCTATTATCTCATCTGAAGAGAAACTCAAAACAATAAATCGTTCAATCAAAGCACTATTATAAAATATTTTTGGAATGTCATTAGTGGTTATACAAAAACCAGCAACTTCAGGTTTACTGAATTTCTTTCTTGCATCTAGTTTTCGTGAAAAATCAGTGATCAAACTTGCTCGAGCTTTCATTGGGTCCGTTACATCACTATTTATATGTTCTAATTCATCCACTAATACTGGAAACGTGCTACTTGATGCCACATCTTCAAAACTCGATCTCGTTGCTATTTGTGCTCCTTGTAATACATTTTTCCATGCTTTATAAAAATTTGTAATCATTACTTCTCCAAATGCCGTCTTTCCTGTCTGTGGTTCTCCAATAAGGAGTGCGTCTGGAGCAAATCTCCAATATTTTATGAATGAAAGTCTAAATAATTGAGCTATGGTCCAGCCTATTATAATAGCAACTTTTCCAGGATGCATTGTCGTCATTTTTAAAAATTCTTTTATTTTCTTTTGTATTTCATTAAGCTTATAATCAGTAGAATAGATGACTTTACTATTTTCATATACATCCTTCTGAAAATCTGATGATATAAGTATCCGATAGTTGTTTTCTTCTTGTAGTTGTGGCAAGACCCATTTATTATTAAATCCTAAAATTGGTTCAAGATGAGTATATTCCAACTCATCTCCCATAATAGTAATTAATTTCTTTAAAAAATCTTTTCCTCGATCTCCTTCATACCGGAACATTTCTAATTCTATAAGTATATCTGATCGGCTTTGTGTGTTATAAACATTTCCCCTAAATTCATAACTAAAGAGGTCAGTGTTCATATATTTAGTTTTATGTATTAATGTGAGGGGAGACTCTAAAATCAATACTTCTCGTTCAGTACCACCTTCATCAAACGCCACAAAAAACACTCCATCTACTCTATTCTCAATTGTACCATTCCTATGATCAATTGAATTATATATTTCTATATTTTTCTTCTTTCTTTCTTCAATTGCAAATATATCATTTCGAATGTTTTCTTTTTCTTTTTGAACTTTCTGAAATATTTTTTCTTGATCAGTTTTTGATATTTTCTTCTTTATTTTAATTATATGAAATACTTCATTTTTTAATACTATATCATCATTGGAAAGTAAGGAATATATTTTTTCGAGTTCTTCTTGTTTACTATCTTCTGTTACTAAATTTACTAATTGTTTAGGATCTTCTTTCCGTTCTTCAAATATATTCTTAACTTGTTGATATTTTGGAAAGTAAATATTATATTTATCCTTAGACATTCTTTTATTGTTGAGGATATAATCTCGATTTTTATCGTTATTGAGTTGAGTTATGGTTTTATTTTCATCAAATCCTTTATTATTTCTCTCTAACCCATCAAACATTTCTTCTGGAAATAATCCTAAACAAGAATAAACCTCATGATAAAACTCTTTCCAATAAACATGTTCTTTTAATCCAGTTTCATGTTTATACTCTTGAGGATTAATTTTTCCTATTGCAATATCTATAAAACCTTTACGCATTGTATGAGAAGTAATATCTTTTTCCTCAAAAAAATCAAAAATTTTATCATATTCATCTTTTGTTATTTCAAGTGGTTCAATATCATTATAAGCTTCATATTTTAATCCATTAACTTTGCTAGGAGGAATTACAATATATCCTCCATCTCCCCTAGTATCAAATCCTTTTAAATATGTTCCAAATCTCGTGGAATGAGAACCACAAAAACTTTTTAATGTATCTGAATACCCACCATTTGTTAAACTTGAGTTTGGAATATTTACATCTTTTATGATATAAACAACATGAATTCCATGTGGTGTATTTAATATGGTTGTGTTAGATAAACGCGAAAAATTTTTCTTATATTCTTCATATATTATTTCAAAACCTTCCTTTTTTCTTCCTTCTCTAAAATCCCAGTCAAATATATAAATCCCATCACTAATTTGTCCTGTTGCTAATCCAAAATTTCCATTATGGTTTTTAATTTCATCAAAAGGACATTTTTCATTTTGCCAATTTTTATGTGATCCTAGGGGAATTTTATCATTTTCTCTAAGTCTTACAAAAGAACCTTTTTCTTTTATAAAATTGAAAAAATTATCTTTGTCTACCAATTTATTATACCTTTATAAAAATAAATATATTTAGATCTTAAAAAATACATCTTTTCAATGAATTTCAAAAAATTTATGGGTATTATTTAAAAATCCTCATTAAAAACATCATCATCTTCATCTTCTTCGTGTTCGACTCTTGGTGCCAGAAATAGCGATAATTCACAATCGTTTTCCAATTTAAAAATGATTTTTAGAGGATACTCAGATTTTAATCCCATTTCTAAATTCATGGCAATTGACGATATTTTCATGATAGATTTTAAAAAATCTATACTATATGAACCCATGCTAGTCTCATTGATATTACTAGAATGTAAATCTTCAAGATCAAGAGAATATTCCATTTCTCCAATCGTTCCTATTGAGGAGAACAAGAGACCTTCTCCTTCAGTCGCTTTTAAACTAAGTACTTCAGAGTAGATCTCAGCATCTTTTATAGCTTCTACTAAAAATGAAGGTTCTATTTCCCAATTTGTATTATAGTCTATTTCATATAATCTATCTAACTGAAGATCTTCAATTTCGTTTTCTGAAAGTGCTAAACTAAAAGTACGCATTACTTTTTTCTCTCCTTCAGTTTTACGTTGCAATTTAATCTTTATTTTACTATCTTCTTCTTTGAATGCTATTTCAAGCGAATCATTTAAAGTACTTCTCTTGAGGATTTTGTCCAAATCACTAATATTCAGATCTATATCCAATTTCTTATCACAAGAAAATGAATCGAAATCTTCAGCTTTGAACTCAAGTTGTAGCAAACAAATACGGCTATCATCAAACGCAAGTATGGTTAATCCCTCAGGCGTGACCTTGAACTTGGCTTCTGAGACAATACTCGCGAGAGTCTCAATAATGACTCTTAATATTTTGGTTTTGTCTAATTTTAACATAAATGACATTTTTTATCAACTCTTTTTTAATTTGTATATAATTATCTATTCTTTTTAAATTTTATTATTATATCCAATCAATTACTTTATTTACATTTAAAACTTTATAAAATTGTTCTTTACATTCTTGACTACAGAATACATTAAAGCGGATAAATTCGATATTACCTTTCTCATATCCTTCTGCATGAATGAAGTCTCGTTTTTCTTGCTCTTTTTCTAATTTAGCAATAAAAGTATTACATTGATCACAATATAATCTTATTATTTCTTTAATCATTTTTTTATATCTCCTCTTCTATTCTATCAAAAACAGTAAAAAAGCCCCATCTATTTATGTTCCTGATGTGATTTATTTCCATTAATCCCTTTCTAAATTCATACTTATTAATAAATCCATCTAATATTGCTTCAAAATCAGTAACGTCTTTAATCTGTTTTGGATATATGTTTATAATTTTTGCTATATATAATACTTCTCTTATCCCATCTTCCTTCCATGTAATATTTACAATTTCTTTTATATCATATGTAGGAATAAAAAGGCACCTAAAAGTTCTTTTCTTGCTTTCATTAAGCAATTTCTCTTTAAAATGCGTAAATACTATGGATTTCATGTTGTTTTCCTCATTTCTCTTGCTCGTTCTATTTTTTCTATAAAATCATTTATTGTATTATATTGAACACAAATCCCATGTTTTTTTATAAAACTCAAAAAAGGATGCTCATATTCAGAAATAACAATCATTATTTTTTGTTCATGATAACTATATTCTAACTCTGCAAAGATTCCTCTACATCTCCTATCATCAGGTATCAGTGCAAAAATAACATTACACGAATCAAGCCATTTCAAATCTTCTTCCCATTTATCTGCACTAGTAATTTTTTCAGTTTCGGCTACCATGGGATCAATCCATTCAATTTCACGTTCCTTAAAAAATTCTTTCAGTCTAATTAAATCAGCATGTTCCCCATTATGATAAGGACTCGCTATGTATATTTTCATTTTAATCAATCTCCGTTTCAACTTCTATATTTTCATACCAACGATATGATAAATGTGGATCTTTCTCAACTTCTTTTTGATGTAATGGTTTTAACCGATGACAACTCCAATCAAATGCTTTAATTTTTACTATTACATCTTTTTCATATATAATTAATAAATCAACTTTCATTTTTTATATTCTCCAATACATTTTATAATTATATTATTATTATCATCTTTAATACAATACATATAACACCAACCATATAACATCATATTATTAAAATAATCATCATATGCTTCATATATATTTAAAATCATTTCATTTGCTCCGTATCTTTCTCAATATTGAAACTAAATTCTTTCTTACTATTTTTGCTGTCTCAATTTCTCCGTTCATTATATTAATTTGTTTTTCTATTTCATTGATCTGCATGTTAACAAGATTGATATAAGATGTTATGAACTCAACATCATTTAACTCTTTCTTTTCTTTATCTTCTGCTATTTGTTTTAAAATCTTCTTTTCTATTCCCATATTCTTTATTCACTCCCCTATTCTTAAATTTATTTGTTTTAATAAATTCTTAATATATCTACTATTAAATGGTGTAAAAAGATTATAATTATCACACGCCCAACATTTACAAATGTTTTTATATATTGAAAATTGGATATAATAACAATTACTACATTTTGTATTTTTTTTTCTTTTCATTCTAATTCACATTCCTTAATTGCTTCAGAACATAATTTATCATACTTCATACACCAAAAAAATAATGATACGTGTCCATCTCCAAACGTAATAATACCCTCTTCTTTTTCAGGACATTTCCCACAATCCATTATTATCATCTCAAAAATATTTCTATTATATTTATAACCATAAAATATATAAATGTTAATGCTAAAATTCCAAGAATACTTATAAACATTGACACGATCCACGCTCTATCCATTTTTTTCCTCAATTATAATCTTGGTCTTTTTCTAATTGCTTCTTCTTCATTAAATGCAATTTGTATAGTAATAAAATGAGCGTTCTCTCCTGCGTGTTTTTTTAATACATCACGAATTGGTATCTTTTTCTCTTCTTCTGTAAATTCAAAAGCATGTTCTGTATTTTCTATTGAATATATACACCATAAAAGAGATTGATGACAATAATGATCTTCCCAACATCTCATACATAACCACTTTCTACATTTCTGACATTGTGTCAATACCAACATCTCACCACAATTATCACAATCGTCATAGATGGGTTCATACTCCATCCCATCTTTTTCTTTCTTTAATCTACTCATAATTTTTTTCCTTCCTGCAATATGTTTGTATAAAGACGTATGTTTTTACTAATAACACATAGATCGATAAGCTCATGTTTTTATATCCCACCTGCTTTTGTTAATATCCATAAACTTGAAAATATGACAACATAAAACACCACAATTATCAATAAAATCTTAAGTCCTGCTTTCTTTTTTTCTGGAATTTCGTCTAAGTTCATTTTTATTCATTTATATTTTATATACATACTATAATGAAAAAAAGTATTTAAAGTTATTTCTTTAATATTTCTTCGATTTCACTAATTCGTGATCTCAATGTCACTTCCGTAATCCTTATCATGTTTGAAATTAAATTTTGTGTTTTTTTCTCTTTCATTTTCTTACAACTTAAATATAAAATTGCGGCCACAATCCCCTTTGGATCTTTTCCTGTCTTCTTCATTCCTTTTTCTGATATTATTTTAAATGTATTCATCGCAGCTTTTATAGTATTTCGAGATAATTTCAAATCAGTACCAAATCGATATATTAACTCTTTAATGGAAACAGGTTTATATTTTAAATTTAAGTTTGGTAATACTTCTTCAATTATTATACTCATTGACTTGTATACAGTTCTTCGTGGGGTTAAAGCAACGTCACACACTTCTTCTAATATTTTCGGAAATCCATGTATTCTAATTGCTATGTATAATGATCCTACAACGAATCCATCTATGCTTCTCCCTGTTGTTAATTTCTTTTTAGCAGATATAGTATATATTTTCCAGGCAATTTCTTCTATAATACTAGGAATGTTCATCTTTGATACAATCATCTTCATTTTTGGCTTGGCTTCCCATAGATTTCTTTCTGTACTTGAGATCAAAGATTTTTGTATTTTCGATAGCCTAGAATATAATGTTCTTTCTTTTGGATCTATCATATCTCCCTTCGAATCTTTATTTGTTTCACTTAATATGGTTCTGGGACCGAAACTCCTCCATTTTTGTTCGGTTCTCTTCGTATTTTTTATATCTTCAGAATTATATGCTCTCCTCTCCTCTCCAATATATTGCCTTCCAATCACCGTTCCACATTGAACACATACATGATTTCCATCATGGTCTTCAATTTGTTGAGTTGAACAACATTTTGTGTCTGTATCAAATTCATTTAAAAAATTCTGTCTAAAATCTAATGCTTTCATATTTTATTATTAACCTTATTACTATTTAAATGTTTCTATTTCATAACCATTTTGTTATTTTTTGTTGTTTTTTATAAAATAAATCCCATTTATAAACTTCATTTATATATTCTAATCCTTCTTTCCACCTATATTTCTTAGTATTTGTTTCTGTTCCTGCTACTCTATTAGAGTGTAATCCATAATCCCATTTCATTGAATCTATTGAAATTTCAAAAGGACAATTTAATGATAATAAATATTTAATAGCTAATTTATATAGACCAAAAAAATGAATTCTCTTCTTATCAGGGTTATGATATTGAATATAATATATTATATTTTTTAAAAATTCCATATTAGTTGATTTGCATAAATTTCCAATTCCTATTATATTTGGATTCATAAAATATAAATTATCATAATTATATATAAATTCTACTATATTTTCATATTCATATTGAACCGAACATATTGTTTGTGGTAAATTATACCATTTTTCTATATTTTCCCAACTCTTAATAACACATTCTCTTTGTGTTAAATTGGGTCCCACATCATAGGGATAATCTGGAATAACCCATAAAATATTTTTTTGTGTAATCTTTAAAGGATATTCATTTATATAAGGATATTCAATTTTATTTTTTAATTGATTTACCCCCGGATCTATAATTAGCTCTTTAAATGGTTTAGAATATCCCTTTCTCCAAATAGAATATGGAATTAAATGATAAGGATATTTCCCATATGGATTTGTGAAAAATTTCAAAATAATGTTTGTTGTATTATTTTTTTATTAAAATTGATTTCTTCTTTTGATAATAATAGATTGCATAATTTTATTTTATTAATAGGTTTAATCTCAAAAGGAATTTTATTGATTTTTAAAGTAGAAAATACATTTATGCATACATTTTCCATAGAAGATACTACTTTCTGAAAAGAGAGAGAGAATCCACTACCACAGCCTAAAACATAAAATTTATTTCCTACTTCATGTAATCTTTCAAAATAATCTTTTAAAATAGATTTTATTGAGTTTTGCCAATATATAAGACATTTTAATTTTCTCTCAGAGTTAAAGAATTCAGGATTTTGTATTTGTCTAATTTCTAAATATTTTTTAAAATTAATGAGAATATAGACTAAATAAAATCGTGTATAATTTCCTTGTTTAACTAAATATTTAAAATAAGGAACAGTACTTTTTCTACATTTTTCTATATTTGGGCAGCCTTGAGGATGATCGGGATAAGGATAATGACATAGATCCCTTACTTGAGGATAATAAAGAATGGTGTCTAATTGAATCTCTTTATGTTTTATTATTGATATTTCTCTAAAATTCATATCCAATCATCTCACAAACTCCCCTTTTTCTTACTATTTGCATTTGTTATTATTTCCAATGTAATATAGATTACAACCAATATCCCAATTACATATATCACTAATAATAAATTACTATCTAAATAACAACCAATAATGCTTCCTAAAAACACGCATACCGTGTCAAATTGTGAATTTAATACATCATCCTTTTTCCGGTTCGTTTTTAATGATATAAAAACACCATTCTCAAGAAGTTCCCATACAACGCTTCCAATAAATATTGTAATAAATGATAACAACATGCTTGAAAACATAGGAAATATCATCGAGTAAATATCATTACTAACAATAAATCCAATCGTTCCACATATCACGTGAAGTACCGAGTAATAATCAAATAAATATGAGCCCACTTCTCGTTGCGTAGTTCCTACAAGTTTCATATAAAATCGGTCACTCTCTTGGTTTTTGTACATTCCAAGTATTTCTTCATCATTCTGACATATTTTCTTGATGCCTCGATCAGTACATAATCCCTTCCCAACTCCCAAGCCCTCTTTCCTGTCGTACCTATTCCAGCAAACGGATCTAACACGATTCCGGGTAAAAATTTAGCATTGCATCCACAATCAGAATATCCTTTGAAATCTCGTTTTGATCTTAAAGCAACATCAAAAATCTTCGTTAAAGGACGATTTTTTGAAAAAGATTTTCCTCCAACACCGTTACTATGTTTTTCATCACATTCTGAAGGATTGTAATCTTTTGGTCTAATTATTTTGTATATTTTCTCTCGTGCCTTCCCACATTGTGAACACACGAACTCGGGACATCCTGCCTTAATCATCGGTTCAATCAATGCTGGTGGAAAGGTGGCAAAGTGAGCCAATGGATTCGGTTTTGTCGGTATCTTCCACGTTGTTCCAATATCTTGATGTTCTTTAAACCATTGAATGATAATTTCTTGAAGTTCTTCAGGAATATTCTGAAAAACTTCATTTATATCCCAAACGGTTCTTTTATTCCTTCCTAATATATTTTGTTTAATGTTAGGTTTAGCCCATTTTCCATTTCCTTCTGTTTGATAAGGGGTTATATTATCTATCCCTTTTTCTCGTTGTTTAGCCCATCCGGAATTACTTTGTTGAGGATCGAATTGCTGTTCAAAGTAATATTTCCTCTGCTTTACGAAGAAATACACATATTCAAAATCAACCGTGAACCGATCCTTAGCTGAAGATGGCATGCAGTTCGACTTATGCCAGATGATCACGTTCCTTAAAATCCAACCCCTATTAATCATTTCTATGGCAAATCTCTGAGGAAGCATTAAAAGGCATTTTTGGGGTATTTGTTTCTGTTTCTTTTTTAATTCATTTCCAACATGAATTTTAGTAGTATGTTCATTATCTTTTCTAAGTTGATCATTTAAAAATCCAGACCCCGATATTGTCGAATAAGTATCTCCCAAGTTTACCCAACACGTTCCTGTATCCTTGAGGACTTCCCACACTAAATCATATATATCACATAAATGCGTGATATACATGTTAAAATCTGGTTCCAATCCCAAGCTTCCCTTCCAAGCCCCACATTTGGAACAAAACCCCTCTTTATGATTTGTTTTTTTTAAATTATTTAAATAAGGTGATCCTTCTTTTCCAAAACTATATTCTCCATTTACTCTATAACCTAATGTTGTTTTATCTGAAGGTTTGGGATTTAATTCTTTTTCTTTCATTTCAAACTCATGTTCACAGCTCGGATCTCCATCCCACACAACTCCCTCAAGCCCGTAATCCCTTAAACTCCATTCCACGATTAGAAGCTATATGGAGGAGAACTGATACAGCAATCAATTGAATTCTTATCCAATTGTTTTAAGACATTACGACAATCATCATTATAAATACTGTTCCTTTTCAACAAACCATTCTTCACCTATAAATTGTTGTTCATAATTTTCTTTTGAATGTATATAAATATGACATATTTCACATATTAATATTAAATTCTTAGGAATTGCTCTTAATTCTTTATTTTGAAAAGAAATAATATGATGTATATGAAAAGGAATACCTTCATCCTTCTTTCTATTACACCTTTGACAAATTCCCTTATCTCTTTTCCAAATTAGTTGACTAACTTCTTTCCATTCTTGAGAAATATAAAAATCTTGTCTTTCTGGTGTAAGACCACCTTTCCAATTTGGGTTTAATTCTCCATTCATTCCAAACATTCCATTTAACTCTCCTTTTAACCCCCAATATTTAATTTGTCGGGATTCAGATGTATTTCTTACAGGAATTTTATGTTTATGTAAAAAATATAATATATTATTTCCTTTACAATTAAACATATTTGCTATTTCTTGTGCTGATTTTTTTTGGGTAATATATAAATCTTCAAGAATATTTTTATCCCAATAAGGTTTAGGTTCTCTCCAATGATTTCCTTTTTTAAATTCTGTTTCTGGAGAATAATGAACTCCTTTTATAAATTCTCCTTTCTCATTTCGAGGTTTCATAATTATAATAATTTACCACCATATATTAACTTTATCTAATAAGGAGGACTCGATATGCAACAATCTATTGATTTCGGTTCTAATAACTCCAATCCTTCCCTGCAGTCCATATTCAGTATTTTATTTCTATACATCATTTTAACATCAAAAAAGTAAGTTAATTATTCTTTTAAAGATGTAAGCCATTCCTCAAAAGCTTTCATGACTGAAATATGTTCTTCTTCCATTTCAGGTTCCAATCCATAAGTTTTTAATTCTTTGATATAATCATTGATTGCTAATTTTATATATTGTTCAAGTATATTCATTTCATTCTCTTCCTGTATTTTATATTAAAAATAAAAAAAATTAAAGTTTAAAATTAAATTTTGACAAGTGTTCTATCATGTGATCTTTTAATTCAAGAAACTTGTCTGGCTCAACTGTAAAATCAAATAACATCTTACCGGTCATCATGTTCATCAATTGGAGTCTAATCATTCCATTTTCTTCAAATATATTCATAATTATACCTTTCTTTATTAAATTTATTATATAATAGTTTTCTAACTAATTTAAAGTTTTCTATTATTATTATATAATATAAAAAAAGATTTAAAAATTATTCTTTATTAAAAAAGTATATTGTTTAACAACAACTCGAATTCTTCGTTTGTTTTTGAAGCATATTTATGTAATATGTTTTTTAATATTAATTTCATATATCCCTCAAATTGTTCTTTTAGACTGTTCTTTAATTTATCAATATAATCGTAATCTTTGTTAAATCTAATCGTGGTTTCAAATGCCTCTATATTGTCTCCATAAAACTTACAA
>Ga0307377_10003904_pt1 | contig 16533 bp, 31 predicted proteins | sample TR3MG_FD_202535 | JGI IMG/M metagenome (GOLD analysis project Ga0307377, IMG submission 202535) | Soil microbial communities from Risofladan, Vaasa, Finland - TR-3 | ecosystem: Environmental > Terrestrial > Soil > Coastal area > Acid sulfate soil | place: Finland: Risofladan, Vaasa | collected... | reverse complement strand
CCGCAAGCATGGAAGGCCATGATGGATGCAACGCACGTTGCCCCGCATCTATTCCCAAAAGACGGAAATACTTTTACAATGGCTCTTACCACATGGTGTCAAATAGCGAGGGAAAAATTGTGAAAGCATTTCTTATTACAATGGAAAATACAAAAAGCTTTATCGGCGTAAGTTCGGAAATGTCGGAAGCCGTTGAAACGGCTGAATCAAAATTGAATTGTAGTGTATCGTCAGTCGTCGCGTTAGGTGAAGTAGGTTTTATTATCCTTGACGAAGAAGAAGAAGTAAAAGGCGAAACGCTCCAATGAGTTACGACGAAAACAACCATCCGAAATGTTTTACATGCACACAATGGGCGGAATGGCTTGACATAGAGCCGGTTTTCCGACCGTACACCCTAGAAGGACAGCTATTCCCTTGCGCTGACTGCGTTCCGGCATATCAAGCAAGAATGATAAAAGAAAACAAATGCGAACATCCAGAAGTGGTATTTGTGCTGGATAGGGACGGATTCCCCACAGGAAAAATGCCATAATAACAAGGAATAGCATGGAAACGAAGCTGGAATACGCGCTTGCGTATGCTGAAAAAGGCTTATACATACTTCCTATCTGGTGGTGGGATGAAGAAAACAAGCGTTGCGCTTGTGGAAAATCCGATTGCCAAACACCCGCAAAACATCCATTAACTGTCAATGGGCAGGCGAACGGTACACGCGATCCTGCGGTTATAAAAGGCTGGTGGGCACGATATAAAGACGCCAATATCGGTGCATATCTCAAGCCGTCTGGTCTTTGCGCCATTGATATAGACCCCCGCAATGGAGGGTTCTTTACTCTGGAACGTATTGAAGATGAACACGGGCCGTTAGTGTCTGACGTGCTGCAATATACAGGAGGAGGCGGAGAACATCGTGTTTTTCAAGCTCCGGCAGAATCATCGTTGCCCGGTAAGTTGGGTCCCGGAATAGACGTAAAGTATAATGGTTACATCATTCTTGAGCCATCCAATCACGAATCTGGCGGAACCTATATATGGGAATCTGAATCTTCCATATTGAACGATTGCGTCCCCAGTCCATTGCCAGATTGGATGCGGGATGTGGTCCCGTATCATCGTGTCAACAACCATGAAGCGCCGCCTAATATACCCTTGTCTGAAGGTGAGATAGCTGAGATTGAATCTGCGCTGCATTCAATTCCGGTAAGCGAATGCAATTATAATGATTGGCTAAATTTCGGGATGGCGCTCCATAACGAAGTTGGAGGGCAGGCTGGATACGATATTTGGTGCCAGTGGAGCCAGCAATCGCCATATTTCAATCCTACTGACCATATAAAGAAATGGAGGTCGTTCAAGAGACTAGGAATTGAAGGGATTTGTAAGGCCACTATATTTGATAGAGCTTACAAATGCGGATGGACCTATTCCCCAGAGCCTTCTGAATCTTACGAACTGGAAGAAGAAGCTCCAGAACTGGAATTGCCACCACTTCCCGGAATCATGGGGCAGATAGAACAATATTACAATGATTCCTCACGCAACTATCAGCCGCTATTCGCGAAGCAAACCGCGCTGGCTATCGGAAGCGTATTGCTTGGACGCCGGTTCAAGACAAGTGAATCAAACTTTTCCGCCATGTACTTTCTGATCGTTGGCCCTTCTGGGTGTGGTAAAGAGCATTGCCGCACGGTTGTGCAGGAAGTTTTACGCGCTTCAGGAATGTACAATCTTATCGGCGGCGACGGGTTCACGTCAGAAGGCGCTGTGGCATCATTATTGCTTAAAAAACCCGTTTCCATTTCATTGATCGACGAAATGGGACATTACATGGAATCGTCGCTGGACAAGAAAAGCGGTGGAGTCAAGAAAGGTGCCATTACCGCTTTGATGCAAGTCATTACCCGTATTGCATCCAGCTACTATCCTCCAAACTATTCATCCATGACTACTGTTTCAAAGCCAGAGGATGACCGTTTCGTGGATCGCCCAAGTCTCACTATCCTTGGAAGCACGACGCCAGATACTTTCTTCTCCGCGATGAGTAGCACGCAGGTTAAAGACGGATTCCTGAGCCGTTTGGTAGTACAGGTCAGTAGGCAGCCCAGAACGGTCGGCAGAAGTGTTGGGGATGTTGCCGTGCCACAATCTATCATCCAATGGGCAGGTGCCTTAAACGAACGCTGCTCAGACCGTGAAAACGCTGGCATCTATTACCATGCCACCATACAGAATCCCCCAGCGCCGATTGCCATTGAAATATCCAGAGAAGCATCCCGGCTTCTGCACGTCTTTGCAGAGGAACAAGTGGACCTCATGAACCGTATGGATATGGATAAGGGGCCAACCGAATTACTTGTGCGAGTGGCTGAATTTGCGCATCGTATTGCCATGATCTTGGCACTTTCGGATGACCCATGGGCAAAAACTGTAGAAGCATCCCATGCAGAATACGCCATACAATACATGCGTGCAGCATCCAGCGTCATGGTTCACGAGTCTTCTGCACGTATGGCAGACAGCAAGTTCGAGGCTGATACGAACTCCATCTATCAAGCCATACGCTCCGCAGGGCCCAATGGTGTAACCGAGTCTGAAATGCGCCGCAAGAAGCCGTTTAAGTCGTTCCCGGACAAGTCTCTTGGAGAACTGCTGAAGTCTCTAAAGGGAGGCACCATGATCGACATAGTGAAGATTGCCGATGGTGGGAAAGGGAAGGGACGCGGTAGAACAGCATGGGTAGCGACTAAGGTTCGGGAAGATTGAGGCGTTAAAAAGGCCGCTATTTGCGGCCTGTTTTTTAGTCTTTGTAAAGCAAGTTTATAACCTTGAAAGACCAAGTGCTGTCCATATTTCGTATAACAATTCCTTCGGCTGCCTTCCCATTCTGATAGGTGATTTCTGCCATTCCGCGTAGCGCTTCAGAGGTCGGAAGCCATCCATTAGGCTTGAACTCACCTATGCAGCGAGCCATCGGCAAATCAAAATCAAGGCACAATGCCTTCAATTCAGGATAGGTTATGTATTTCCTGTTTTCAATATCCCATCCAAGGAATACCCTAATTTCACGTCCAGAAATACCCATTCTGTTTTTCTGTATACTGTCTCCAACTACTTCAAATTGCAAGGCGAGGCCACCGGGTATTCGCTCCAAATCATATTTCTTGGCAGATTCCCAATATACATTGCTTTTCCCAGAATCTGTTTCTTCCTTTAGCTCAAGATTACGGCTACAAACGTGGAAGCCGTCTTGGTCGTTCCAGACTGTACAACTTGTTCCATCTGCTTTTTCTGTTATGTAATATTCGTCAACCGCCATGCGTGGTACATAGTTAGATGCCTGAAAATTGTCTTCGTCCGTTTTTGGAATAAAGGAAGGGAAAGAGCCTTTGGCAATTCCGCCAAGAGAAGCTGACAATGCCTTTTCGTACTTCTTTACGCCAAGTTGCTCGGTCAAATCGGTTCCAACTTCACTCAGATCCGCTTCTTCCCCTTGAATGATTAAGCACTCGCTAGGAGCGCCTCGGAATCGAGCCATTCTTACGCGCCATCCTCTATTGGCCATAAACGACCAGCGATCATCCTCTGGAAGCAACGCATCTTGCAGGAACACAATGACTTTCTGACCTCTAGTTATGGTGTTCGGAACTACTCCAGTCCATCTACCACAATCCCCGCAAATAACTTCAGCAGAAACAATCTTGTCCGCTTCCGGTATCGGACTTAACTTATCAACACGTCCGACAACTGCTAATATTTTTTCCATTTTTAATATCTCCTATGTGAACACAACCATTGCAAAATTTATCCGACGCCTTCAAGTCGTACCGGCAATCTGTTGAATTTCTGTATGGTATTTCCACCATATTTCTTCTTCCGTCTTCTGTCCATCCAGACCGGACCATTATTGGCGTTGATCCGGGGATTGGGCGATTGTGGCAGCCGTGGTTTGGCATTACATCTCCGGCATTTTGATTGGGCCGATGAATTGGCCATATAATTCTTCATCCGTCTCGTCGGCTATCATATACATACGCAATCCTAAATCACCTTGGAACCCCATCCCCACTACTTCACATATATTCTAATCTGTTGCTTCACCTTGTTCCGATACATACCTTCTATAATATAGGCCTTCCTCCGTCACCTCCTCCGCCGTTAGCACTTCCTGCGGTTCAAGCATCGCCTTCACATCATTAAAAAACGGCTCAACATCTAACCAGTCCTGACAATTCATAGCCAGGCAACAGAAGAATCTCAAACGTTCAATAGGACATGGCTCTTCTTCCCCATCCATATTAGCATTGTAGCGCGTCAATGCGGGGGGATTTGGTCCAAGCATCGCCATCAACCGCTTATTCTCCGCACGCAAAGCCTCATTCTCCGCATCATTCTCCGCACTCACCATTGCCCACCTCCCTTGTAAAACATCCCACCAGACGAAACTCCGCGCAATCCAATAGCCACGATCTCTCTTGGCTCATAACGCAATGGCAGCCACTTGGGGCCAATATATTCCTCTCGATCAGAATCCTTCGCCGCCATGACCGCGTGCTTTGATTCAGTATTGTCTGCAATGGTTTTTAGTTCTTCTAGCATGGTTGTTCCCTTTGGTTGTTAATCGGTTTCCGTCACAATACGAATAAATTCTTTGTATTGTATGTCAATTTCTTTGCTGTATTCATCTTCGGAATCTGTATCAGCCCACACAGCCATTGCCGAATGTATGCAGGCCGAATCCGGCCCTCTCCACCGTGGTGGTTTTTGTGAAGCCCATACACATGCGAGACTGGCGTGTTTATACTTTGTCATTTCTCCGAAACCTTTCCATGCTTCCCACATAGCGTTTTCTAGTTCGACATCGTTTTGTTCACCTAAAGCATTTTTTTCGGCTATATCCAATGCCCGTATTCCACTCTCGTTAGTTACAAGATGTTTGACTCTACGCACACACCACACAGCGAACAAGCGCCATGTTGATTCATAGCTTGGTTCCGCACGGCAACACCACATAGCCTGACTTCTTCCCACCTTGTCAGCAATATCCTTAAAAGATAACAGATCATCGTCTGCTTCTTCTTTTCCAATTCCAGACAAAATAGCATTCCACCATAACGCCGATGGATTGCATGATTTAATGCGGTTGAGAGTTGTATATATCACTTCCTAATCCCCATTGAAATAAAATAATTAACCGCTTGCGGCGGTCAGTCGGCCATCTCACCATGCAAACGTACTAACCAAGGAGGGGCATGGCGATGGCTGCGGATGTTATATCCCACCTTCCGCTGGGGTCATGACACACATACAACGGTTATGACTGATAATCAGGGTGGTACTCGTCAGTAGTCATACCAAACGACCATGCCACTCCCTCGTGAGCTGTTTTCATTTCCGGTGGAACACGCAAGAAATAATCTTTCCAGCGCAGATCATCGCTGGAAATACCGATGCTGGACAAGAATGCTTCTTGCGCTTTCATGGAATCTATTTGCTTCTGTACTGGTCCATATCCAAATATCTCAATAGCTTCTTCTGTGCTCAGTGATCCTTCTGCCTCTGGCGTACTATTCAACACGCGGACCATAACGATAGGCTCATCATCTTGGACTTCGCGGCGCAACAAAACTCCATAATCATCACGATTCAGAACAGTGGCGCCAGCGTCAATTAAATATCGACTCTGACCATACCGCTCGATCATAATGCGACGAACCTCGGCGTTCTCTTCCGCATCAATCATCTGCACGGTGATCTGCTCTGGATGCTCCACAACCAAAGCGGGAACGCGAACTCCATGAATATGATATAATTTCCATCCATCACGCCATTCATGCGATGGGCCACTATCGTTATGCGGGCGGTTTTCTGCATCTTTGTGAATTTGTTTCGGGAAATCGCTCACCATACAAAATCCATCGTGCATGACGCGGAATCCGCCGTGGCGAGCACAATCTTCCCATGCCTGATATTTTTCAAATTCAGGCAGCTTCAGACCAATAACATCGCGCATCGAAGAAATATACGCGGGCCACCATGCCCACATATTCCCACCCTGATATGATCTCCACCAGTTCTTTGCACATTCTAACCCTCCCTTGCCAGCAATACGATAACAAGCTCCTGCTGCGGCATTTACAATGGTTTCATGATAATTGGTTATTGCGTCGTCGGTTACGTCGCGGGTTACGGCGCTGGTTGCGGCGTAGGTTGCGGCGGCGGTTACGGCGCGGGTTGCGGCGTCGGTTGCGTCGCGGGTTGCGGCGCGGGTTGCGGCGTAGGTTGCGGCGTAGGTTGCGCCGTAGGTTGCGGCGTCGGTTGCGTCGCGGGTTGCGGCGCGGGTTGCGGCGTAGGTTGCGGCGTCGGTTGCGGCGGCGGTTACGGCGTAGGTTGCGTCGCGGGTTGCGTCGCGGGTTGCGTCGCGGGTTGCGTCGCGGGTTGCGGCGTAGGTTGCGGCGTCGGTTGCGGCGGCGGTTGCGGCGTCGGTTGCGTCGCGGGTTGCGGCGATGGTTGCGGCGTAGGTTGCGGCGCGGGTTGCGGCGTCGGTTGCGGCGTCGGTTGCGGCGTCGGTTGCGTCGCGGGTTGCGGCGTCGGTTGCGGCGTAGGTTGCGTCGCGGGTTGCGGCGTCGGTTGCGTCGCGGGTTGCGGCGTGGGTTGCGACGCTGGTTGCGGCGTCGGTTGCGGCGCGGGTTGCGTCGTAGGTTGCGTCGCGGGTTGCGACGCTGGTTGCGGCGCGGGTTGCGTCGCGGGTTGCGCCGTAGATTGCGGCGCGGGTTGCGTCGTGGGTTGCGGCGCCATTTTTGCGGCAATGCCAAATCCATGCGGCGGCTCCGTATGCAAACGCCATCACCATCGGGCTCGGAACGATGACCACACGCGGCTTTTTCAGGTTCGCGGCGGCATACAATGCTTCTATTGCTGGGACAATCTTTTCCGGTTCTATAGGATCAGTACGCATGGCAATATCAATCCAGTCCTGCGCGATAATATCCATCTTCGCCTTTTCTTCCGGCGTAATCCCCCCTTCAGCGCGTGTAGGGGTACGTACAATTTTGTTGGCGCTCACAATGTTCTCCTTGCAAAATGGCCCCTTGGCGGGGCCGAGAATGGGTTAATCAGCTACCGACCGGATGGCTTCCGGGCTGTATTCCCGCTGCGTTCCGATGCCGTGCTTTGATACCCGATAAATGCCGGGTTCAAGACTTACGGGCGCATGCTCCTCATGCACCAGTGCCGTGGTTTCCATAACATCCAAAAAGCGCATATCCCCAACATCAAATAGTCGTGCGGGAAGTGCCCCTGTATCCATGAACGCACGGATACGGTGCTTGTGGCCTGTTACTTCTCCATAAGCCAGAACTACATCTCCTGCATCCGGCTTGACTTCAACGGCGCCGGACGGCATATTGCTCACCTTCTCCAAAAACACATCACCTTGTCTTGCTTGCATTTCTTTAACTCCCGTCTGTCAAACTACTCAAAAACTGCCCCATGTTCTTAGGAGGAACCCACTTCGGTATCGTCTTCATGAACTTGTGTGCCTGAGCTCCAGAAACTATAGGATCAACCGGCTCTGGCAACTCCATACCCCATACGCGCTTCCACATCGTAGTCTTGCGTATCTGACATTCACTTGACGAAATATAGCCTAAACTTGCCAAATGTTCCAGAGGCATTCTAATCTGTTGTCGAGTCAGATTCGCCATGACGGCTATGTCCATCGTCGAATATTCTCCATCCAGCGCATGCACAATGCGGATCACCTTGTCAATGTTCTTGATCCTTGTCCGCAAGCCGGTATGCAGCGCATATTTCGCTACTTGTCCACCGTTCCCCTTTCTGGATGACACCACTAGTTGCTTTGACTTCAACGAACGCATGGCGACTTTAATGTCCCGCTGTTCCAATCCGGTAATCGCCATCAACTGATTTACAGTCGCTTCGCCAACCATGGCGAGCGCATTTTTTATTTTGTCAGAGTTGTGCAATGTTTTTCCCTTGTCAGTAAATTTTTCAGAGTTCGATACCCTTCTGCTTTAGAATCAATTCCTGCGCCCTGGTAAGCGCCGCCACGATGACGGCCATATCTGCCTGCGGCAGATACATGGATACCAGTCCGACAAGATGCAAATCTGTTTTCGCGGTCTTGATTTTTTCAAGAAGTTCGTTCGCCACAGTCGCAGTGGAATCCGGTTCAATGTATTCAGATACGATGTCGAATTTACTTGGTTGATTTATAGGCACATGATAGCCATATTCCGTAAATGCCCACTTATTTTTATCGCCACTGCTCACGAAGCGTGTCCTTCTGTTCGGTAGCTTCCTCCACCAAATCTTCTGGCCGCTCTAGGCTTGGCACAATATAACTCCCATCTGCCATGTAATACTCGTCGTGAACCTCGTCAACAAATGGATATTCGTCGTTGTGTGGCGCAATCGCTAGCGGACCAGAAACCTTCCCATCCCGCCGAACATACCGTTTGCCATATTCTAATTTAACATCCATTGCGCTTCTCCTTCGCTTGCTTATTGATAGCCGGATAACACAAGTCAAGAATCTCTTGTGAGACATCCAGAAGCCCTTGATTGCGCTCTTCTCCGTGATACCGATACTGGCTTACCAGCTTGCGAATGAGCATGTTCATGCTGCTCCACTCATGGTGGTCAAAGTGTTCCAGATAATCAGGACCACTCAAATCATTCATCACCGATTCTTCTGCTTCTTCCTGCCGTGCTTGTTCTTCAGCTTCGTCGTCAAGTGATTTTTGATGTGCGGCGGCTAGGCGGTCAATGTTAGTCATGGTCATCCCCTTCGTTAGCGTGTGATATTATCATACCGTAACGCGGGGATGGTGTCAATGGATTTTGTGACTATGGCTATGTGAACAGCCGTCCCTGTGCCGTGGCCCGCTCTATGCGTTCGCAGGCTGCGTCGAAATAGCGGGGTTCGCGCTCAATGCCGGTGTACGCAATGCCGCGCTCTAAGCACGCCTGCCCAACCGGGCAGCTCCCCATGAACGGGTCAATTACGCTTTCGACTTTTTTCGGCCATTCCAGGCACCACCGCATCAGGCCGACCGGTTTTTGTGTGGGATGAACACGCTTAACCCCGGATTCTTCGCCAGCGCGAATCATGCCGTTCCAGGTCTGTCGATACATGCGGACGCTCATTTTGATGTTTGTCCAAGCAAGCTCGCAGTCCGCAAAGTTTCCGGAGTTCTGCTTGTCCCAGACAAGCCAGCCGCGTGAGGGTGGAACGGTGAAGTAATTACCGCCCCAGATAATCGACTCCCGCGAAAGACCGATAAATGCGTCAAGCAAGTCCTGTGGCGCAGGCTCCGCGTCCCAGTCAAAATTCCCGTAGTCGGTAGTAGCCGCCTTCTTTGATAGCCTGGTTTTAGCGCACCTCGATGCTATGCGATGGGCGTTCTCTTGGACCCCATAGGGCGGATCAGACAATAAAAGGTCGTACCGCCCCAGCTCCGGCAACACATCGCGGCAGTCGGCGTTGTAGAGGGTGCAATTTCCGATAGTTACTTTTTCCATGGTTTCTTTCCATTCTCATCCAATGCTCGCAGCAACTCTTCCCGTTCCCATCGTTCTCGCGCAACAGGTCGGCAAATTGGGCACGGTTCGTAGTTGTACAGGCCGGAACCAAGAACGAGGCCTGTTCCAACACACTTCCAGCATTTTGCTTCGTTCACCGCAAGGTCTCCAATTCCAAATTAGATAACACCTTGATAGCCCAATCCAGGGCATCTCCGATCTCCTTTGGGTGCGGCTGCTCAATCTCATCATCTTCACCACGCCGCCACTTCTGGAAGTGGATCAGTGTGGAAAGGTGGTCTGTGGGGGTTTTGGGGGTCATTTTGGCTCCTCTCCTCGGATTGTCTTTCCTTCAGCCTTATCAAATAGTACGCCGACACAGAGACGCACGCACTCGTTGCATATCGCTACACTTGGCCCAGCAATCATTACCGCCACCTCCTTGTTTGTCTTCCCGCAAAATGAGCAATAATACGTCTTTTCTGTGGTTTGTTCGTTTTCTGGGGTCATGGCCGTGTCTCCAGTGTGGCTTCCCATGTGCTTCTTGTCATAAATCGTCTCCAAAGTTTGCAAATGCGCCATGCAACCTTGCGGAGGCGGTGCAGTAAGCTTCGTGGGCAAATTCTGGAGCGTCGTAGAGCCCTAGATTCTTTTTCTTCCCGCCGATCTGGATTTGCGCCCGCCATTTTTGATCCCGTTTATCCCAAGAAACCCCCTTAAAACCGCTGGTGTTGTTGGCTGGCGCTCCTTTGTTGCGTGCATTCTGGCCGTTCGTGCATAACCGCAATTCTGATTTCCGATTATCAAGCGTGAAGCGGTGGATATGGTCCACTTGCTCACACGGTTGGGCGTTCATGATGAGCCGGTGCATTTTCAGCCCTGTCCTCTTCTCGTCAGGCTTCCGGATGTTGGTCACGGCGTAAAATGATTTCATGTGAGGATCCCACAGCGCATACCACTTGTACTTGCTGACCAGTTCAAAATCTTCATCATCGATCAGGGCGACTTGGTTCTGTGTCAGGGGTATTTCGATCATAAAAGCATCCTCAGTCAAAGGTTAGTCGGGGATTGCGGCGCCTGTGACTAGCAGGGGTTCGGGTTGCATCCCTAGCCGCACAATTATTCTAACATATATTAGTCATTCTTTTCTACTTCTCCTTCGTTGGATCTGTGATTCCACTCAGCAACAGCCCCACTCCAAGAGTTGGTATCTGGGCCAGTTCTCCCGCATTTCTTACAATGGGCGAAATACGAAATAATACCGTTTTCTATTGCTATATCGGCACTACCGCATGGACACCGATCTAGTTCTTCGCTCATCCCTGCACCTCCGTCATCTTGATGGGAGTAAGCTCACCAATTACCGGCAATTCTTCTGATTTTCCGGCCAATAGCATTCTAAGCCCTTCACTCCGCGCATTAAAACGCGCAACAACACACGGAACCCATGGGTTAGTGTTATCAGCGCGAACTAAGTAAAACCCCGGCTCCGTCACCTCCTCCGCCTCCAGCACCATCTGCGGCCCAAGCATCGCCGTCAGGCGTTCAATCTCCCGCATCGCGCATTCATGATGTGCCGGACCCCACTTCCAGCAGTCGTCACCGTGGGTGCCGATGTGGTCGCGGCGGTTCTGTTCCCATTGGAGGAGGCTTGTCAGCCGGTCGCATTCCATGTGTAATTCGGCGTTCTCGGCCTTGAGCGCGTCGATCTCGGCCTCGCGAATGTCGGCGCGGATGTATTCTGTGCCAGTCCCATCACCTATGGGTGTTAACCAATAATTTCCGCGAAGGTCATCTCTGTAGACTTTTTCAGGTGCGTTCATTTTATCCTCCACAGACCCCAGAATCACAATCTTCCGCTTCTGGCAAAAACTTGCCGTGCTCGCTCCATGCCCATCGCATAACTTCATTGATGCCATGCGCGTCTGGCATAAGCATTACTCGCCCCGCCACTATTGGCAGTCTGGAGGTGTTGCGGACCTGGGTCTTAGCCAACTCGTCAACTGAATCCCAATCCGCCCATGAGTAGATATTGTTTTCTATTATTTGCATTGATTTTCTCCATCCAAATATTCAATCCCATAATGATACTCATCACGAAGTTTGCGTGTAAATTCCGCTTCTCATGGCGCATTCAACCGCCTCGTCGAAATCTAATCCAAGATATGCCGTATCTCTGAACGAAAATCGAGCCAATGTAAAATATTCAGTACCATCTTCACGGGTCCATCGTGCTTTAGGTCGATTGGGAATTGCTTCCCAACTTCCCAAATTGTCAATAAGCCACTGATACTTTTCTTTATCTGTGTATGCCACTTTTATTCCCCCTAAACCACATAATCCTGCTCAACAGCAACAACCTTGGTGGGGGAGGATAATGCGGCAGAGTATGATGTTGCCATATACTCAGACGAGTGTATGGAAACCGGAAATCCATCACCATCCACCACCACCCAAGCCTTCAACACACGCTTCTGAGGTTCCGGCACGTTTTCCAGTTCTTCGGCGGTGAAGCTGCTGCCACCTTTCTTGAAGCGAAGAGGTTTGGTCAGGTCTAGACCCTGTTCTTTTCGGTGCATGAGGTCGCCATCGGATTCCGCAATACTCCAGACTTTCCCATTCACCGTGTGCGTATTGAAACCATTTTCCAAGCTTTTGCTATCAATCGGGAACCGAGTAAATCCCTCAGGTGTGTCGGCATTAATAACACGTACCTCAGCAATAACAGCTTCCTTCCCATCACGGCGAATCCACACGTCCCCCACCTTGAAATCTTCGTACTTAGGCATTCCCATTTCTCCTGTTGTGTAAGCCAGTATTATACCATCGTGCCGATTTGGTGTCAACGGGTTTGTTGACTGCTAGCGGATTGAGTCCAGAATCCTTTGGCGTATAAGGCTTATGGGCTGCATTAAGCCAAGAAATCCGTTAAAAAAAACCATCTTGAGTTCGCCAAGCATTTCCTGTTCCGTGTTTTGCCGGTCAAAAACGCGATATTCTCCGGCTTCATCCTTCTCTACGCGAAGCATTCCAACCGCTGATTTTTTGGTTCCATCATCCGTAACCGGGTCTTTGAAAATCTCGCGGCCTTCGCCGTTGATCACGCCATACGTCGCTTTCATGGCCCCTCCAAAACAACCAATGTGTGATCGCACCCAGTCAATTCGCATTCAATGATCGGCGCAATAATTTCCCAATCGCCACCGGCCAATCCCGCGCCGATTTTCGGATAACCAATCCGCAAATCACCAAAGCGTCGTTTTACCCCGCGCATCACGTCTTGAACAGCAAGGTAAGACACCTCCCGCTGTTCTCTGCTATACATATACTGCGTGTAGCCATTCACTATCGTCAGTTCGCCGTGCCTGGCGACACTGATGGTGCCAAGCTTCTCGCTGTCGCCGCGCTCCGTCCGATAGTCAGCTTCCACGGCCTCCGGGAAGCGTTGTGCAATCTGGGCCGCAATGCCGCCACCCATCACATGAAAGCAGTTGCAGCCATGCACGATGACATCCAAATGCCCCGCCTCTGCGTAGTCCAGCAAGTTACCTTTGATTGTTTTCATCCGGTTGCGCGGGAAACCTCGGCCTTCAGGCCGGGGAGGGATAGCGCCTAATCCCGCATCTCCTTGTAGTTGACAATGCTATCTAGTTTAAGTAAACTCATCCTATATGAAACGCACCATATCCGTCAAGCTGCTTCACACAAAAGAACAGGCCCAGTCCTTCAAAGACTTGGCTGATACTTTCGCGTTTGCTTGCAATGACGTTGTGCCATTCGCTCAAGAGCATCGTTGTTGGAACCGCGTTGCCCTTCACCACTTCGCATACAATGTTGTTCGTGCCAAGTGGCCGAGCCTTGGCAGCCAGATGACCTGTAACGCTATCCATAAAGTGGCGAGCGCATACAAAACGCTTAAAGCCAATAAAGGTATCAGCAAAAACAAATCTGTTCCTCTGATCGTATTCAAGCCAAAGTCTGTACACTTCGACAAGCGGACCTATAGCATCAAGGGTGATACCCTTTCTCTGTTCACCATGAATGGCCGTGAGAAGGTGCCATTTGTTCTTGGCAAATATCAGTCTGACCTTCTTTCTCAAGGTTCCGCAACGGAAGCGGAACTGATTTGCAATAAAGGCCAATGGTTTTTCAATTTGGTCCTTGATATGCCTGATGCCACCCCAAGCACTGGAAACAGTGTCATGGGTTGCGATGTCGGTGAAAACAACATCGCGGCCACTTCCAGCGGTCGCGTGTTCGATGGTGGTAAATTGCGGCATGATCGAGATAAATACCTCGCTCATCGTCGGCGTCTCCAGTCCAACAGTTCGCAAAGCGCAAAACAGCGTCTTCGCAAAATCTCTGGCAATGAACGTCGGCACGTCGCGCATGTAAATCACGTTATATCCAAATCCATTGTTGCTGAAGCTGTCTCCTGCCGCTCTTCCGAGATTCGTCTGGAAGACTTGACCCATATTCGTGACCGGATCAAAGCCGGAAAACGAGTGCGTGCAAGGTTGCACAGATGGGCGTGGCGACAGTTGCAGGACTTTGTGGCTTACAAGGCGCAAGGTGTTGGGATAACTGTGAATTATGTGAATCCGGCATACACGAGCCAAACGTGCTCCGTATGCCACGAATTGGGGAAACGGCATAAACACCGCTTCGTTTGTACCCATTGTGGTCACGTGGCGCACTCTGACATCAACGGTGCCAGAAACATTGCTGCGTTTGCAGAAGTATTGACTCCTGCAAGGGGTGCCGTAAACCGCCCTAATGTTCACTCAGGTTCTCCTGTTTAGAATAAAGCTCCGCCCTTCAGGGCGGGGTTGTTTACTGTATTTCCCGCGCCAGTAGAGCGCACGTTCTTCTGTCACCATTTCTCAACCTCCTCCTTGATGCACGGTTGCCACGCCGTCCGGGTTTCTGGAGGCGCTACCTACCCACTCGGCTCCGTCGTAGCAGATGGGGAAATAGACGCGTTTGTGCGTCCACACGGTAAATGGAATGCCTTCTGGTGACCCGTACCCTTCGTCAAACTCTATGTCCATTTGCTCTGGGGTAATCGTGTTGGAAATGATGTCTGCGAATCCTTCCCCTTGCTCGGCCAATGCGGGCAACAACAATTTTCTCCATGTAGTCATTCCGCCACCTCCTTTGTCTTCCGCGCCGCGTCCAGTTCTGCGTCGGCTTCAATGAGTGCAGCGATGAATGCTTTGCGCTCGTCGGAACGGAATATACCCACAGAAATTTCCCCAAACGCTAAAAATAGATAGCCGCGAGATGGGACGTAAGCTATATCAATAACGGCCTCTACTGTGGTTTCGTTGTCCTGAATGATTACTGTGCTCATGATGTTCCCCTAAAAGTCGTTTTCTTCGGCGATGCAAAGCCAGTATTCAACTAATTCGTTGTGCCGCTTATAGTCTGATGGTGAAATATTCCAAGTTGATTGGATGCGGAAAAGCGGTCGCTCAGATTTTTTGAAGCAATACTCGGTCATCATTTTTCCTGTCTCTCCCGTGCCATCGAGCCACGTTCCGCCAGGGTCAGAAAATGAGCTAAAAACGGTCAATTCGTCTTTATGCTTTATGCGGATACAGGCTATGACTTCTGGCGATGTCGGGATAAGTATCACTGGAATCTCCTTACGCTGCTGGGTGAGGCGGTGTCGGCCAAGACTGCACCGTACACCGTGATTTGGTGCGAAATGGGATGACCTGCGCATTGCCGGCCATGGCCTCGATACGGCGATCCAGCACGCGGAGGGCTGCTTGGGGGTCGGTCGCAAGCAAGTGGCTTACTCGCTGCAGATCGTTGGTGGTATGGAGCTTTACGATCATTTGTCTTGCTCCTTATATTCATCAGATTCGTGGTAGCATTCTGGGCATAAAGGTCCTTCTCCCGTTTCCAGATAAATTGAGTCATCCTCACATCGCCCGGTTGGCTCATCGCAGAGGACACAAAGCTGGCGGGTGCCCGGATACTCCCGGCTATTAATTGCCTTGTGTTCAGCTTGGGTTCTGGCGCTCATTTAAAAGCCTCCATAACCTTGATCGGGTGCAAATAAGGCGCAATTGTTACCGCGCTACATGGCAGCCATTGCTCCGACACCCAGACCGTCGGGTTGTGGATTTCCGGGATTCTGGATGGGAACGGAAAGCAAGCGCCGTTCTGGACCATGGCCTCGATACGGCGATCCAGCACGCGGAGGGCTGCTTGGGGGTCGGTCGCAAGCAAGTGGCTTACTCGCTGCAGATCGTTGGTGGTCGCGATTTTTACGATCATTGTTATCACCCTCCCATGTGCCGCGTGGGCACCCCGTCAGTCGCTCTGGAGGCGCTACCTACCCACTCCGCACCGTCATAGCAGATGGGGAAATAGACGCGGTTATGCGTCCATACCGTAAACGGTATGCCTTCTTCTGTTCCGTATCCGTTGTCAAATTCTACGTCCATTTGCTCCGCTGTCATGGTGCTAGAAACAATGTCTAACATCGTTTCTTCGTGGCTAGCCATTGCATCAATAAGTAGAGTCCTCCATGTAGTCATCGTAGTTTCTCCAGGTTGTTAGTGATTATTTGACTATCCGCAGAAATTCGGTAGATTGCGCGACCCCTGCGGCATCCCATACGGCGGCCCATGCGGCACCCCATGCGGCGGCCCGTGCGGCGGCCCGTGCGGCGGCCAGCTCGTCGGCGGTGGCTTTTCCGTTCGCGTACCGCTCCGCCACATCCAGTGCTGCAAGGCTGCGAGGATCGGTCGTCAAGTGCTGCACTTGCCGGGCGCACCAGACCGCGTATAGCCTCCACTCCTTCGCATACTGCGGCTCTGCGCGGCAACACCACAGTGCGTCATCCAGCCCGTTGCTCTCCAGAATTATTGAGAATGGCAGCGGCTCGTCATCGGCTTGGGTTTTACCAAGGTGTTTGAGCAGCTTCGTCCAGCCATGCACACACGGCTGATGTTCGCGGATTCGGTTTAGTGT
>Ga0307377_10003903_pt1 | contig 16533 bp, 14 predicted proteins | sample TR3MG_FD_202535 | JGI IMG/M metagenome (GOLD analysis project Ga0307377, IMG submission 202535) | Soil microbial communities from Risofladan, Vaasa, Finland - TR-3 | ecosystem: Environmental > Terrestrial > Soil > Coastal area > Acid sulfate soil | place: Finland: Risofladan, Vaasa | collected... | reverse complement strand
GGGCAGTGGGTACACGACATGAAGGGGATGCCATAGGGGCAGCGGAGGGCGCCGATGAAGAGCCACTCGCCGGTGACCGCGAGGGCGCCGAGCTGGACGGCTTGGCGGAGGGGGCCGATGCGCTTCTTTCTGGGCTGAGGCTGGGTCACGGTCTAGTCCTGGGAAGTCGGGTGGCTCTGAGACAGGACGGACTCGCGCCGGCGCGTCTGTTCGATGGCGGCGCGCGCCTTCTCAGCCCACTCGGATTCGGGGTAAACCTCGGCCGTCTCCTGCCAGGCGGCAAGGGCGAGGTCGGGACGGCCTCTCACGTGGTGGCATTCGCCCAGGCGGTAGGATGCCTCCGCCTGGAAGGGATTGGCTTGGCCTGCGGTGAGGACGTGAATAATCTTGAGATACTCCTTGCTGGCCACGAGGGGGAGCTCGCAGTCGAAGAGCTGGGCTGCGAGGTGGTAGCGCTGAACGAGGGGCGAGGGAAGGTGGTCCGGCACCGCAGGAGCTGGTCGGCCGGCGTCCGACGAGAAGGGATCGGTCGCGCCGACGGTGGCGAGCGCGCGGCTTGCCTGTTGCGCCCACGGACTGTCAGGGCAGTCGGCGAGAATGCGACGCCACTGACGGGCGGCTGCATCGGGGCTGCCGAGACGGTAGGCGCAGACGCCCATGCGGTAGCGGGCGTAGTCCTTGTATGGGTTCTCGCCGCCATTCGGCGTGTAGATGTCGCAAAGGACCTTGGCGTACTCCTGGAGCGCGTATTCGGTGTTGGCGTTCTCGTAGAGGTCTTCGGCATAGCTGAGACCGCGGTCGACAGCCGAGCCGCGGGAGCGGAAGGGCCGCCAGGGTCCGCCGGGATCGACAACTGAGCCGTCGCCCTGGAGGCCGCCGATTTCGAGGACGGCGCGCCAGGCGGAGATACCGTTGTGGGCCGTGCGCGCGTACGGCGAATCGGAGTGCTCGGAGATGACGCGCTGCCACTGCTCGATGGCCAAGTCCGGGCGGCCCAGCATGGCCTGGCAGGTGCCGACGCGAAAGCGCGCCTCGGCGGCGCGGGGACTATCGGGGTCGATGTTCGTCACTTTGAGGAAGTCTCGAATGGCGAAGGTATAGAGCCCCTGGGAGAGACAGCCCTCGGCGACGAGGAACTGCCTTTCGTCGGCCGGCGTGTCTTCCGTAATGCACGGCTCGGCTGTCTCCACTGGCGGCGGAGGCTCTTTTCCGAGCAGCTTGAGGGCGTTCGCCGCGCGCTCGGCCCAGACGCTGTCGGGGTGGCGTGCGACTGTCTTCTCCCACTGGACGACGGCGAGGTCGGAGCGACCGCGGTGGAGCGCGAGGCGCCCGAGTTCGAACTCGGCGCGCGCTTCCTGGTCGGATGGCCCGAAGTAGTAAAGGACGTCGAGCCAGCGACGGGCGGCCTCCTCCCAGTCCTCGTTCGCGGCCATCTCCTCGGCGAGGCGGATCTGGATGGGAATGGATTTGGGCGTCAGCTTCCCGGCGAAGGCGGTATGGCAGCACGAGAAGAGGAAGAGCCCGGTGAACGCGGCGGACACGAGTGCCGGTTTCGTGCACGAGGTCATCACTGGTCTGCGCTCCTTCCTGGCGGTGGTGTCGGGCCGGGGCCTTTCGTGGCGCGCATCTGAAACAGAGGCTGATAGGATTTCGCTTCGGTGGAAAGCCGGTGGATGTACCCATGCTTGGCGGAGAGGTTCAGCCCCAGCTCGCCCCGGAGATCCCGAGTGTAGCGACCGGCAAGTTCCGGGCTCTTGCCATCCGCGATCAGGGCGCAGCGCTGAGGGATGGCGCCGTGCCCCTCCTCCATGGCCGCCATGACTTCGACGGGGATGGGGATCACGTCGACCTTCCCCTTGGTCTCCTTCACGGTGGTCATGCTGAGACGGGTGACGCTGGCATGAGCGCGGCCTTCGATGATGGCGGGGAACACTTTCCAGCCGCAATCGTGTGCTTCGATGGCATTCCGGACGTAGCCCTCCCAGATTCCGGGCTCGACGACTTCGTCGGCCGCTTCGAGGATGAACTGAACGACCTTGCCGGAGGGTCCGGAGGAGGTGGGTGCGTAGACGGTCTTCACATCCGGCCGCTTCAGGTCCGCGAGGCCGCGGACGCCGGCGGGGTTGCCGGGGGGGACGATAATGACGTAGGGGTCGAGCGCGAAGACCTCGGGCTTGCTGGCGAGACGGCCGCGCTGCTGGAGATCGGACCACCCGGGGCCGGAGCGACCGACGAGGACGTCCACGCCGCGGGGGCGGGAGGCGAGCACGGAGATGAGGTGTTCGACGGGTGCGGAGGAGTAGGTGATGCGGCAGCCCGCGAGCTGCTCGAAGCGCTCGTTGAACTCGAGCAGGAAGTCGTAGTTGCCGCCGCAGGACCAGACGAGAAGCTCGGACCGGTGCCCGCGGGAGGAGAGACTGCAGCCCGCGAGGAGCGACGCGGCCGCGCCGCCGGCAGTCAGCCGCAGGAAGTCGCGGCGGGAGATGCTGTCGGGTCTCGGCTTGGGACGGCGGGATGTCAGCCGCAGGCGCCGCACGGGACGTGTCCTTTCGCTCCCAGCGGGGGAACGATGGCATCGGCGCGGCACTGGGTGCAGGCGCGGAACTGAGACAGCCAGCGCTCGCATTGGTTGCGGGCCTGTTCCAGTTCATCGGGGGTGGGCGCACGCCGGTCGCGCATCCGGCCGCGGGGGATAAGTGGCATGATGTTGTGGCGGTGGGCTCCGATGGCGCCGGCTCGCAGGGCGACGGTTTCGACGTCGGTGTCAGTGATGCGCGGTATGAGTACCGAGTTCACCTTGACCAGGAGTCCGGCGCGGACCGCCGCGGCGAGACCGCGCCACTGGCGCGCGAGGACCTCGGGGGCGGCGCTGGGGCCGACGAAACGATCGCCTCCGATCACCGCCCAGTCGTACAGCCGGGCCGCGGTCTCCGGGTGGGTGGTGTTGATGGTGACGGTGAGGGAGTCGACGCCGGCATCCAGCAGCTCCGGCAGCGCGGACTCAAGGTTCAGTCCGTTCGTGCTCAGGCAGAGGAGGAGATCGGGGTGGGCTTCATGGATGAGGCGCAAGGTCTCCAGCGTGGCCGGATTGGCGAGGGGCTCGCCGGGGCCGGCGATGCCGACCACGCGCAGCCATCCCTTCGCGTGGACCTCGTCGACGCGGGCGACTGCCTCAGCGGGGGTCAGCACGCGGGCGGCTGTGCCGGGGCCGGCGGCGGAGTCGGCCTTGGCGCCAACAACTCGCTCGCAGTATCGGCATCCGAGGTTGCAGCGCGGGGCGACAGCCAGATGCACCCGCCCATGATGGAGGCGCGCGGTCTCCGTGTAGCAGGGATGCTCTGCGGCCAGCGCGGCGGCTCCTGTGTCTGGTGGTGGTGTCATCGGCTCACGTGTTCACGAGGCGGAATCTCACCCGAAAGGTGATGGCTGCGGCGACGGCATCGCCGTCCCTGAGCGCCGGTGAAAACCGCGTCTTCCTGACATGGGCGATGGCGGCCTGGTCGAGCGCGGCGTGGCCGGCGGAGCGGAAGACGGTGACATTGCGGGCGCTCCCGTCGATGCCGACCGTGAGCTTCAGCACGACCGTGCCCTCGATCCCCTGCTGCCGCGCCTGTTCCGGATAGGGCGGGTCGGTCCAGTCGAGCACGCGCGGCGGGCGGGAGGGGCCTTTGGGCTGTGGCGGAGGCTCTGGCTTGGACACGGGGGCGGGGGACTCGACGGCCTCGGCCATGCCACCGCCCTCTTCTTCCGTGCCGAAGGGGCCGACGCCCACGGCCGTGCCGGTGCCTCCGAGCCCGAACGCGCCGGCTTCACCAGGGGTCAGCTCATGCGCACGCCCGAAGATTTCACCGGAGACGATGATGGCGGCATCTACCTCCGACTCTCTGACCACAACGTCTTCCGAGAGTGCCGGGCGGTCGAGCGTGATCCCAGACTGCGGGCGAGGTGCCAGCTCGAACGCTTCGTCCGGCAGCACCACTTTCCCCGCCTTCGGGGCGGCCGGGGGCTTGTCCGGCCTAGGCTTCTCGACGATCACCGCAGGCTCCGGTGTGGGCTTTGGCTTCGGGGTCGGCGGAGGTGGCTTCGCCCTCGGGTGGTCGTCGACGAGCTTCACATTGACGCGAGGCTCGCAGTCCTGGCCGAGCTTCGGGCAGACGACCTGGCCGACGTGGCAGAAGCAGTCGCCCCAGCGGTGCACAGCATAGAGGGTGCCGCCGTGCAAGACGACGGACAGCAGCAGGGCGGCGAGGAAAACGTGGTCGAGGACTCCCCGTGATCGGCCGTACTGGAGAAGCTGTGGCGCCTGCATGTCAGCTCGTTCCCACCTCCCCCTCCGGGCGCTCGGTGGCGAGGGAGACGTTTCGAAGCCCCACGAGCCGGGCACTGTCCATGATCCAGATGATTTGGCCGTAGGCGGCCTCGGTATCGCCGCGGACGACGACGATCTTCTGCTCGGTCTGGATCTCGCGGGCGGCGTCGAGGAGGGCCTGGGTGAGGTGCTCGGCCGGGGTCGACTGCTCGTTGACGAAGAGCTGGCCCTCGGCCGTGACGATGACCGTGATCTCGCCATCCTCCTTTGTGACGAGATCGCTGCTGACGGCCGGCGGCAGCACGACCTCCATCGCCGGCTCCGTGACGAAGAAGGTGGCCGTGACCATGAAGATGATCAGGAGCACGAGCATCACGTCGGTAAGCGGCGTGATGTTGATGTCGGCGATGATGGCGCCGTTGCTGCTTTGGTTGCCCACTGCCATGGTCAGGCCTCCGGCGCCACGAGGTTGAGCATCTCGGAGGCGACGATCTCGGCGCGGCGCACGGTGCGTCCCTGCCAGATGATGAAGACGTTGTATACGATCACCGCGGTGATGGCCACGAAGAGGCCGGCGGCGGTGGCGATGAGGGCCTCAGAGATGCCCGCCGCGACGACGGCGGGGCCGGCCGCGCCGACCTGGCCGATATCTCGGAACGCACGAATGATCCCGAGCACGGTTCCAAAGAGGCCGACGAAGGGGGCGATGTTGCCGATGGTGCCGACGATGCCAAGGTGGGTGCTGAGCCGCAGGCCCTCGGCGGAGAGCGCGGCGGCCATGTGCTCTTCGACGACCTGCCTTGGGGCTCCGCGTTTCTCCAGCGCCGCGCCCGCCACGCGCTCCGCGGGGGCAGGCTCGTCCCGCCACTCTGGCTTCGGATTCCCTCCCGCCGCGAGTGCCCGCTCCGCCCGGGCGAGAACGTCGCCCGGATCGCGATTCGCCCGCGCGAAGTGCCAGACGCGGTCGATGAAAATGGCTATGGTCAAAAGCGAGCAGAGTCCGAGTGGATACATCACGACTCCGCCTTGCTTGAGCAGCTCCCACATTGTCCGAGACTCCTTTCCGCGTGCTCCGCCTTCGAAGGTGGGGTCGAGCCTAGAAGGCGAGCGAGTACTCCGCGAGATAGTTCCGGCCCGGCCGCGGGAAAGCGGGCATAGTTTCGTAGTCCGCGTCGAGCACGTTCTCGATGAAGAGAGAAAGGCGGCCGGCGCCGACGCTTCGGGTTAGCTTGAGGTCGAAGACGAGGTAGCTGTCCACGGGAGCGGCCGTCGTCATCAGACGGTTCAGCGCCATGTAATCACCGGAGTACTTCGCGTTGAATGCAACGCGAGTGCCGTTGACGGTCGCCCTGACGCCCGCGCTCGCGACACCCGCAGGCGGCTCGGCTATCGTCGGGTACAGCGGCCCGGGAATGAGCGGCTCGTTCTCGTTCGTGACGTCTTCGTTCAACAGCATGTAGTTCGCGAACCAGCTCAGATTCTCGCCTACCTTCCGGTCGTAGACGATCTCCGCTCCCCACTGCGTTAGGTCCTCGGCCTTGCTGATCCAGGCCGTCGGCCCGATGGATCCCGGCGGGTCGTTGTAGAGGACCTGGCCGTCCTTCGTCTCGCTCCAGAAGACATTGACCGAGAGGCTGGAGCGGGCGTCGAGGCGGGTGGTGACGCCAGCATCCGTGGCGAGGGTGCTCGCCTCCGCCGGTACGATATCCTGCTGGATGTCGCCGTCGGTGGGCAGCGGGTTCTCCTTACCCGTGCCGACGTGCACGTGCCAGGTCGTTTTCGGCGAGGCATCGTACTCGAGCCCCGCCGAGTAGGTGAGGGCCGCGTCGCAGCCACTCGGGTTGTCGTAGCGGGCGCCCACGCTTGCGCGCAGGTCGGGGCGGAGCGGCCGGGTGGCCTGATAGAAGGCGCTCCCCGTTCGACGAGACTTGTCGGTGATCGTTAGGCGGGGCCGGGGGAGAGGGCCGCTGGGGCCGATGAACTGGGTCTGAAAGGTGTCGGACATGATCCTCGACCACTGGAGGCCGGCGCGCGTCATGCGCCCGTCCTGCTTGCGAACGCTGTAGCGCAGATCGACACCGACGTCATCCTGGGATTCCAGCCAGTTCTGCTTGACGGTGGCGAAGCTGTCGTTCGTGTACAGGTTCGTCTCGAAATCCCGGGCGCGCTGATAGTAGACGAGGTCGAGGGTCGTGTCCTCCTCCAGCGCTTTGCTGTACACGACGTTGGCGAACTCCTCCCGCCATGGGTCGATCTGCCAGTAGCGCGGGGGGACGATGGAGAAGTCCTCGCTCAGATCGAGCGTGCGGCGGCCTTCGAGCCAGAAGTAGTCGAGGAGAAGCTTCGAGCCGTCGGGCTGGGTGTAGATGAGCTTGCCGAAAGCGTCCGCAAAGCGCTTCTCGCCCAGCTCCAGGTGTGATTCGGCATAGTCGAGGCCGCCGTGCACCAGATAGCCGATGCGGCCGTCGCCGACCCCGGCGGATACCTGAGTTCGATGCTGGCCGTAGGAGCCGTAGCTCGCGCTCGCGCTGAGGTCCTCCCCCTCCTCCGGCTCCTTCGTCACGATGTTGATCACCGCGCCGGTCCCGGCGGTCGGGCCGTACACGATCGTTCCGACAGACCGGATGACGTCGATCCGCTCGATGATCTCGGCGGGCAGCGTATAGAGGATGCGGCCGGCGAAACCGGCTTCCGCGCCTCCGGCGCCTCCACCCAGACCGGTGTAGCCCTCCCGGGCGATGGGAACCCCGTCCAGCAGCACGAGGCGAGGGGCGGCCCCGCGAATGGACAGGCGATTCTCGTACCGGGCGCCCTGGTGGCGGATGAAGACCGATGGCGTCAGCTCGATTGCGTCCATGACGTACTGGGCGCCGGCGTCCTCGATCTCTTCGGCATCGATTTCGACCAGCGCCTCACCCGGGGCAGGGGAGATCGAGAGCAGCCCCTCTCGCCTGCCGACGACCTCCACCGCGATCTCGGGGATATCCCCTTCGTCCTCCAGGGCGAGTCCGGTCTCTGGTGGCTCTTCGACCCCGCTTGCGCTCGTCTCCGCGCCGGCGATCTGCAGGTCGGCCAGGGCTGTCACAGACAGCCCGACCGGTAAGACGAGAAGAAGACAACCGATAGTCAGAAACAGGCTCCGTCTCACCATGGACCTCCCGTCGCATGAAGGTGTTATTGCTCTCTATATGTACTCTACACTGATTGCAGACAAGAGACCATATCCGTAATACTTTGTGAATATTGCTGTCAGTCGGCATCCGTGAATGACCCGGCCACGGCGGAAATCGGCGTCGGGACTTGACCCACCGGTGCGGAGCGCGAGTGGACCCGACAGCGGTGCCTGAGGGGCACAGGAGCTCGATTCCTCTGATCCAGGATGGGTCATTACTGGCCGCCGATAGTGGGTCAGTCTTGGACGCCGAGTGACACATGAGGACGAACCCAGTGCTGCGGTCATTCGCCGACCGACTGCGGGAAGCGGGCAAACCCACAATGGTCATCATCATAGCTGTCATGCGGAGACTACTCCATCTCGCTTTCGGTGTCCTCAAAACCCAGAAGCCATTCGATCCGAACTACGAGGCCGGCAAGGCTTGACAACGAACACAGTATCTACGGGAGGCGAAAACGATGTTCTATAGTCCGAAGCATGAAGAAACGGGCAGGATGTGGGATACGTGGCTCTACTGGCACAACGGGACGTACTGCCTGTACTGCCTGGCCAGTCGGCCGGATTGCCAGTGGGACAACATCTCCATGGCGACCTCGCCGGACGGAGTCCACTGGACCGAGCGAGGTCCCGTCCTGAAGAAGGAGCCGCGCGTCACCTGGATGGGCACCGGCTCCACGTGGAAGTCGCCGGACTTCGCCAAGGACGGCAAGTTCCAGATCAACTTTTCGTGGTGGATCGGCCCGCGGCAGACAATCTGGTTCGCAAAATCCTCCGATCTCCTGCATTGGACTCCGCTGGGCGAGAAGTACGAGTTCGTCCAGGACGAACGATGGTACCAGCAGAACGGCCGATGGGACTGCATCTGGACGATCCCGCGTCCCGGCGGCGGCCTGTACGGCTACTGGACGGCGTCCCCGAAGGCGGAAACCGGCGGCCGGTTCGGTTTCGGCGAGACGCTGGACGGCGTCACATGGAAGGCATTGCCTCCGCCAAAGGTCGAAGGCGCCGAGAAGGGCGAGGTGGGCGCGATCGAGAGAATCGGCGATCGCTACGTGATGATGTACGGTCAGCAGTCGATGATGGTAGCCCTGCTTGCGGACAGGCCGGAAGGCCCCTTTCGTCCCGCGAAAAAGAACTTCCGCCTCCTGAGCGGACACACCTATTTCGCGCGGTTTTTCCCGACCCCCGGCGGCCTCCTCGTCAACCACCATTCCATCGCGCGCCGCGGCGATGTCTACCTGGGACTTCTCAAGACCGCCGTGACGGATGCGGAGGGGACGCTGCGCCTGGGCTGGTGGAAGGGCAACGACAAACTCAAGGAAGGCGCGAGGGTCGTGACGCCGGGCAAGGCGGCGGTGCAGGGGAATTCATCCATCGCGATGATTCCCGAGTCGCTGAAGACGGACGATGGCATCATCCTCGAAGGACATCTGACTCTGCCCGAGGGGAAGGACGGAAAGCCGGTAGGGTTCTTCCTGCCCTGCACTCCGTCCGATGGCAGCGCTATCCTCGTGCACGCGGGCGGACGCTGCGAACTGGGTGGTATGAAGAATGACGGGACGGAGTTCAAAGCGGAAAAGACGGTGGACCGAGAGATGGACTTCGGCCTGGCGCCTGCGTTCCGTCTGTGCCTGAAGCGATCGCTGCTGGAGTTCTACCTGAACGACATCCTCATCGAATGCTTCAGCCTGCCGCTGCGTTCCACCGGCCGCATCGGCCTGATCTCCGGAGACGTTCCCGACGCTGTGCGGAACCTGGTGGTCTGGAGCTTGTAGCCTTTCGTGATCGTGAGCCACGCGATATCGAATGGCCAGATCTGCCTATCCGGTTAACTCACCAAGGCACAAGATGTAGTATGGTTCGCAGTGGAGATGGAAGCAGATGCCGCGGCCGCCTTTCCCCGATCGCTGTCGGAGTTCCAGACCTGGTTCGGCACGGACGAGGCGTGCCTTCGCTATCTGATCGGGTCACGATGGCCTGATGGCTACCTCTGCCCGAGATGTGGTCATGGCGAGGCGTATGAGCTGGCGACCAGAGCCGTGCTGAAATGCCGGAAGTGCGGCTACCAGATGTCCGTGACAGCTGGGACGGTGCTGCATGCCACACGCTTACCCATACGACAGTGGTTCTGGGCGGCCTACTTGGTCGCCACGTACACGCCAGGGATCTCCGCGATCCAACTTCAGCGCCAACTCGGACTTATGCGCTACGAGACGGCCTGGGCAATGCTGCAGAAGCTTCGCCGGGCCATGGTGCGGCCGGAACGAGACCGGATCACGGGCATGGTGGAAGTCGATGATGCCTATGTCGGAGGCCTGGAGGAGGGTCGCCGGGGCGGAAGGCAGAGAGAAGGCGGTAAAGCCATCGTGGTGGCGGCCGTAGAGATTCGAGGACGCGGCTCAGGCCGAATACGACTGGGCGTGGTTGAGGATGTCTCCGGGGGCTTCCTGGGGGGCTTCGTCGAAGGGGCGGTGGAGCCGGGAAGCGTCGTGTTCACGGATGGCTGGATGGGGTACGTTCCCCTAACGAAGAAGGGCTATGACCATCGGCCGAAGACCCAGGGGGCAGCGGAGAATGCGGCCAGACTCCTGCCGCGCGTACACCGGATCTTCTCCAACCTGAAGACCTGGCTCATGGGCACCCATAACGGTGTAGGACGCAAACACCTGTCCCACTACCTCAACGAGTTCGCATTTCGGTTCAACCGACGACGCACGCCGATGGCCGCGTTCCAGACACTGCTCGGCCTCGCAAGTCAGCACGCACCCACCACCTACAAAATGTTGTATGCTGGTGAGCCAACCGGATAGGCAGAACGGAGCTAATCCCGGAAGTCACTCGCGCCGATCCCGCCGGCGCTCGACACCCGCACCCGGTCTCCCTCCCCTGGGGGGATGGGCCCTACTCCATGATCTCGATGAACGGCGGCTCTGGTGTCTGCCGGATGGCGTACACCGGTGTTCTCGCGGAGTTGACGGTCTTGACCACCTCGAGGAACGAGTAGCTCCCCTCCGACCACACTCTCACGATCCCGTCGGCCGCCGCGCGTAGCTTCGCAAGCTGCTCGGCGGGAGCGCCGTGAGGGCTCACCGCGCCCAGCACGACCGACCGCGTCGCGCGGCACTGGGAGGCGAGGTTCACAACAGTCGCATCCGCCTCTTCGGGAGGCATGAGAGCGAACAGGCGCGAAACGTTTACCTGAAACCGGACCCCGGTCCCCTGCTCCGGTGAACAAAGGCGCGCCAGCTCATCCGCGATCGACTTGGCGAGAGGCGTTCCGGCGGTTGTTTGCTCTCGCTCGGAACCGAGAAACACCACCTTCCCGGCATCGATGCCCTTGTCCAATAGGTCTGACATGCCTGCGGTCTTCATCAGCGCCTGCCAGCGCGACCTCCCGTCGCTTTGTGCGCCTATTCGCACATAGCGGTCACCTGCCTCGAGGGCCTCCTTGGCGAACCCGGCGTCGAAAATGTCCTGGTGAAGGTCCACATCGATTTCCATCAGGTAGAAGCTGCCATAGGGTATTCCGCCGCCCAGAAGGTCATCGAGTTGAGGGATCCCCGTGGAAACCGCTTCCTCGAACCGATAGAAAGGCTCCTGGAACGGCGGGAGTATGCGGATGCCTCCCTTGCCGATGAAGTAGAGGCTGGGGATCGGGATATGCGGCGTGCCCCGGCTCTTGACGACCTCGAGGAAGCGCATCCGTTGGGCCTGAACGTAGTTCCTCGTAAGCAGGATGAGGCCATCGGCGACGAACTCCTCGGGCCCCGTGCCGATCTCCTCCTCTTCCCGAAGCTCCCGCGTGAGGAGCGCCGTTAGCGACTCTGCCTTCAGAGCGTTCACCAGACCATAGACCGACTCACGAAACTGGCGCGAATCCTCGGCCGCGCCCTGGAGGTTGCTGATGCTGTCCACCACCACCCGGGTTGCGCCGATCTCGGCGATCATCTCGCTCACGATCCCCTGATCGCGTACGATGTCCTGCTGGAGCACCTCGGGAGACGTGAAGAGCACCTTGAGTTTGCCCTCGTCCTCCAGCGCGCGGAAATCCCACCCGAAGTTCTCGGCATCTCGATAGATCCGCTCTGGGAACTCCTCGAAGGTGATGAAGAGACCCGGCTCGCGGAACTGGGTGATCCCGTTGTAGAGATACTGCATGCCGAGGCTCGTCTTGCCGGTGCCCGGCGCGCCGGCCACGAGAATGGCGTCTCCCCGCAGGAATCCTCCGTAGAGAAGTTGGTCAAGGCCTTCAACGCCGGTTTTGACTCGGTCCATGCAAATCTCCTCAGGAGCTGTGTGCGACAGCAGGCCCATGAATGTTCACTTTTCGATTCGCCGCCGACGTGAGTCGCCGGCGATGTGAGTCGGGTGCGACATGATTCATCTGTAATTTGACTCAGCGGCGACGGGGTGGGATGTAGCGATAGACGTCCGCGCCGGGGTAGCTGATCTTCTGCACGAAGCGCCGTTCTTCGAGCAGTTCGAGTTCCTTCTGGACTTGTTCGCTTTCGCGCCCAACGCGCAGGGCTATCTGGCGGGCGGTGTTGACGGTGTAGGGGTTGGACTCGAGGAAGGCAATGAGCCTCTCAAGGCCGTTGACGGAGGCCACGAGGCGACCGAGGTCGCCGCTGACGCGGTAGGTGCGCAGCCCGCGGCGGATGCGATCGGCAAACTGGTGGAGCTTGTCGGCCCGCGCCAACACGAGCTTCCGCAGCTCGACGTCGTCCACCGAAGCGAGCTGCTCCTGCTCTTTGTCACGCTGAGCGAGAAATGCCTCTGCTTCGGCTACGGCGCCTTCCAGGCTGTATCCATGGTCGAGGGCCTGCTTGATGAGGCAGACTTTCTCGATGGCGTGGTAGTCGTAGGTGCGGCTGGCGCCCTGGTCGGCGGGTTGGATGATCCCTTTGTCTGTCCAGTAGGAGAGCTGCCGGATCGAAACACCGCAGAGCTGGGCGGCTTGGCCGATGCCGAGCTCGAGGCGCTCCAGAAGCTTGCTCAGATCGACAGGACGGACGGATGAAGAGGGTCTTTCGCGCGCGGCTTCCGCCATTCCGTTCTCCTTAGAGCGTCTGTCAAAAACGCCTGCGCTCCGCAATCAGAACCGCTTATGTACCACCAGAGGCCGGCGCCGGCGGTTCTGATAGCGGTTCTAGGCTGCTGGAGGTTGCGATGCTCGCGGCACGCCCCCGCCCCCCAGCGCACGAGCACGTTGGAATATAGCACAGAGCTGTCGGTCGGTCAAGACATCCGTGTGGGCAGAATTCATCATTCTAGTTCCCCGGAATTGTGGAGGGGATGATTCGGGGCAGTCGGGGGCTGTGTGATCAGGCAACCAAGAACCTTCCGTGATGGAGAAGCTTTGTGTTCGCTTGGAACACGAGAAACGGCACGGACGGCACGGACGGCACGAACGGCACGCGAAACAACGCGGCCGGCACGCTTTTCGGAACGCTCGGCATGGGCAAAGGACGCGCTTCGGCCGTCTTCGGCACGGGGTCAGAAAAGCGGTTCGGCGTGCCGCGAAAAGGGGGGGTCGGCCGGCTTTGGGGAGGGGGGAGGCGGCCGGCGCGCGAGTGAGCGTTCACACCCGCGCTTCGACCTGTTATCATCGGGGCGAACTGCCCCCGAAAGGGGCGCGGAGGAAGGCGTGATCCGAGCATGACCCAGAGGGACAGAGGCACGCCGGATTGGACTCGGGTTGGGCTGTGGCTGGTGGCCGGCACCATGGCGTACAACCTTGTGGAGGCGGGGCTTGCGCTGTGGTCGGGGGTGGTGGCGCACAGCATCGCGCTGGTCGGCTTCGGCCTCGATAGCATCATCGAGCTGGCGGCTGCTTCGGTCCTGTTCTGGCGGCTGCGAGTGGAGGCGAGCGGGGCAGAGCCGGAGATCGTGGAGGCGGCCGAGCGGCGGGTGCACCGGTTCGTGGGGCTTACGTTCTTCGCCCTTGCCGCTTATGTTTCGACTGTCGCGATCTGGACACTGATCGGCCCCGGCGAGCCGGAGGAGAGTCTGATCGGGATCATTCTTGCCATCGCCTCACTCATCGTGATGCCGCTCGTCGCTTGGGGCAAGCTTCGGGCGGCGCGGGAGATTCCGAGCCCGGCGCTGCGCGCGGAGGCAAAGGAGACTCTGGCCTGTTCGTATCTCTCCTTCGCCCTGCTGCTGGGACTGGCGGCGAACGCGCTGGCGGGCTGGTCGTGGGCGGACCCGGTCGCGGCGCTGCTTATGATTCCGTGGCTGCTGCGGGAGGGGTGGGAGGGGAGGAGGATTGAGGATTAGGGGAGGGGGAGGGATTCGCGGGCGCTCGGATGCCTTAGTCAGCTTGCTTCCAGAGGCGGGACGGGGTGCGACCGGCAGTCCCTATCTTGGATAGCCGAACCCACCGAGCGAGTGTTGCTCGGTCATGCGGCTTGTGCTACGATCGTTGTTGACTGGCAAGGTGTAGATGCGGTGCCTGAGCACGGCACGATGGAGGGGAACATGGACGATGGCGTGTGGACGACGACTGAGGTGGTCGACATTGATGCTGTGTTCTCGAATGAAGGACTTGCGCTTCCGACAGGTATCGACCTGGGATCGGCCAGCGTCTGGGTACTGCCGACGATGAAGTCTGGATCTCCACTCTTTGAAGGGCCAACAGCAGACGCCCTGAAGATCGCGTCTGAATGTGATATTCGGGCGCGTCTTCTGTCAGACGGCACGAAGCCGCGCTTCGCAGTCAAGAAGGCCGCTGGAATCGTGCTGCCAACGCTCCTGATCTTCGCCCAGGGGGCATTGCAGGTTCCATGGTCGATGCTCGCCAACTACCTAACGTCGCTATCAGCGCTGTACGCACCGAGCACCCGCGTGCGGAGCCGCCTGTATGTGAATGAGGGTGCGGGGATAGTTGAGTTTGAATACGAGGGGCCGGCATCCGGTCTGGTACCAGCCCTGCGGGAGGCTCGGAAGATCCGTGATGCATAGGGGGCTAACTGTCAGAGAGCAGGATGCTGTGCATCCAGCGCTGGAGCGCATCAGGATTTTCTTACCACACCTTAGGATCGACGCGAGTTCGGCCGTGTATGAGCGGCACTTCGAGGAGATTCGGAACGCAATCTTGCAGAGTGAGTGGGTAGAGGCTCGGAAGGTGCTCACTCTATGCGCCGCGCTGCTGTCGGAACAGAAACAAGAGGCGAGGGGGCGAGGTGAGTGTGCACTGGCCGATCGACTGCTCAAGGATGCTCTCGTCCTCGGGGCAAAAGAGAGGCTCTGTCTGCTAGTTGATGAGTGGGATCGGGGGCACTTTGGGAACGCATGGGAGGTGCTGGTCAGAGCGCATATTGACGTGTCCGCTGTAGCGAGGAACGGGGGAGGCCGGGTCGCCGCAAGATGGGAGCACCTCATGGCAGAGTGCGAGCAGCGGTTCCCTCCGATAGTCGGGTTCAGCATTGGGGGAGAGGTAGTATCCGCGCGCTGCAGCATCTGCGGCCAGGACGTGCTCTCTTGCAGCCACGTGACGGGGAGAATCTACTGTGGTGTCCTATGTTGCAGGGAGATCAAGCAGATGGACTTGCACGAGACATCCATCGTGAAGGACCCCGCACAGCCCGCTTGTCGTGCTCTGAAGTGGGGCAGAACGGAAGTCCGTGACGAAGGCCTCTTCTGGGACGAAGGGGAAGGCATCTGACCGCGCCCGAAGACAATGATTGGGGGGGTGGGGCGCTAAGTTAAGCGCTCCCCCTCGTTCCTATTCTAGCGGCGTTCGGGGCGGGAGGCAAGCGGCTGAGGGGGATGAGATCAGCGATGGGATGGGGCGCATCGTGCGCCGCTTCCACCCGTCGGAAGGCGCGTGGGTCGTCCGATAGACCATTCTGTCCCCACCAAGACGGCCGTTGCGCTCGTACTGGACGGGGGGTGGCCCCGGGCGGCGCACGATGCGGAGGGGGTGTGTGAGAGGGGAGAGTAGAGAGGTGATGGTTGAGGGGTCAGGGGTGAGAGGGGAGAGGCGATGGTTGGCAGGGCGGGGCCGGTAGGCCGGCCCCGCCCTTGATGTGTTTGCTGAACGTCTTCAGCTACATGGTCAACTCGAAGGCTCGCGCGATGTAGACGGCCATCTGGTCGCGCTTTACGTCGTCGTCGGGCCGGTAGGTCGCGTCGTCGTAGCCGCTCACGACTCCCTGCTCGGCAAGATACTCCACATCGCCGTAGCACCAGGCGTCGGTCGCTACGTCACCGAAGGTCGGAGTCTCGGGGGCCTGATAGCCTGCCGGTCCGTCCTCCCCGTTTCGGGCGGCGACGGAGCGGGCGATGAAGGCCGCCATCTGGGCTCGTGTCATGGTCTGCTCCGGCTGGTACGTCCCATCCGGGTAGCCCTCGACGATGCCCGCTTCCCAGACATACTGGACGTAATGATAGGCCCAGTTGCTGGTGCTCACATCGCCGAAGGTCGCCTTCCCCTTGGCCTTCGGCACGGCCGACTCGCCGCCGGCCAGGGCCCGGCCGATGAAGGCCGCCATCTGGGCGCGGGTGACCGTCATCTCCGGATGGTAGAGGTCGTCCGGATAGCCGAACACGATCTTGGATTGCATGCACGCCGCCACCGCCTTCAGGGCCCAGCTATCGTTGGCCACATCGGGCGGCACGATGGTGTAGCTGTCCGTGCCCCAGAAGGGCTCGCCAGCGAACGTCTCGCCGACGAGTGTGGCAGTTCCGGTCGGGACGGCGAGGTCGAGAAGCTCGACGTCGATCTTCACCTTCAGATCGATCAGTCCGTCGCCGTCGATGTCTTCCTCGCACGCCTGGAAGTTGCCCTTTCCCGAGGGCGATGATACGGGCGCGCCCTCGAGATAGACCGTACTCGGATCGGCCTGCGTCGCGTCGAACGTCGCCGACGACAGGATCGCCACCGGCAGCACGCCGTTCGACTTCGGGTTCACGGGGTTTCGCTCGCTGCCGGGCCGAATGTCGATGGTTACCTCGACCCCGGTCGGGATTACCGATTCTGCGAGCACCAAGCCTGCAACTGAGGTCCCCTCTGCTTCCGCATCTGCAGCGCACGCGCTGAGTGTCA
>Ga0307377_10003902_pt1 | contig 16535 bp, 12 predicted proteins | sample TR3MG_FD_202535 | JGI IMG/M metagenome (GOLD analysis project Ga0307377, IMG submission 202535) | Soil microbial communities from Risofladan, Vaasa, Finland - TR-3 | ecosystem: Environmental > Terrestrial > Soil > Coastal area > Acid sulfate soil | place: Finland: Risofladan, Vaasa | collected... | reverse complement strand
CCGAAATTTCCGTCGTTCGCCCGGCCGAATTTCGTCCGGCCCCGGACGACAGCATGTGGGTGGACAGCAAAGCAATGCTCGAAGCGCTGCGGCAAAAGCGCGTGATCATCGACGCCCGCCCGGAAGAGCGCTACACCGGCTTCATCGAGCCGCTCGACAAGGTCGCGGGGCATATTCCGGGGAGCGTGAACGCGCCGTTCGAGGATAATCTCGATATGCGCGGAAACTTCCTCAAAGCCGAGGCGTTGCGCGCGCAGTACGAATCCCTGCTGCGCGGCACGTCTCCGGGCGAGGTCATCCATATGTGCGGTTCCGGGGTCACGGCCTGCCACAACCTGCTCGCGCTGGAAATCGCCGGTTTGCCCGGGGGCAAGCTCTATGTCGGCTCGTGGAGCGAATGGATCACCGATCCGTCGCGGCCCGTCTGGTCCAAGAAGCCGTAGCAAAAGTCATTTTGCTACGCCAAATATAGTGGAGCACGAGGGGAACGTCATGAATACCGGAAACACCACGCGTGAACTGCAGAGAATCATCGAAGCGGCGGCGACCTCCGACGGCGCCGGCGTTAAGCTGCGGCGCAGCCTGGGGCAGTCGCCCTACACGCGCCTGGACCCCTTCCTGATGCTGGACGAGTTCTCGTCATTCGATGCGAACGATTACATTGCCGGCTTTCCGGTGCATCCGCACCGCGGCTTCGAAACCGTCACCTACCTGCTCGACGGCCACATGCTGCACGAGGACCATCTGGGCAACCGCGGCGACCTGAAAAGCGGCGCGGTGCAATGGATGAGCGCGGGCCGGGGCATCATCCATTCGGAGATGCCGCAGCAGGAGCAGGGGCGCATGCGCGGCTTCCAGCTGTGGATCAACCTGTCGGCGCGCGAGAAAATGAAGCCTGCGGGCTATCGCGACATCGACCCCGCCGAAATCCCGGTCGTGGCGCTGCGCGGCGGCGGCCGCGCCAAGGTCGTCGCCGGCACGCTCGAAGCCGACGGGCGCAGCGTCGCCGGGCCGATCCAGGGCCTCGCCACCGAGCCGCTCTATCTGGACGTGGAGCTGCCCGCGGGCGCCGCGTTCACGCAGTCGGTGGCGCGCAGTCACAACGCGTTCGTCTACGTGTTCGAAGGCAGCGCAAGCATCGGCTCCGCAGCCAAGGCGCGCAGCCTGGCCACGCACAGCGCCGGCGTGCTGGCCGCGGGAGACCAGGTCGAAGTGCGCGCCGGCGCCGAAGGCGCAAGATTCCTGCTGCTCGCCGGCAAACCGCTGGGCGAACCGGTAGTCCAGCACGGTCCGTTCGTAATGAACACGCGCGAGGAAATCGAGCAGGCGATCAGGGATTACCACAGCGGCGAACTCACGCGCGCGCCGGCCCCGAAGGATTAGGCCGCTCCGAATAGGCTAAAATGGCGCCACGCATCGACAGGAGTTGTGGCAATGGCAAGAATGGTGAAATGCATCAAACTCGGCCGCGAGGCCGAAGGCCTGGATTTCCCGCCCTACCCGGGCGAACTGGGCAAGCGTCTCTGGGAAAACGTGTCCAAGGAGGCCTGGCAGCAATGGATCAGGCATCAAACGATGCTGATCAATGAGAACCGGCTCAACCTGGCCGATAGCGCGGCAAGGAAATATCTGGCCGAACAGCTGGAGAAGCACTTCTTCGGCGGTGGCGCCGACGCCGCAGCCGGATACGTGCCGCCGCAGAAGTAGAACCCGGGGGTCGGACCGGCCGGGGCGCGCCGGCTACAGTCCCTCGATGTGCGACTCTTCCCGCGTGTGGCGCACGTCGCGGCCCTCGACCATGTAGACCACGTACTCGGCCATGTTCTTGGCGTGGTCGCCGATGCGCTCGATGGCTTTGGCGACGAACAGGATCTCCAGGCAGCGGGTGATGGTGCGCGGGTCTTCCATCATGAAAGTGATGAGTTGGCGCAGGATCGAGCGGAACTCGTCGTCCACGCCGCGGTCCTGTTTCACCACCTGCAGCGCGGCGGTGACATCCAGCCGTGCAAACGCGTCGAGCGCCTGGCGCAGCATCGACAGCGCGAGACCGGAAACATGCTTGAGTTCCAGCCGCGGCAACTGCACCTGCGCGCCGCTGTGCATCAGCTTGGCCATGCGCGCGATTTTCTCAGCCTCGTCGCCGACGCGCTCGAGGTCGGTGATGGTCTTGATCACTGCCATCACCAGGCGCAGATCGCCGGCCGCGGGCTGGCGCCGCGCGATGATCTGGCTGCAGATCTCGTCCAGTCCGACTTCCATGGCATTGACGCGGTGATCGTCTTCGATCACGGCGTCCAGCACCGCGATGTCGCCGCTGGTAAGCGCGTCCACGGCCTTGACGATCTGCTGTTCCACCAGGCCGCCCATCTGCAGCACGCGTGAGCGCACCGCTTCGAGCTCGGCGTCGAATTGCTTCGAGATATGTTCAGGCATTTCCGCAATCCCTATCAGACAGGCAGGCTAACATGCAATTGTGACACATTGGTTACTTTGCGCCTGCCGCACCGCTATGTTCTTTTCATGGTCCTGACGCCCGACGCCGTGCCCAGCAGCAACACGTCTGCACCCCGTTGGGCAAACAAGCCGTTGCTGACCACGCCGGCGATGTTGTTGAGCGTGGCTTCCAGCTCGAGCGGCTTGAGGATGCTGAGGCCGTACACGTCCAGGATGAGGTTGCCGTTGTCGGTGGTGTAGCCTTGGCGCAAGGCGGGCTGGCCGCCAAGCCTGACCATCTCGCGCCCGACATGGGAGCGCGCCATCGGGATGACCTCCACCGGCAGCGGGAATTTTCCCAGCACGCCGACCAGCTTGGATTCGTCGGCGATGCAGACGAATTTCTGCGCCACCGCGGCGACGATTTTTTCACGCGTGAGCGCCCCGCCGCCGCCCTTGATCATCGCGAGGTGCTCGGTGATTTCGTCGGCGCCGTCGACATAAACCGGCAATTCGTTCACGCTGTTCAGGTCGACCACGCGGATGCCATGGGACTTGAGGCGATCGGCGCTCGCCTGCGAGCTGGCTACCGCACCATCGATCCGGTTCTTGATTTTCGCCAGTTCGTCGATGAAATGATTCGCGGTCGAACCGGTGCCGACGCCTACGATGGCGTCGTCGACCACGTATTTGATCGCTTCGCGTGCGACCGCCTGCTTCAGTTCATCCTGGGTCATTGTGCTATCCGGTTAGGTTTTTTCGGCAGGTACATGTCGGTGATGCTGCCCAGCGCCATCTCCGCGGCGAAGAAAGGCGTCTCCGACAGCGTAGGATGTGGATGGATGCTGAGCGCGAGGTCCTCCATGTCGGCGCCCATCTCGAGCGCGAGCACCAGCTCGGCAATCAGCTCTCCCGCGTTCACGCCGACGATGCCGGCGCCCAGTATGCGCTTGCTGCCCTTGTCGTAGAGCAGCTTGGTCAGGCCCTCTTCGCGGCCGATCGACAGCGCCCTGCCGCTTGCGGCCCAGGGGAAACTGGATTTTTCATAGGCGATGTCCTGCTTTTTCGCCTCGGTTTCGGTCAGCCCCATCCAGGCGACTTCCGGGTCGGTGTAGGCGACCGAGGGTATGGTCATCGCGTCGAACGCCACCTTGTGCCCGGCGATGGTCTCGGCCGCGACCTTGGCCTCGTGCGTCGCCTTGTGCGCGAGCATCGGTTCGCCGCAAACGTCGCCGATAGCGTAGATGTGCGCCACGTTCGTGCGCTGCTGCTTGTCGACCGGAATATAGCCGCGCGCGTCGACCGCGACGCCGGCGCGCTCGGCGCTTATTTCGGCGCCGTTGGGACGGCGGCCGACGGCGAGCAGCACGCGGTTGAACATCTGCTGCTGCGGCTTCACCTCGCCATCGAACGTGGCGAGCAGCCCTTCCGCCTTCGGTTCGAGCTTCACCACCTTCGTATTGAGATAGATCGCCTCGTAGCGCTTCTCGATGCGCTTGGCGAGCGCTCGGATGAGATCGCGGTCCGCGCCCGGGATGAGCCCGTCGGCCATTTCCACCACCGTGACCTTGGCGCCGAGCGCGTCGTAGACGCAAGCCATCTCCAGGCCGATGATGCCGCCGCCGATCACCAGCAGGCGCCGCGGGATGTCGGTCAGCGCAAGCGCGCCGGTCGAGTCCATCAGGCGCGCGTCCTCGTAGGGAAATCCCGGAATCCTGGCCACGCGCGAGCCTGCGGCGATGATGCAGGCATCGAAGGAGACCCGTTTTACGCCTTCCGCGGATTCGACCGCGATCACATTGGGCGATTCGAAATTCCCCACGCCTTGCAGCGTAGTCACCTTGCGCTGTTTCGCCAGCGACACCAAGCCTTTGGTCAGCCGGCCGACCACCGCGTCCTTCCATCCGCGCAGCTTGTCGATGTCGATCTTCGGCTTGCCGAATGCGATGCCCGCGTGCGCCATCTCCTCGGCCTCGGTCACGACCCTGGCCGCATGCAGCAGCGCTTTCGACGGGATGCAGCCGACGTTGAGGCATACTCCGCCCAGCGTTGCGTGGCGCTCGATCAACACGACCTTCTTGCCCAGATCGGCCGCGCGGAAAGCCGCGGTATAGCCGCCCGGACCTGCGCCGAGCACCACGACTTCCGCGTGCAGATCGGCGCCTGGCAGCGCAGCGGGCGCGGCCGGCGGCGCTGCGTGCGGCGATTTCCCCGCGGCCGCGCCGCCGCTATCTGCAGAGGGCGCGGCAGCGGGCGCAGTCGCCGTCAGCGGCGCCGCAGCAGCGGCCACCGGCCCGGCGGTCTCGAGCAGCAGGATCAGCGTGCCCTCGGACACCCTGTCTCCGACTTTGAGCCTCAGTTCCCTCACCACGCCGGCGGCAGGCGAAGGAATTTCCATCGTGGCCTTGTCCGACTCCACGGTGATGAGCGAATGCTCTTTCTCGATCGCGTCGCCCGGTTTTACCAGGACCTCGGTGACATCGACCTCCTTGAAGTCGCCGATGTCCGGGACCTTGATCTCGACCGTGTCGTTCATGCAATTCCCCGCTTCAATTTGTTGGTTTGCGCTTCGTGGGCCTTGCTCACAGCAAGGAGCGGCGGATGTCCGACAGCACCGATGCGAGATAGGAGGTGAAGCGCGCGGCGGCGGCGCCGTCGATGACGCGGTGATCGTAGGACAGCGACAGCGGCAGCATCAGCCGTGGCACGAACTTGCCGGCCTCGCCTTGTGCGCTCACCCACACCGGGCGCATCGCCGACCTCGACACGCCGAGGATGGCGACTTCTGGGGCGTTGATAATCGGCGTAAAGGCGGTCCCGCCGATGCCGCCGAGGCTGGAAATGCTGAACGTTCCACCCTGCATGTCGCCCGGCTTGAGCTTCCGGTCGCGCGCAAGCTTGGACACTTCCGCCAGTTCGCGCGCGAGTTCGTAGACGCCCTTGCGGTCGGCATCGCGGATCACCGGCACCACCAGCCCGTCGGGAGTGTCGACCGCCACGCCGATGTGGAAATACTTCTTCAGCACCAGGTTCTCGCCGGAGGAGTCGAGCGAGGCATTGAATTCGGGATACTGGCGCAGGGCGGTGACACAGGCCTTGATCAGGAACGCGAGCATGGTGAGCTTGAAGCCCTGCTTCTCGCTCGCGGCGCCGCTTTCCTTGCGGAAAGCCTCGAGTTCGGTGATGTCGGCTTCGTCGAACTGGGTCACGTGCGGAATCGAGACCCAGTTGCGATGCAGGTTGGCGCCGGAAAGCTTCCTGATGCGCGACAGCGGCTTCAGTTCGACCGGGCCAAACTTGGCGAAATCCACCTGCGGCCATTCCGGCAGGTTGAAAGGGGTTCCGCCCGCCGGCGCGGCCGCGGCAAGCGGCGTTGTCGGCGCCTGAGTCAGCACGCCCTTGACGAAAGCCTGCACATCTTCCTGGGTGATGCGGCCCTTGGGTCCGGACCCGCGCACCCTGGCCAGATCGGCGCCGAGCTCGCGCGCGAACTTGCGCACCGAGGGACTGGCATGCGGCTTGAACGCAGGAACGTCCGCGACAGGCTCCAGCGGCACCGGCGCGGGTCTGGGTATAGGCACGGCCGCCGGCTCGGCCGCGGGCTCACTCGCCGCGCGTAGTGCAGTGCTCGGCGCGGCGGACTTGGGCGCGGCCGCTGACGGCGCAGAAATCTCCGCCGTCTCGGGCGGCTGTGGCACCGGCGCCTCGCCCGCGCTCGCCTCCAACAGCAGGATCATGCTGCCTTCTGCCACCTTGTCCCCCAGCTTAACCTTGAGTTCCTTCACCACGCCCGCGGCGGGCGATGGGATTTCCATGGTCGCTTTGTCCGACTCCACCGTGATCAGGGAAGTCTCCTTGGCCACGGTATCGCCGGGCTTGACCAGAATCTCGATGACGTCGACCTCCTTGAAGTCGCCGATGTCGGGAACCTTGATTTCCGTGACTGTGGACATGGGCATTCCTTCTTACACGGTTACCGGATTGGGCTTGTTCGGATCGATGCCGTATTTCTTGATCGCGGCTGCCACCACCGATGGCTTGATTTCGCCCTGGTCCGCCAGTGCCTTCAGCGCGGCCAGCGCAACCCAGTGGCGGTCCACTTCGAAGAATTGGCGCAATTTCTCGCGTGTGTCGGAGCGGCCGAAGCCATCCGTGCCGAGAACCCGATAGACGCGGCCCGCGGGAATGAACGGGCGGATCTGATCGGCAAAGGTCTTAATGTAGTCGCTCGAGGCCACGATCGGGCCGGAACCGCCCTTGAGGTTTTTCTCGACCCAGGACTCGCGCGGCGCTTCGGTAGGATGCAGCAGATTCCAGCGATCGCAGGCGAGGCCGTCGCGGCGCAGCTCGGTGAAGCTGGTGCAGCTCCAGATATCGGCGCTCACGTTCCAGTCCTGCTCGAGCAGCGCGCCTGCGGCGATGACCTCGCGCAGGATGGTGCCCGAACCGAGCAACTGCACCCTGAGCGGCTTGTCCGCGCCGGCCTTGGCCTTGTGCTTGGCGCCGGGCTTGAACAGATACATGCCCTTGATGATCCCCTCCTCGGCGCCCTCGGGCAGGCCCGGGTGGGTGTAATTCTCGTTCATCACGGTGATGTAGTAATAGACATCTTCCTGGTTGGTTACCATGCGCTTCAGCCCGTCATGGATGATCAGCGCCAGTTCGTAGCCGAAAGTCGGGTCGTAGGAAACGCAGTTCGGGATCACCGAGGAAAGCACGTGCGAATGCCCATCCTCGTGCTGCAAGCCCTCGCCGTTCAGCGTCGTGCGTCCGGCAGTGCCGCCGAGAAGGAAACCGCGCGCGCGCTGGTCACCCGCGGCCCAGGCCAGGTCGCCGATGCGCTGCAGCCCGAACATCGAGTAGAAGATGTAGAACGGCACGCTGACCACGTTGCTGGTGCTGTAGGAGGTGGCGGCGGCGATCCAGGAGCAGAATGCGCCCGCTTCGTTGATGCCCTCCTCCAGGATCTGGCCCGCCTTGTCCTCGCGGTAGTAGGTCACCTGGTCGCGATCGACCGGCACGTATTTCTGTCCCTCCTGGGAGTAGATGCCGAGCTGGCGAAACATGCCCTCCATGCCGAAGGTGCGCGCCTCGTCGGGAACGATGGGCACGATGTGCTTTCCGAGACTCTTGTCGCGCAGGAGCGCCGTCAGGATGCGCACGAACGCCATGGTGGTGGAAATTTCGCGCTCGTTAGGTTTCAGCAGGGCGTCCAGCGAGGACAGCGGCGGTACCTCGGGCACGGTGTCGGCCTTGCGCCGGCGGCTGGGCAGGTAGCCGCCCAGCGCCCGGCGGCGCTCGTGCAGGTATTTCATCTCGGGCGAGTCGGCCGGCGGAACGTAGAATGGCAATTCCTCCAGCTTGTCGTCCGGAATCGGGATGCGGAAGCGATCGCGGAACTCGCGGATCGAATCTGTGTCCATTTTCTTCTGCTGGTGGGTGGCCATCTTGCCTTCGCCGATCTTGCCCATGCCGAAGCCCTTGACCGTCTTCGCCAGGATCACGGTCGGCTGGCCCTTGTGTCTCATCGCCGCCGCATAGGCCGCATAGATCTTGTGCGGATCGTGGCCGCCGCGGTTCAGGCGCCAGATATCGGCGTCGCTCATCTTCGACACCATTTCCAGCAGTTTCGGGTGTTTGCCGAAGAAATATTTGCGCACGAAGGCGCCGTCGTTGGCCTTGAAATTCTGGTACTCGCCGTCTACGGTCTCCTCCATCACGCGCAGCAGAATGCCTTCCTTGTCGTGCGCCAGCAGCGGGTCCCAATAGGAGCCCCAGATCAGCTTGATCACATTCCAGTCGGCGCCGCGGAAATCGCCCTCGAGTTCCTGGATGATCTTGCCGTTGCCGCGCACCGGGCCATCCAGGCGCTGCAAATTGCAATTGATCACGAACACCAAGTTATCGAGCTTTTCGCGCGCCGCCATGGAAATGGCGCCCAGGGATTCCGGTTCGTCGGTCTCGCCGTCGCCGAGGAAGGCCCAGACCTTGCGGTTCTCGGTGTTGGCGAGGCCGCGCGCATGCAGGTACTTGAGATAGCGCGCCTGATAGATCGCCTGAATCGGCCCCAGCCCCATCGACACCGTGGGGAACTGCCAGAAGTCCGGCATGATCCAGGGATGCGGATAGGAGGTGACCCCCGTCCCATCCACGTCGCGGCGGAAATTGACCAGCTGTTCCTCGGTGAGCCGGCCTTCGAGCAGCGCGCGCGCATAGACGCCGGGAGCGGAGTGGCCCTGAAAAAAGACCAGATCACCGCCATGATCGGCGCTGGGCGCATGCCAGAAATGGTTCTGGCCGATGCCGAACAGCGTGCCGACCGAGGCGAAACTGGCGATGTGGCCGCCGAGCTCGCCTGCGGCCTTGTTCGCCTTGGCCACCATGATCATCGCGTTCCAGCGGCAATAGCCGCGAATGCGGTCCTCCAGCGCCGCGTCGCCCGGCGAGCGCTCCTCCATGTGCGGCGGGATGGTGTTGATATAGGCGGTCTGCGCCTTGTACGGCAGATAGGCGCCGGAGCGGCGCGCCTTGTCGATCAGCTTTTCCAGCAGGTAGTGGGCCCGTTCCGGGCCCTCGCGCTCCAGCACTGCCTCGAGCGCGTCCAGCCATTCCTGCGTCTCCAGGGAGTCAGGGTCGTTGGCGGCGGAAAAATCGGGGACGGCTGACATGGCAACTCCTTCTAAGCAGCGGTGGCGATTGTTCCTGCGAGCGGTCGAATAACGCGCGAAAATCGCGTGGATGCGCTGCGCGCAGGCAGCCTTGATTTCGAATCGCGGATTCCAGGCGGCACATTATATACAGGGAGCGCGCACCGCGCTGCGACCGGGGCGCGGCTACTGCCGCGGCAGAACGGAGGATTCGGCAAAAAAAGGCCGGGGAACGAACCCCGGCGCAAGGAAGAGAACAATTGAGCAGAAGCTTTGCATACTCACGTGGAGCTTCCGAAAACTAGTGTAGATGGCACCGCGACCGACCGATATTGGGGCAAACCCTAGTCAGGGTGCGCTTACGTTCACCGCATGAGCGCGTCGGCTCGGGTTGCGCCAAGCGCCGGATCGGGGAAAACCCCAATCGCCGCAGGCTGCCGCGGTGGGATGAAGCGCATATAGCAGCCGGCCACAGTCATGCTAGCATGTGCCGTTCCCGATCCGCATTTTGGCTCCACGCGCCCGCCCCGCCATGCCGCCCAACAGCATCGACCGCACGAGTTCTCAATCCAGTCACGGCCGGCAGTGGATGATGCCCAATGTCGCCGTGGGCGCGTTCATCCTCGCGATGATCGCGCTGGTTTGGTTGCTGCAGAAGCGCGATTTCGATCAGCAGACGGCAGCGCTGGAGCGCGACGCGCAATGGACGGAGCAGACGCTGCGCGTGAACATGCAGAGCGACGAGGATTTCCTCCAGGGTCTCGCGCGCGAAGCGGCCGACGGCCAGATCGACGGCGCCCGATTCCGCGCCCGCTCGGCCCAGTACCTCGCGACCAATCCGCAGCTCTCCGGCATCGCCTGGCTGGATGCGAACAGGTCCATGCGGGAAATCGAACCGCCTTCCGCCGGCGGAGGGGGCTCGGGCGGGTCGGTCGCGCACCCTGAGCAGCTGCGGGGCCTCGCAGCTGCGCGCGATTCCGGCCAGCCGACATATAGCAGAACATATATCAGCAAAGATACCGGTCCGACTTTCGATCTGTTCGTGCCTATCCATCGCGGCCGCGATTTCCTCGGCGCCATGGTGGCGACGTACCCGGTGTCGGGCCTGCTGCGCCATCTGGTGCCCGAATGGTTCTCGAGTAAATACCACCTGAGCTTTACCGGAGCCGGCAACCGCTTGTTCGCGGAGAACTCCGCGGCACCGCCACGCAACGAGGGCCTCACCTACAGCCTGGACATCGTCCCACCCGGCAATGGCATACGCATGCGCGTAGGCGCCTACCGTGTCGACACCAGCATACCGAAGGACCTGCCCACCCTCCTGATCGTCGGACTGTCGCTGCTGGTGACCTGGAGCCTGCTGTCGCTGCGCAACAACCTTGCGCGGCGCATTCGCGCCGAAGACGCCCTGCGAGCGGAATCGAACTTTCGCAAGGCGATGGAAGAATCCATGCCCACCGGCATGCGTGCCATCGATATGCAGGGACGCATCACCTACGTCAATGCCGCATTCTGCAATATGGTCGGCCGCCGGCAGGAAGAACTGATCGGTGCCAGCGCGCCTTTTCCCTATTGGATTCCAGAGGACGTGGCAGGGCAGGCGGAGACGCCGCCGCGCTCGCTCGCGAGCGAGGCGCGGTACGGTTCGCATGGCGGCATCGAGTCGATCTACCGCCGCAAGAACGGCGAGCGCTTCGACGTGCGCGTGTACGAAGCGCCGCTGGTCGATGCGAGCGGGCGGCAAGCGGGCTGGATGGCCTCGATTCACGACATCACGGAACAGCGGCGGGCGCGCGCCGAACTGGAGGCCTCGCACCAGCGCTTCATGACCGTCCTCGACGGCCTGGACACGGCGATCTACGTCGCGGACCTGAATGCGGACGAAATCCTGTTCGCCAACAAGGCATTCAAGAACATCTACGGCTACGACGCCGTGGGCCGCAACTGCTGGCAGGTCACCAGCGCCTGCCACCCCGAGCCGGCGCGATTTATCGCCGCGGCGCGAAAGCTCGCGCCGCACCAGACGCCGCTCGAACTGTACGACATCGAGCTGCAGAACGGGCTCAACGGCCGCTGGTATCAGCTGCGCGAGCGCGCGATCCAGTGGGTGGACGGCGGTGTGGTGCGCATGGAAATCGCCACCGACATCACCGACCGCATGATTATGGAGGAGGTCAATAGCCGGCAGATGGAGCGGCTGCAGCAGACCTCGCGCCTGATCACCATGGGCGAGATGGCGTCCAGCCTGGCGCACGAACTGAACCAGCCGCTTGCGGCGATCGCCAATTACAATATGGGCTGCGTCAACCGGCTGCAAGCGAACGACTATCGCCGGGAAGAATTGCTGGCCGCGATGCAAAAAGCGAGCGTACAGGCGGAGCGCGCCGGCAAAATCATCCGCCGCGTGCGCGACTTCGTTAAGAAGAGCGAGCCGAAACGCGGAGCGGTCGCCATCGCTGAGATCATCGAAGAGGTCATCGGCTTCGCCGAGACCGACGTGCGCAAGGCCGGCGTGCGCATCGTCGTCAGCGTCCCGGCCGACCTGCCCGCGGCCTACGCCGACAAGATCATGATCGAGCAGGTGGTGCTCAACCTGGTGAAGAACGGCATCGAAGCCATGCACGACACGCCCCGCGGCGAACGCGAGCTCGACATCAGCGCGCGCGCCAACGGCAAGGATTTCATCGAGGTCAACGTGGCCGACCGCGGCCCCGGCGTGCCGGCGGGACAAAGCGAGAGGCTGTTCGCGCCGTTCTACACCACCAAGCCCGAAGGTATGGGCATGGGCCTCAACATCTGCCGCTCGATCATAGAATTTCACCGCGGGCGCTTGTGGACGGTCGCGAATTCGGGCGGCGGCAGCGTATTCAGTTTCACCCTTCCCCTGGATCCGCAATGACAGAATCGAAGGTCTACATCGTCGATGACGACGACGCGATGCGCGACTCGCTCAAATGGCTGCTGGAATCGCGCGGGCTGAAAGTCGAGTTGTATCCGTCGGGGGAGGCGTTTCTCGGCGCGTTCAGCGGCGACCTGCGCGGCTGCCTGGTGCTGGACGTGCGCATGCCCGGCATGAGCGGAATGGACCTGTACGCTCGGCTGAAGGCGCGCGCCTCGAACCTGCCGGTGATTTTCATCACCGGCCACGGCGACGTACCGATGGCGGTATCGGCGCTGAAGAAAGGCGCCGCCGACTTTATCGAGAAACCCTTCAGCGACCAGGACATGGTGAGGCTGATCGAGTCTTGTCTGAAGCAGGACCGGGCCGCCGCCGCCAAGCGCGCGGAAAAGGCGTCCCTGGCGCGGAACATGGAAAGTCTGACGCAGCGCGAACGCGAAGTGCTCGGACTGATCGTCGACGGCAAGCTGAACAAGCAGATCGCCGACGATCTGGGCATCAGCATCAAGACGGTCGAAGTGCATCGCTCGCGCGTGATGGAGAAAATGGGCGCCGATTCGGTCGCCGAATTGGTGCAACTCGTGCTGAAGCTCCGGACATAGGCGCATCCGGAGCTGCAGAATCATCTCGCTCCGAGCGCCCAATGATGCGTGCCACAGCATGCCCCTGAACACCGACAGAAGAAACCAACATGACTGAACTGAATCCACTGCTCGATTTCACCGGCTTGCCGCGTTTTGCCGCGATCAGATCGCAACACATCGCACCGGCCGTAGACCGGCTGCTGACGGAAAACCGCGCTCGCATCGACAGCCTGACCGGTCCGGAAACGCCGGCGACCTGGGCCGCTTTCGTGGCGCCGCTGGAGGACGCAAACGAACGGCTGGCGCGTGCCTGGGGCGTGGTCGGGCATTTGCACGGCGTGCTCGACTCTCCCGAGTTGCGTGCCGCATACAACGCGAACCAGCCCAAGATCGTGCAGTACTACACCGAGCTCGGTCAGAACCTGCAGCTTTTCGACAAATACAAGGCACTGAAGGCATCGCCCGAATTCGCGCGGCTGACACCGGCGCAACGCAGGATCATCGACAATGAGATCCGCGATTTCCGTCTCTCCGGCGCGGAATTGCCTCCCGCAGAGAAACAGCGTTTCGCCGAGATTTCGTCGGAACTGGCGCATCTGGCGACTCGATTCTCGGAGAACGTCCTCGATGCGACGAATGCGTTCGCGCTGTATATCGAGGATGCCGGCGCGCTTGAAGGCATTCCCGCGGACGTGGTCCAGGCAGCGCGCGACGCCGCCGGGAAGGACGGCAAGTCCGGCTGGAAATTCAGCTTGCAGGCACCGTCTTACATGCCTTTCATGCAATATGCCGCGCGGCGCGAGCTGCGCGAGCAGATGTACCGGGCCTACGCCACACGAGCAAGCGAATTCGGCAAGCCCGAACTCGACAACACGCCGCTGATCACGCAGATCCTGCGCTTGCATCACGAAGCCGCGCGTCTGCTCGGCTATGCCAACCACGCTGAAGTCTCGCTGGTTCCTAAAATGGCGCGGACGCCGCGGCAGGTGCTCGATTTTCTCGACGATCTTGCCGCCAAGGCCCTGCCTTTCGCGAGGAAGGACTATGCCGAGTTGTGCGAATTTGCGGCGGCCGAACTGGGGCTGACCCGGCTCGAAGCCTGGGACCTCGCCTTCGCCTCGGAGAAGCTGCGCGTGGCGCGCTACGCCTTTTCCGACCAGGAAGTGAAGCAGTATTTTCCAGAACTCAAGGTAATAGAGGGGATGTTCCGCGTGGTCGAAACGATTTTCGGCGTGCGCATCCAGCCCGACGAGGCTGAAACCTGGGACCCGGCGGTGCGTTTTTTCCGCATCGGCGATGCACAGGGAAATCTGCTCGGCCAGTTCTATCTCGATCCGTATGCGCGCGACACCAAGCGCGGCGGCGCCTGGATGGACGAAGCCATCAGCCGCCGCAGGCTGGACGGCCGCGTGCAGACTCCGGTGGCCTATCTCACCTGCAACTTTTCGGCGCCGGTCGGCGGCAAGCCGGCATTGTTCACCCACGACGAAGTGCTGACGCTGTTCCACGAATTCGGTCACGGCCTGCACCATCTGCTCACCGGCGTCGATTACGTCGGCGTATCGGGCATCCACGGGGTGGAATGGGATGCGGTGGAGCTTCCGAGCCAGTTCATGGAGAATTTTTGCTGGGAATGGGAAGTGCTCGCGCATATGACGGCGCACGCGGACAGCGGCGAGCCCCTGCCGCGCACCCTGTACGACAAAATGCTCGCGGCAAAGAACTTTCAGAGCGGCATGCAAATGGTGCGGCAGCTGGAATTCTCGCTGTTCGACATGCATCTGCACTACGATTTCGACGTTGCCGGCAGCAAAACGCCGCAGCAGCTTCTGGGCGAAATACGCAGCCGGGTGGCGGTGGCGCTGCCGCCGGCGTACAACCGGTTCCAGAACAATTTCTCGCACATTTTCGGCGGCGGCTACGGCGCGGGCTATTACAGCTACAAGTGGGCCGAGGTCCTCTCGGCCGATGCCTATAGCCTGTTCGAGGAGAACGGCGTGCTCGACCGCGACAGCGGCAGGCGCTTTCGCGAAGAGATCCTGGCCGTGGGCGGGAGCCGGCCCGCGATCGAGTCGTTCAAGGCGTTTCGCGGGCGCGAGCCTACCGTGGATGCGCTGCTGCGGCACAGCGGGATGACCGGCGCCTGAGCGGGAGCCGTTAAACCGTCTAAAAAGCCAAGGGCGTCGCTCCTTGCGCTCCCTTAGTTTGGCAGTACCGCCATTCACGGCCCGAGTTTTTTCTTTGCGCTGGGTGCATGCTGAAAATGCGCACCGCCGGTCCTCCTATCCTATTGATAAATTGGCTCCAATGTTTTTCATTGCGCTGCGGTGAACAAATAAAATGTACTTCGGACTGAGCAGGCGTCGCGCCGAAAGCGAAGCCATACACCCGATTTCTTTGTCTACTCGCTTGATTGCAGGCGATTAATAATTTCTGTTCTGTTGTCTGGCACGGAGGTTGCATTGCTTAAGGTGAAAAGGACGCAGACGAGGTGATAGACATGGATGAGAAAACCAAAATTCTAGTTGTAGACGACGAAGAAGTCGTGCGGCTCAGCCATATCAGGACGCTGGCGAGCATTCACTGCGACGTGGAAGTGGTGCGGGATGGACGCGACGCGCTGCGGGTGATGGAACAGCGTCCGGCTGATGTGGTGCTGCTTGACCTGCGCATGCCGGGAATGGATGGCATGGCGGTCCTCAAGGCGATCAAGCAAAGATGGCCGGAAACCGAAGTGGTCATCATCACCGGCTACCCGAACATAGATACGGCCAAGGAAGCGGTGCGGCTCGGCGCCTACGATTATCTGGCCAAGCCGGTCGGCCCGGACGAGGTCATCAACGTCGCCAACGGCGCCCTGACGCAGAAGAGATGGGCCCTGCACAAAGACCGAACGGGCCAGAACAGAACGCCGGAATCGGTACAAACGCCGCTTCCAAATTGAAAATCGATGCTTATTGAATTGAACCAAGGAGAATGACATGAGTGCCTTACACAAAGTTCTGGTAGTCGACGATGACCCGGTGGTCGGCAAAAGTTTCGATCGGGTGCTTTCCGGAAAAGGGTATGCGGTAATTACCGCAGTCAATGCACAGGAGGCGCTGAACAAACTCGACGCAGAAGACTATGACGTCGTGTTCACCGACATCAAGATGCCGGGTATGAGCGGTCTCGAAATGGCCGAGCAGGTTAAACAGCGGCGTCCGTGGCTGCCGGTAGTCATCGTCACGGGCTACGGCTCGCCCGACAATGAAGCCAGGGCTGAGGCCGCAGGGGTGTCCGGTTTCCTGCGCAAGCCGCTTTCGCCGGAGATGATAGAAGGCAGCGCCGACAAAGCGCTGGCCGAACACGCCGCGGGCGCGCATGGCTCCGTTGCCGCCGAAGCGTTGCAGCCCGCCGCGATTCCGGCCGAAAACGCGGCGCAGAGCATCGCGCGTTTCGTCAAGAACGTCGCGCTGTTCCTGGCGGCGCCTTTCGTCGGACTCGCCTACATCCTCGCTTTTCCCGTCGTAGGACTGGGGATGCTTGTCTGGACGGCGATGCAGGCGCAACAGAAGAAGTCGCTCGAAGAGGCGCACCTGCAAAAAGCGGCCGTCAAATCGAGCATCCTGAAAAGCACCGCCCTGTTCATCGCAGCGCCGTTCATCGGGTTGGTGTACGTTATCGTCGGCCCCATCGTGGGACTCGGCCTGCTGTTCTGGTTCGGTTTCCAGGCATGGGGCAGGCTCGGCGCCAAAGCCTTGGCCAACCGCCCGGATACGAAATAGCGGCAGGTCACTAATCGGGCAAGACAGGCGCCTGGGGGCGACACGCCCCCAGGCGCTTTTTTGATGGCATGAAGTCGAAATCGGGTAGGAGGAAGGGTCACCCCTTCCGTCCTCCCACACCACCGGACGTGCGGTTCCGCATCCGGCGGTTCATTGAACACACTGGAGTCGTCGCATTGTATCGAGCAGCGACACCAGACCTAAA